>Ga0316217_10000641_pt1 | contig 48638 bp, 44 predicted proteins | sample 1anoAmetaG_FD_203633 | JGI IMG/M metagenome (GOLD analysis project Ga0316217, IMG submission 203633) | Freshwater microbial communities from Trout Bog Lake, Wisconsin, USA - 1anoA | ecosystem: Environmental > Aquatic > Freshwater > Lake > Hypolimnion/Profundal zone | place: USA: Wisconsin...
TTGGGACATCGGAAACGATGATCCCGCGCCGGAGATCGGCCCGCACCTATTTCCTCGCTGGGGCGGGCCGCACTCTCGATAGGCTTTCATGCCTCGTGGTGCGCCGCAGGGGCATGAAATCTAACTATTAGCATAGGCCACTACAGAGCGGCGCCCAGGTAGGCCACCCCAAGTGATGCAAACCAACCTATCCAACCGCCCGAGTATCTTCGGGTTTATCAAACCCGGTTCAATCTCCACCCTGGACCTGGATCTCGTCTCTGCCACCCAGTGGAATGCGGGCCCCCTTCCCCATCTCGAACCATCCAATCGGGTTCGACCCTGGCATCCGTGAAACGTTTCCAAAATCTCTCCTAGACCAAATCCCAGGTCCAAATCCGAAATCCGCTGCCAGATTTGATTCCACCCCCTCCCTGGGAAAACCCGAGTATCCAGCCGGTTTTCTCCACTTATCCTGAAATTCCGTTCACTTTTTTAGTAAATTTCGCATTTTGCTCTTGACTTATGACGGACAAAAAGCGAAATTGGTCCTGTGGAAGGTTCAACAACTCGACCAATTCTGGGGTGCTCGATGTCCAAGTCCTTTGGTTACAAACTTCCCGGTTACTTCATGGAATACGGGCCCATCGTCGCCGCCAGCGAGGACGGGGCCAAGGCGCAGATCCGCAAGCGGCTCGGGGTGAACCGGCTGCCCTGGGGGCTCCAGGTCTGGGACCTGAGCAGCCGGCCCCTGGCCCAGTGGCGGGTGGACGAGGCCTCCTGAGCCCGGGCCGGCCTACCGCGCCAGCTTCAGTTCCAGGCTGACCGGGCAGTGGTCGGAACCCATCACCTCCGGGTGGATGGCCACCGCGGCGACCTGATCCACCAGGGAGCGGTTCACCAGGAAGTGGTCGATCCGCCAGCCCACGTTCTTGGCCCGGGCGCCGCCCCGGGCGGTCCACCAGGTGTAGAGGCCGGGCACATCGGGATTGCGCTCGCGCAGGATGTCCACCATGCCCTCGGCCAGGTAGAGCCGGAAATCCTCCCGCTCCTCGTCGGTGAAGCCGGGGCTGGTGCGGTTGTCCCTGGGCCGGGCCAGGTCGATCTCCTCGGGGGCCACGTTCATGTCGCCGGTGAGGATCACCTGCTCGCCCAGGGCGTGCCGGGCCCGGATCACGGCGGCCAGGTCCCGGGCGAACTGGCGCTTGAACGCGAGCCGCACCAGGCCCGTAGAGGCGTTGGGGAAGTAGCCGGCGATGAAGGTCAGCGGGCCCCGGCTGCTGATGATGATCCGCCCCTCCTGGTCGTAGGCCTCGATGCCCAGGCCCTTCTGGTGCCGGAAGCCCAGCTCGCTGCGGGTCAGGGTGGCCGATCCGGCGTAGCCCTTCTTGCTGGTGCAGGGGAACCAGCAGACGTCGTAGACCGATTCCAGGGCCCGGCGCACGCCCAGGTCCACTTCGTCCCACTGGGCGCGGATCTCCTGGAGCGAGAGCACGTCCGGATCGGCCTGCTCCAGCCAGTCCATGAAGCCCTTGGCGAGGACCGAACGGAAGCCGTTGACGTTCCAGCTGCAGAATTTCAGGGTCGCGTCGCTCACAGTTCCCTCACCAATTGGTCCAGCAGTCGTTCGGTGCGCCAGCGCATCCAGCCCAGGAGCAGGAACGCGGTCCAGCCGCGCAGCCGCCCGTCCAGACGGAGGTGGGCGCCGCGCTCGTGGGGCATCACCCGCAGGGTGCCGTCCATAATGGCGCCCAGCACGGGGTGGTGCCAGCGGATGGCCAGTTCCTCCCCTTCCACTTCCATCGGGTGCAGCCCGCGGCAGATCCCCAGGCTGACCAGCCCGCCGGGGGCGGCGAGCCGGTCGCGGAACAGCGCGACCGGCGCGTCGGTGAGCCGCTCCTCCTGGAACCGGAACACGGGCCGGCGCATGGCGCCTAGCGGACCACGAAGCCGGGCTTGGCGTCCTCGGGCGGTGACACCAGGTAGGGCTTGGAGTTGTTGTCGCTCGCGGCCAGCAGCATCCCGTGGCTCATGGTGCCCATGAGCGGGCGCGGGGCCAGGTTGGCCACCACCACCACCTTGCGGTTCACCAGTTCCTCGGGGGCGTAGGCCGTGCCGATGCCGCCCAGGATGGTCCGGGTCTCCAGGCCCATGTCCACGGTCATCTTGATCAGCTTCTTGCTCTTGGGCACCCGTTCGGCGGTGAGCACCTGGCCCACGCGCAGATCCATGAGGGCGAAAGTGTCGTACTCGATCAGGTCCTTCACCGGCGGCAGATCCAGGGGCGCCTCGTCGACGACGGCCGGGGCGGCGGGGGCGGGGATCGCGTCTTCCTGCATGATGGACTCCTTGTCGATGCGCTGGAACAGGGGGGAGGGTTCCTGGACCGGCGCCGGGGCGGGCGCCTCGTACTGGAACGTCTGGAATCGCTGGTCGGCCACCTGGCCGGCCAGGCCCAGGCCCGCCCAGAGCTGCTGGGCCAGACCGGGCATCACCGGCGCCACCAGGATGGCGGTGGCGCGCAGGGCCCGGTACAGCTGGCAGAGCACGGTGTCCAGCCGGTCCTGGGAGCCAGGGTCCTTGGCCAGCTTCCAGGGCTCGGCCTTGACGATGTAGCCGTCCAGGTGCCGCAGGTAGGTCCAGAGCAGGTCCAGGGCCCCCTGGAAATCATTGGCCTCGGCCTTGGCCAGGTAGGCCGGGACCACGGTGCGGCCGGCCTCCAGCACTTCCTGGTCCAGGGCGTCCAGGACCGCCGCGGTGGGCACCACCCCGGCACGGTAGCGCTGGAGCATGCTCAGGGTGCGGGAGGCCAGGTTGCCCAGCCCGTTGGCCAGGTCGGCGTTCAAGCGGTCCATGAAACCCTCGAAGGAGAAACTGCGGTCCAGGCCGACCTGCATTTCGCGCATGAAGAAGAACCGCACAGCGTCGTTGCCGAACCGCAGCAGTTCCTCGGGGCGCACCACGTTGCCCTTGGACTTGGACATCTTGTCGTCGCCCATGAGCCACCAGCCGTGGGCCAGGATGGTGTGCGGCAGCTGTTCGCGGATCCGGACGGGCAGCGGCCCGGCCAGGTCGTCGCCGGCCTCCCGGAACATGGCCATGAGGAAGGCCGGCCAGTAGATGGCGTGGAAACGCAGGATGTCCTTGCCCACCAGCTGCACGGTGGGGGGCCAGAAGCCTTCCCGGCAGGCGGACAGGTAGTTGAGCAGGGCGTCGAACCAGACGTAGACCACGTGCCGGTCGTCCCCGGGCACCGGGATGCCCCAGCTGATGCTGGTGCGGCTGATGCTCAGGTCCTGCAGGTGCCCCAGCTCGCCGCCGGGGGAGACGAACTGCTTGACCTCGTTCAGCCGGAAATCCGGCTGGACGAACTCGGGATACTGCTCGTAGAGCTGGATGAGCCAGTTCTCGTAGCTGGAAAGCCGGAAGAAGTAGCTCTCCTCCTCCAGCTCCACCAGTTGGTGGGCCAGCCCCTGGGCCTGCATCTCCTTGGCCTGCGTCTCGGTGACGTAGGCCTCGTCGCTGACCGAATAGAGTCCCTTGTAGGTGGCCTTGTAGATGTCGGAAGTGGCCGCCAGCTGGCGGAACCGCTCCTGGATCACCGCCTTGTGCGCCGCGTCGGTGGTGCGCACGAAGTAGTCGTGGGTGATCTCCATGCGCTGCCAGAGGTTCTGGAAGTTGGGCATCACCTCGTCGGCCAGCGCCTTGGGGGTCATGCCGCGGGCCGCGGCGGTCTTCTCGATCTTCTGGCCATGCTCGTCGGTCCCGGTGAGGAAATAGACGTCCTGGCCCAGCATCCGCCGGTGCCGGGCGATCACGTCCGCCAGCACCGTGGTGTAGGTGTGCCCGATGTGGGGCTTGTCGTTCACATAGTAGATCGGGGTGGTGATGTAGAAGCGTTGCGACACGAGAACTCCAGGCCTAGTTTTCGGTGACCACGGCCTTGAGGATGCGGTCGTTGGCCTTGATCGCCAGGACCACCTTGATGTCCTCCTCGCCAACGCACTTGCCGAACACGGTGTGGACCCCGTCCAGGTGCGCGACGTTGCGCGCGTCGCCGTTCACCACGAAGAACTGGCTGCCGCCGGTGTCCTTGCCGGCGTGGGCCATGGACAGCGCGCCCAGCTCGTGCTTGTGCGGGTTGCCCACGGTCTCGCACTTGATCTTGTAGCCGGGGCCGCCGGTGCCGGGGGTGCCCTTGGCGCCCTCGCGGGTGTTGGGGCAGCCGCCCTGGATGACGAACTGGGGGATCACCCGGTGGAACGTCAGGCCATCATAGAAGCCTTCGGAGGCCAGCTTGACGAAATTGGCCACCGTGAGGGGAGCTTCCTTGGGGAACAGCTCCACATTGATATCGCCCTTGCTGGTCTGCAACTGCACTCTGGTCATGAAAGCTCCTCGATCAAAAATCCAGCATAGCCTAAGCGGCGAATCAACAGTGGCCAGCAGGGCCCAGAAACGCTAGTCTCAAGGATTGGAGGCGCCCATGCGGGGAACCCTGAGACTGTTCTTGCCGGCGGGCTTCGTCATCCTGGCGGGCCTGGCCTGCGGCAAGCCGCAGGCCATCGTGCCGAAGAAGCCGGTGCCCCAGGGCACGGTCCTGCTCTATTTCAGCAGGAAGGTGCAGGGGCCGCTGGACCTCAGCATCGACGGCATCCGGATCCCGGTCGCCGCGGCCGCCAAGAAGACCAAGTTCCGCTACCTGGAGGTGGGCGGGCTGGCCCAGGGCCGGCACCATGTGGTGCTGCTGAGCGCCCTGGAGGCGTTCGGCCCCGACCAGTTCGATGTGGACATGGTTGCCGGCAGGGGCGAATTCAAGGTGCTCCTGTCCCAGCAGCTCAAGTCGGTGCTGTACGGCAAGCCCGAACCCGCGCCGGTGGCCTCCGGCATTCCCGGCGTCCACGCCCGACTCGAGCCTTGATCCGTACCGCCAAGGCTGCTCTGGCCTGCGCCGCCCTGGCGCTGCTGGGAGCGGCAGGATTCACCGCGTTCAAGGTCCGCTCAGTGGCCCGGGAGCTGGTGGATCCCCCGTTCTACCGGCCCCAGCCGCTGGCCCGGGTGGACGCCACCTTCCAGGATCTGGCCCGGGGCGGCGGCCAGGACCCCGGAGGCGTCTGGGAGACCCTGCACATGGGCTCCCAGGTAGTCTGGCGGCTGCGCCGCCGGGCGCCGGCCAAGGGCCTGGTGCTGCTGCTGCACGGCTTCGGCGACGACCGCTGGGGCACCAGCCCGGCCCTGCGCTGGTTCCCGGAACTGGACGCGGCCATCTTCACCTACCTCAGGCGGGACGAATACCTCCGGGCCGGGCTGCGGCCGCCCCCGGTGACCTTCGGAGTCAGAGAATCCCTGGAGGTGGTGGACATCGTACACGGCCTGGAAGCGCTGGGCACGCCCCGCAGCCGGATCCTGCTCATGGGCCGGAGCCTGGGCGCCAGCGTCGGGCTGCTGGCCCTGGCCCGGCTCGAGCGGGAGGGCAAGGGCCCCCTGGGCGGGATCATCTGGGAGGGGGCGCCGGCCAGCAGCCGGGACTTCGCGGAACGGCTGGTGCGCGGTCCCAGCGACCGGTTCTGGCATCCCCTGTTCGCGCCGCTGATCGGTTCCCTGGCGAGCCGGCTGGCCGGACGCGAAGCACACTACCGGAGCCAGGACACCGACCTGCTGCTCCAGACCGAAGGTCTGACCCTGCGCACGCCAGGCCTGTGCTTCATCGCCGCCCAGGACCGGCTGGCGCCGCCCTGGGTGCAGCGGACCGTGGCCGGCCGGTTCGCGGCCATCCGCAGCGTGGAAGTGCCCACCTGGCACCTGCACTGTTCGGAGGTCATGGGGGCCCAGTATGCGCAGGCAATCCAGGACGCCACCCGAGCCTGGCTCGCTGCCACGCCCCAATAGCCATTATTATAATATGTTTATTTTTTTATTGTTTAATCATCAATCAGGCGGCTGCGCAGTTCCTTGCCCAGCTTGAAGTAGACCACCCGCTTGGGCGGAACGTGGATGGACTGGCCGCTGCGCGGGTTCCTGCCCTGCCTCGCCTTGCGGTCCCGCAGCCGGAACGAGCCGAATCCGCGCAACTCGACCCCTTCGCCCCGGTGAAGGGAACCGACAATGCTGTCAAGGAAAGAGTTGACGAGGCTGTCGGCGTCCTTTTTGGCCAGTTCCAAATTTTCTATGAGGTGTTTAGAAAGGTCTGCCTTGGTGAGGGTTTCCATCGTTTCCATGGTTTCCATTGCGAGCTCCGTAGGAGGGAGGCGAGGTACGCGTCACCCATAAGATCCTCTAGTCTGGGTACAGGTCAAGAGGACAAACGCTATTGGATGAAAAATATAGGAATGGGAAAGACAAAGTCGGAGGGTCGAATCCAGCAAAAAATCATATCGTTAGGCTTGATATTATAAAATATATATCGATTATTAATTTATAACATGGTTCGATTGTGGTATGAAGGTCAAGGACCGGCTCCGCCTTCCGGACCGGCATTGCCGTGGAGCCATGGCCGGCCAACCGGCCTGCCATGGCTCCACGGGCGCGGTCCGGGCGCCGTTCAGCTGTTGATCCAGTCCAGCAGCCAGCGGGGACCTTCGCCGGTGGCGCCGGCGCTGCGGTAGTCGCGCTCCTTGGCCGACCAGTTGCCCGAGAGGTCCACGTGGGCCCAGGAATCGGTCTTCACGAAATCCTTGAGGAACAGGCCCGCGGTGATGGCCCCGCCCCACCGGGTGCCGCTGATGTTCTTGATATCGGCCACCTGGCTCTTCAGGGCCTCCCGGTATTCCTCCACCAGGGGCAGCTGCCAGAGGTACTCGCCCGACCTGGAGCCGGCGTCCAGCAGCCGCTCCACCAGCTTCTGGTCCGTGCCCATCACGCCGGAGACGCCGTCGCCCAGGGCCACCACGCAGGCCCCGGTGAGGGTGGCCAGGTCGACGATGTGGTCCGCGCCCTGCTCGCAGGCGTAGTTGAGCAGGTCGGCCAGGACCAGCCGGCCCTCGGCGTCGGTGTTCAGCACTTCGATGGTCTTGCCGCTGCGCGAGCGGATCACGTCGCCGGGCTTGTAGGCGTTGCCGGACGGCATGTTCTCCACCAGCCCGACGATGCCGGTGACCGCCACCGGGACTTCGGCCTGGGCGCAGGCCACCAGGGTCGCCAGGACCACGGCGGCACCGGTCATATCGTCCTTCATGTTCTCCATGCCGCTCGCGTCCTTCAGGGACAGCCCGCCCGAATCGAAGGTCACGCCCTTGCCCACCAGGACGATGTGGCGCTTGGCCTTCTCCTTGGGCCGGTATTCCAGCTTCACCACCCGGGGATCGCGCACTGAGCCGCGGCCCACGGCCAGGACGGCGTTGAAGTTGCCCTTCTGCAGTTCCGGAACGCCCAGGATCTCGATGGCGAGCTTGTGCTGCTTGGCAAGCTTGGCGGCCTGCTCGGCGAAGGCTTCGGGATAGAGGTCGCCCGCGGGCGTGTTGGCCAGGTCCCGGACCCGGTGGCAGGCGGCCACCCCGGCTTCCACCTGGGGCTGCCGGCGCCGGGCCTTGCGGGTGTCGTCGCCGTTGGTGAACACCTCCACCCGCTCGAACGTCTTGGGCTCGGGCTGGCCCTTGAAGGCGGCGAAGTCGTAGTCGGCCAGCAGGGCGCCTTCCAGGACGGCCACCTGCACTTCATCGTGGTCCAGCGAGGAGGTGGAAGGGGAGACGACGCCCACCCGCTTCCAGCCGTTCTTGAGCGCTTTCCTGGCGGCAGTTCCCACGGCCTTGCGGATTTTGTTGTGGGTAACGGTCTCTTCCTCGCCCAGGCCGACCAGAAGCATCCAGCGTGAATCCTTCACTCCATTGGGATGATGAAGGGGAACAACTTCAAGATAGTCGGCCTTGAAATCATTCTCGTCCATGACCTGCCGGGCGACCTTGCTGATGGCCAGGGGCAGCCGGTGCCTTTCCCGTCCTGAGAAGACCGGCACGATGAGCACATCGCCGGAGAAATCCTTCCCGGTCTGAGAACTGATTTCGATGGTGGGCATAGGCACTCCTTGGATGTTCACTGGGTGATCTTAATACATCATGGCGCGCACAAAGAGATTTTTTTCATCCCTCACCGGCTGCTTCGATAGAATGGTTAGGGATCGTTTTTCATGGCCGGACCCAGGCTGGTCGCATAAATACTTGGAGTATTCAGGCGGGACAGCCCAGCCCGGGCCCGGCCGGCGGCCTTGCCAGGGAGCCCGATCGCGCCCAAGCTGGAGTCTGGAGCCGAAACGATTCGCGACCGAGAGCTCATCCAGCGCATCAAGGATTCAATCGATCTGGCCGCCCTGGTGGGCCAGGCAGTGAAACTGCGCCGCCAGGGCTCGGCCTGGGTAGGGCTCTGCCCGTTCCACAGCGAGCGCAGCCCCAGCTTCCAGGTGGTGGCCGACCGGGGCTTCTACCACTGCTTCGGCTGCGGCAAGCACGGTGACGCCTTCACCTGGCTCATGGAGCGGGAGGGCCTGGCGTTCCCCGAGGCCATGGAGCAGCTGGCCCAGTCCGCCGGCATCGAGATTCCCCGGCAGCGCGAGCGGCCCTCGGCGGAGCTGGACCTGGAGGCCCGGCTCAGGCTGGCCATGGACGCCGCCCAGGCCTTCTACCAGCGCAAGCTCGGGGATTCCGCCAAGGGGCTGGCCTACCTCAAGGGCCGGGGCATGACGGAGGCCTTCATCCAGGAAGCGGTCCTGGGCTACGCCCCGGACGGCTGGGAGGGGCTGCTGAACCACCTCAAGGCCCAGGGCTTCTCGCCGGAGGTGGCCGAACAGGCGGGGCTGGTCTCCCGCAGCGAGCGGGGCAACCACATCGATTTCCTGCGCGACCGCATCGTCATCCCGATCCTGGACGCCCGGGGCCGCACCATCGCCTTCGGCGGCCGTGCCTTCGGCGCCGCCACCCCCAAGTACCTGAACACCCGGGAGACGCCCCTGTTCAACAAGAGCGCCGTGCTGTTCGGCTTCCACCGGGCCAAGGGCCACCTGCGGGACGGCGCCCTGGTGGTGGAAGGCTACTTCGATGTGCTGCAGCTGCATCAGGAGGGCATCCACCAGGCGGTGGCGCCGCTGGGCACCGCCCTCACCGAGGGCCACCTGCAGCTGATCGGCCGCTTCACCAAGCGGGTCATCCTGTGCTTCGACGGGGATGCCGCCGGCCTGCGCGCCATGGAGAAGGGCCTGAAGCTGGCCCTGCCCCTGGGCTTCGACGTGCGGCTGCTGCTGCTGCCCCAGGGGGAGGATCCGGACACCTGGTGCCTGCGCCTGGGGGCCGCGGCGTTCCGGGAACTGGTGGGCAAGGCCCCGGACTGGACCAATTTCATCATCAACCGGGCCCTGGAGGGCAAGGACCTGCGGCGCACCCCGGAACGCATGGAGGCGCTCCGGGAGCTGGCGGGCTACCTGGCCTACCTGCCGGCCACCCCCGAACAGCGGGAGCTGTTCTCCAGCCTGGCCCACGGGCTGCAGATCCCGCTGTCGGAACTGGACAAGGCGGTCAAGGCCCGCACCGCGGCTCCGGAGGAAGCCAGCCTGCCGCCGGCGCCGGTGGCCGAGGTGGACGATCTGCTCCGGCCGATCCTGGTGCTGTGCCGGGACCCGGAGCTGCTGGCCCGCACAGCGGCCCTGCCGCCAGCCTGGTGGGAATCGCTCCAGGGCGCGCCCCTGCTCCAGTGCCTGCTGGACGCCGCCGGGGACGAAAGCCTGGTCCCGCCCGAGGCCCTGGCCCAGCTGCGCCACCTGGAGGCCCGGTGGTCGGTCAAGGACGAGGCCGAACTGGTGCCGGACCAGGTCTTCGTGAAGCTGGAACTGGCCTTCGTGGAGCGGGAGAAGCAGGCCCTGAACCGCCAGCTCCAGGACCCCGGGGTGATGGTCGACGCCCAGATGCAGCAGCGGCTGGCCCAGGCCCAGGAAAAGCTGCTGCAGCGGGGGCGGCAGTTGAGGGCCGACATGTCCGCCCAGCGGCGCAAGATCTTCTCGAGGTGAGCCATGACCGCGGCGGATTTTTTTCGAAGACCCGTAAACATTTGTCGGGAAAGACGCATCTTAATACTGAAATGGCCCTTGCCAGGGCACTTTGGGCCTGTATACTGATAGGTTCCGGGTGGCCTGTCATTATGGGTTTTCTGTACCCTCGTATGGCCGCTCCAGCCCGCAATGCGCAACAAATACCTTGGATCCCGTGGTCCCATGGTTCTTTGAGGTCTTGATGGTCCCAGCCCCGGCCCTTGAAAGCTACTATCAGCTTACCAAAGCGCTCATCTCGCTAGGCAGATCCCGTGGATTTGTCCTGGTCGATGAGTTGAACTCGTTCCTGCCCGGATCCGCCTCCTCCCCGGAAGATCTTGAGAACATCATGTCGATGTTCAACAAGCTCGCCATCGGCGTGGGCGTGACCGAGGCGGAAGCCCTGATCTCCCGCGACCAGAACGAGGTCGAGACGCTGTTCGCCGATGCGCCGCTCAAGACCGAGAAGGAAATGGAGATCGACATCGACGGGGCGGACGGCGACAAGTTCAACGATCCCGTCCGGATGTATCTCAAGGAGATGGGCACCGTCCCCCTGCTCAAGCGGGAAGACGAAGTGGAGATCGCCAAGCGGATCGAAGTGGGCGTGCGCAGCGTCATGCGGGCCCTGTCCCGGTCCCGCCTGGCCGCCAGCCTGCTCATCGATATCGGCAAGATGCTCAAGGAGAACCCCGGCAAGATCCGCGAGGTGGTAGGCCTTTCCGACGAGGTGGACGAGGACGAGGACGCCGAGAACACCTCGGCCACCCAGCACGTGCACCACCAGTTCGAGAAGCTGCTGGTCTACGAGCAGGCCCTGCAGGAACTCCTGGAGCTCAAGGCCTCCGGCAAGCCGGTGCCCAAGAAGCGGCACCTGGACCGGGAGGTCCTGGTGGGCCGGGCCCAGGTCAGCCGGCAGGTGCGCCGCCTGGGACTGAACAGCCTGGCGGTGACCCGGCTGATCGACAAGATCACCCACCACCACAACCAGGTAATGAACGGCGAGCGCAAGCTGCGGGAACTCAAGGAGCGGATCAAGAACCCGGCCTTCGCGAAGCTGAAGGAGCGCTATCTCCACGATATCGAGCACATCGAGGGGGAATTGGCCCGCTTCTTCCTGAAGTACGAGACCGAGAGCGAGCAGTTCCACCTGGATTTCAACACCCTCAAGCAGGCCGAGAGCATCAGCCGGTCGGCCAAGGCCGAGCTGATCGAGGCCAACCTGCGCCTGGTGGTGTCCATCGCCAAGCGCTACACCAACCGCGGGCTGCAGTTCCTGGACCTGATCCAGGAGGGCAACATCGGCCTGATGAAGGCGGTCGACAAGTTCGAGTACAGCCGCGGCTTCAAGTTCTCCACCTATGCCACCTGGTGGATCCGCCAGGCCATCACCCGGGCCATAGCCGACCAGGCCCGGACCATCCGCATCCCGGTGCACATGATCGAGACCATCAACAAGCTCATCCGCACCCAGCGCGAGCTGGTGCAGAAGCTGGGCCGGGAGCCCTCCAGCGAGGAGATCGCCCACGCCATGGACATGCCCGTGGGCAAGGTCCGCAAGGTCATGAAGATCGCCCAGGAGCCCATCAGCCTCGAGACTCCCATCGGCGAGGAGGAGGATTCCCACCTCGGCGACTTCATCGAGGACAAGGGCGTGGTCTCCCCGGTGGAGCAGGTGGTCAGCCAGCGCCTCAAGGAGACCGTCAACCTGGTGCTGCAGACCCTCACCGAGCGCGAGGAGAAGGTCCTGCGCATGCGCTTCGGCGTGGGCGACGAGGCCTCGGAACACACCCTCGAGGAGGTCGGCAGCGAGTTCGCCGTCACCCGCGAGCGGATCAGGCAGATAGAGTCCAAGGCGTTGCGGAAGATCCGCCACCCGCGCTATTCCAAGACCCTCAAGGCCTTCCTCGGCTGACGGGTGCCTGGGGGTGATTCGCCGCCGTTTCGGCGCGCTGGGCGCGCGCCTCGCCGCCGGCGTTGCGCACTGTAACGGAGAAGCGTGTCCCACTGTCTTGGCGGCGGCTGAACTCGGACCGTACTCCTCCATTGACTTATCCCGGGGTCCAAGGGACGCTCATGGAGAGGATCGGCGTGCTTTCCAAAGACCAGAACCTGGGCAAATATCAGATCATCGACCGCCTGGGCGCAGGGGGCTTCGGTTCGGTCTATCTTGCTCAAGACAGGCTGCTTAACCGGAAGGTGGCGCTCAAGGTGCCGCACCACCAGGGGGACGAGCAGGGGCTGCTGCTGGAACCCCGGATCATGGCCGCGCTGAAACATCCCCACATCGTCGAGCTGATCACGGTGGAGAAGAAGGACGACACCTTCTTCATGGTGCTGGAATACGTGGACGGCGAGAGCCTGGACAAGCTGATCCGCCGGGAGCGCACCCTGGCCCCGGCCCGGGCGCTGGAGATCGCCATGGACGTGTGCGACGCCATCGGCTTCGCCCACACCCACCAGGTGATCCACCGGGACCTCCGCCCGGCCAATATCCTGATCACCCGGGAGGGGGTGGCCAAGGTCACCGACTTCGGCACCAGCCGGTTCCTGGAGATGCAGCGCGACGGGTTCGCCCGCACCCGGATCGGCTCGCCGCCGTACATGGCGCCGGAGCACTTCCGCGGGCGCGCGGTGTTCCAGAGCGATCTGTGGTCCCTGGGCATCACCCTCTACGAGATGCTCACTGGCACCGTGCCGTTCTATGACGCCGATCCGGTGAAGATCGCCCAGTCGTTCCAGAACACCCCGGTGGTCCCGCCCCACCTGAGGAACCCGGCCGTGCCCAAGGCCCTCAGCGAGGTGGTGATGAAGGCCCTGGCGGTGAACCTGGGCGACCGCTACCTGTCGGCCCGGGAATTCCTGAAGGCGCTGCAGGCGCTCAAGGAGGGCATGGCCCGGGAAACCCGGCCGGTGGGGACGGCCATCCTGGCGGCCCACCTGGACGCCCCCGGCAAGGGCCAGCGCTCCCCGTCCCCCACCCAGCAGCGGCTGTGCCGATACTGCTACCGGCCCCTGCCCCGGCTGGCGATGACCTGCCCGGCCTGCGGCGAAAAGAACCCGTGAGCGAGCTCCCCGTCCTGGCCGCATCGCGCGGGCCATGGTCCCGGCGCTGGTTCCGCCGCCTCACCTACCTGATCGCCTCGGGCGCGGTGCTGACGGCGCTGACCGCCTGGGCGGTGCAGCGGCCGGAGGTGGACCGCTGGATCATCGGCAGGCTGGATCTGCTCCTCCGCCGGGAGACCGGCCTGGGGCTGCGGGCCGAGAGCCTGGAGGTGCATCCTTTCGAGGGCAGGATCCTGGTCCACCACTTGGCGGTGGGGGACGACCTGCTCCAGGCGGACCTGCTGGAGATCAAGGTGGAATGGGCCACCCTCCTGCACACCCCGCACCTGCGCGGGATCCTGCTGCAGAACCCGACCCTCCTCCTAGACCCGGAGCGCCTGGCCAGGATCCGCCTGCGCCAGCGGCCGCCCAGCAAGACCACCCCGAAGGCCCGGCTGGACCGCCTGGAGATCACCGGCGGCCGGGCCCACCTGGCCGATCTCTGGGGCATCCGCAAGGCCGATTTCAGCTTCCAGGCCACCGGCCGGGGCTGGAACGCCAACCAGCTCTGGCTGGACCTGACCGTGCCCCGGATCAGCCTGGACCGCGGCAAGGAGGCCTACCAGGGCGACCTGGCGCTGGGGGCCGACCTCACCGAGCGCCGGGTGGACCTGCAGCAGGGCCAGCTGCGCCTGGGCGACAACCATGTGGATTTCAAGGGCAGCTACCGCTTCACGCCGGCTCCGGGCAAGCTCAGCCTGGCGGTCCAGGGCGGCCTGGACCTGGTCCAGGCGCAGCGCCTGGCCAACCCCGGCGCGGCCCCGGCGGGCACCGGCAGCGCGAAGTTCCAGGCCGAGCTGGACGGTCCCCTCGACCACCTGGAGTGGACCGCCAAGGTACAGGGCAAGGGGCTCCAGGCCAAGGACCTTCCCCTGCATCCCGGCAGCCTCGAGGTCGAGGCCCGGGGCGCGCCCGCGGCGGTGAAGCTGGAGCGGCTCGCCTGGGCCTCCCAGGACGGCCGGCTGGAGGCCACAGGCGACTGGAACCCCCGCAGCGGGGTCCGGGTGGACTTCAGCGCCGACGCCATCCCCATGGCGCCCCTGGCCGGCTCGACCCGCACCGGCTTCCTCCACGACCTCCTGGCCAGCTTCAAGGGCGTGGCCAGGCTGGCTCCGGGCCGGGGCAAGGCCGCCTCGGCCATGCCAGGGCTGGACCAGCTGAGCTTCCAGGGCACCGGCCAGTTCACCCGGGATGGCCAGCGGATGGGCGGGCTCTCCGCCAGCCTGGACCAGCGGCGGATCCAGGCCGCCGAGCTGGATCTGACGCTCCCGGAACTGGCCCTGCACGGCCGCGCTTCCGGCACCCTGGGCCAGTCCGGGACCCCGGTGGAAGGGGTGGAGGGCGAGGCGGACCTGGCCACTGACGCCGGGAACGTGGCCGCGGTGCTGGCGGCCTGGGACATCGGCTCCCGGGACGATGCCGGCCGGCGGGTGCCGCTGGACATGAGCGGCCGGACCCAGGTCCAGGCCCAGGTGAGCTGGAGCCCCCGGAGCGGCCTGCAGCTCACCGGCCAGGCGGCGATCCAGGATCCCCGTTGGCACGGCGCCCGGGCCGACCAGCTCCGGGCCTCCGTGAGCATCGACCGGGATGTCCTGCGGGTCTCGGACATCGTCCTGGACAAGGGCCAGGGGGGAGGCTGGGGCGACCTCTGGCTGACCTGGGCGGCCCTGGCTCCGGGCCGGGACCAGATCGACATGTGCTACCGCGCTTCCCGCCTGCCGGTGCGGGAGGGGCTCAAGGCCGCCGACCTGGGCGACCTGGCCCTGGACGGCACAGGCAGCGGCTGGGTCCGGCTGCACGGCCCGTTCGGGCGCATGGTGATCGAAGGCCAGGGCGTGGCCGAGCAGGCTGAGGTCTACGGCCTCAGGATCCCCGCCGCCTCGGCCGACTTCTACATGGACATCGCCGGGGAGCGGCTGCGCACCACCGATGTGCGGATCGCCGACAGCCTGGACCACCTGGCCCCCTGGAACGGCGCGCCGTCGGGCGCCCTGGCCCTGCAGGGCTCCATGGACATGGACCTGCAGAGCGACACCTGGCAGGTGGCCCTGGACGGCAAGCTGGACACCGGCATCCTGGGCCTGCCCGGCCCCCGGTTCCAGGCCCGGGTGGAAACCCGCCTGGACGGGCCGTACACCGCCCCCCTGGGGTCCATCGTCGTGCCCACCGGCACCCTGGCCTTCACTCAGGGCCGGCTGACCCAGGGCGACGAAACGCTGGAAGGCCTGGCGGGCGCCGCCAGCTTCCGCGACGGCAGGCTGGAAGCCTCGGCGGGCCTGGAGGGCCGGCCGCGCCAGCTGCTCAGCCTGAAGGCGGAGCAGCTGGGAGCGGACCGCATCGCCGGGTCCCTGGAGGCGGACCTGGACCCCGGGACCGCGGACACCGCCAGCCTGGCCTCCCATTTCACCGGGGATTTCCTCAAGGACGTCCGGCTCGGCTTCCGCGCCCAGGGCGCCTGGACCCCCCAGGGCCTGCATTGGCAGGGCCAGACGGAATCGTGCACCGGCACCTTCGAGGGGTTCCGGCTGAGCCAGACCCGGCCCGGACAATTCTCCGGGGACGAGCACGGGCTGGAGCTGGCCATGGGTCTGGAGGGCACCGCGGCGCTGGATTCCGACGCGGGCCAGGGCGCGCCGCTGCCCACCGTCACCAGCATGGAACTGCACGGCCGGATCCCGTTCGCCGGCGGGGGCCCGCTGGCCCTGACCCTGGCCGGGACGTCCGACCTGACCAGCCTGAAGACCATCCTGGACCGGGTGGTGCAGCCGGCCCCGTACAGCCTGTTGGCCGACCTGCGCGCCGCCGGCAAGGCGGTGTTCGACCTGAACCTGGGCGGCACCCTTGACGCCACCGCCCTGGACGGGACCCTGACCCTCCAGTCCGGGCGGATGGTGGCCCACAGCTACCCTCTGAGCGTCGACGACCTGGCGTTCACCGCCCAGTTCAAGGGGCGGGACATCATCATCCCCCGGACCGCCCCCATGCGCGGCATCCTGGCCCAGGGGGCTCTGACTGCCTGGGGCCAGATGACCTGGCGTCCCGGCGCGATCACCGCATATGACCTGCACACCAACCTGGAAGATTTCCAGCTCCGGGACCTGCCCGAAGGCTTCGAGATGCTGGGCAGCCTGGACGCCAACCTCAAGGGGAGCGACCTGGACGGCGGGCGCCTCAGCGGCGCCATCTGGGCCAAGCGGACTCTCTACCGCGCCGACATCAACCTCAGCGACCTGATCCTGGCCAATGCCCTTGGCCCCTCCCTCAATACCCCGGATCCCTCCGACCCCCTGGCCCGGATCGACCTGGACCTGGAACTGCACCTGGCCGAACCGTGGGAGCTGGACACCAACCTGCTGAAGATGCGCGGGCGACCCACCGGACCGTTCTGGATCCGGGGCAACCTGACCCAGCCCGGGCTCAAGGGCAAGATGGACCTGCTGCCCGGCGGCCGCCTGACCAACCTGTTCCCGGCCGGCGACATCGTCCTGGAGCGCGGTTCGGTGGACTTCACCGATCCTTCCGTGTTCAATCCCAATCTCGATGTCACCGGCCAGATCGACATCTCCCCCTACCTGGTCACCCTGAACGTCTCCGGCACCCTGGACGCGCTCCAGGCCCGCCCCTATTCCACCCCGAGCCTGCGCCAGGACGAGATCTTCGCCATCCTCATCGATCCCGGCGCGGTCTACACCGTCGGCGGCGCCCCGGGCGCCAGCACCCAGACCGCGCTCAGCAGCGGCCTGGCCGGCACCGGAACCGGCCTGCTCACCTCCCTGGCCCTGGCGGATTTCCAGGAGCAGCTCCGCAAGACCCTGAACCTGGACCGGGTGAACGTGGCGCTGCGCACCGGCACCGGCTCCCCCGAGACCAGCATCACCGTCGGCAAGAGCCTCAACCTGTTCGGCTACCGCACCCCGCTGGTGTTCACCCACGACAAGAACGGCGAAGTGACCACCATCAGCGGCCAGATGGAGTGGCGGTTCGGCAACTTCGTGTTCAGCCTGGGCGCCAGCCAGAGCACCGCCGACAGCCTGGCCCCCTCGGGCGAGATCCGGCACTCCTGGAGCCCCCGGTGATCCGGGTGCGCGCCTTCGCCCGCTACCGGGAGCGGCTGGGGTTCTCCGAGCTGGACCTGGAACGGCCGGAACCGTCCACCCTGGCCGCGCTGCTGGCGCACCCGCGCCTGGCCGGGCTGCCCGCCGACGCCTTGTTCGCGGTGAACCAGGCCTTCGCCGGCCGGGACGCGCAGCTGACGGACGGCGACGAAGTGGCGCTCATGCCGCCGGTCAGCGGCGGCTGAGCCGCTGGACCATGACCACCCCGCCCACCACCAGGGCGCCGCCGGCCAGGGACAGCAGGGTGGGCGTCTCGCCCAGCACCCGCCAGCCGATGAGCAGGGCCACGGCGGGAACCAGGTACAGGAACGAACCGGCCACCGACACCGGCAGGTGCCGGTTGGCGTCGGCCCAGGTCCAGTAGCCGACCGCCGTGGGCACCACCCCCAGGTAGAGCACGCAGAACCGCGGCACCGTCCCGGCCTGGTGGAACTGGGCCCAGGCCCGGCCGGCCCAGGGCAGGAAGGCCAGGGCGGCGAACACCGCGCACCAGGTCACCACCTGCAGCCCCGAGTAGCGCGCCAGCAGCGGCCGCTGGCCCAGGGAGTAGACCGCCTGGAGCACCGCCGCGGCCAGCACGATCAGGGCATAGCCGTTCAGCCGCAGCAACCCGCCGCGGCCCAGGCTGATCAGGAACACTCCGGACAGGCTCACCAGCAGCCCGGCCAGCCCCCAGCGGGTGACCTTCCCCGCCCCGGTGATCCGGCCGAGCAGCACCATCCAGATGGGCGCCGAGGCGATCAGGAAGCTGGCGGCGGCCGACGGGATGTGGGTCTCGCCCAGACTCAGGGTGGCGGTGTAGAGCGAATGCCCCAGTACCCCCAGCACCGCCAGGGCCGGCAGATCGCGCCAGGCCGGCAATCCCGCGCGCCTGGCCAGGGCGATCCCGCCCAGCGCCAGCGCCCCGGCCAGGGCGCGCAGGAACGCCACCTCCATGGGGCCGAAGGTCTGGACCGCGATCCGGATGGCCGGGAAGGCGGAGGCCCAGCAGACCACGGTCAGGGCGGCCATGGCCAGGCCGTGGAGGTGCAGGGAGGCCCGGGCCGGGGCGGCGGGAGCGGGGAGGGCGAGGATTTCAGTTTCCATGTTCAAGATATACCGTGATGTATTCATCGGTTCCAATGAATTGTATTGCTAGTTAAAATCGAAATATCCGATAATGACTGCCATGGACCCGCGCACCCTGGCCACCTTCAGCACCGCCGCCCGCACCCTGAGCTTCACCCGCGCCGCGGAGCAGCTGAACTATGCCCAATCCAGCATCACTGCCCAGATGAAGGCCCTGGAACAGGACCTGGGGACGCCCCTGTTCCGCCGGGCGGGCAACCGCCTGGAACTCACCCCCGCCGGCCGCCGGTTCCAGGACTACGCCGACCGGCTGCTGGCGCTCATGGAGGAAGCCAGGGGCGCAGTCAGGGGCGACCCGGCCGGCGGCCTGGTTCGCTTCACCGCCGCCGAGACCGTCTGCAGCTACCGGCTCCCGCCGGTGCTGAGCGCCTTCGCCGCCCGGCATCCCCAGGTGCGGCTGCAGTTCGTCCCCATGCCGGTGCGCGAATTCAAGCGCCAGCTGCTGGAAGGCAACCTGGACGCCGCCTTCGTGCTGGAGCAGCCGTTCAGCCATGCCGGGCTGGAAGTGGAACTGCTGCGACCGGAACCGGTGGGCCTCTACGCCGCGCCCGGGCACCGGCTGGCTTCCGCCGCCTCCGTGACCGCTCTGGATCTCCTCAATGAGAAGACTCTGCTCACCGATCCCGGATGCAGCTACCGCAACCAGTTCGAGCGGGCGCTCATTGCCGCCGGAGCCCACCCCGCCACCCGCCTGGACTTCCAGAGCATCGAGGCGATCAAGCGCTGCGTGGAACTGGGCATGGGCCTGGCGCCGCTGCCGGAGGTGGCCGCCACCGGGGAGGTGCGCAGGGGCAGCCTGGTCCGCCTGGCCTGGACCGGCCAGCCGCTGGAGGTGGCCAGCCATCTGGTCTGGAATCCGCAGATCCCGGCCGGGGAGCCGCTCGGGGCATTCCTGGATTTCTGCAGGGAGGCGATGCGCCGCCCTGGGGACGATCAGGCCGAGCGGGAGAAATAACCCGATCTCAAATGCCCATAGGCGGCTTGGCCAGCCAGTTGGACACCTTGAGCCCTCTCACCCGCTCGAAATGCCGCACGTTCTTGGTGACGACCGCGAGGCGATGGACCACGGCCGTGGCTGCGATCATGGAGTCCTGGACGCCGATCGGCTGTCCCTGCTGCCGGAGCCACGCTGCGATTTCGGCAAACTGTATCGCCTCGGACGGGCCGAAAGCGAGTACAGGCAGTGGCCGCAGAAATGCATGGACCTTTTCGGCCTCCCTGGCCGGCGCCATGGCGCAATGGGCGCCGACCAGAAGCTCGCCTACCGTTACCGCGGAAACGGCCACGTCACCGGGAAGCAGCACGGCCAGTGCCTTGCGTGCGTATTCCTTCCTTCTCAGCCAATCGATGCAGAAGTCCGTATCGAGCAAGAACATCAGAGGGTTCCACTGTTCCCGAACAGGCGCTTGAGGCGCTTTTCACCGGCGGCGCCGGTCTCCCTGGCGGGAACGGCAAAGTCCTCGCCGACAGCCTCAAGCTCGAAGTAGCCCTCGGGCCAAGCGTTGATGGGACGGACCAGCACTTCCACATCGGTGCCGAGTGCCAAGTGGAGCGAAGCTGGAAGCCGCACGCCCATGGAATTGCCGATCCGGACGACTTTGGCCCGGATTGGCTGGGGGGATGGGGGAAGGTCGTGGGGTTGCATGGCAGGATTCCCTGGAAAACCCGTCCGGGCTTCCAACCGAAATGTAATTACTATCGTAATCACGTGCAAGGAGAAATCAGCCCAGAGGCCAAGGCTATTCCACCCTACCCCCGGGAACTTTCCATTGCCGCCGCCCCCCCTTGGCGTTATCACTAGTAATATTTCAATTCTCAAGGCTTGGAGGTTGCTACGGCCGCTCTACGGTTGCCCCGCCCGCTACACCAGACGCTCTTCCCGGCAGCCGCCACGGCCCTCTTCCTGGCCGCCGCGCTCTCCTGCGGACCGGCCAAGCAGGCTGCCGCCCCGCAACCGCTCCAGGTGGAAGTCACCGGCGCGGTTCAGCAGGATGTTCCCATCATCCATGAATGGATCGGCACCATCGATGGCTTCGTCAACGCCGAGATCCGGCCCCAGGTGGAGGGCTACCTGCTGAAGCAGGTCTACCGAGAAGGCTTCCCGGTCAAGCGCGGGCAGGTGATGTTCCTGATCGATCCCCGGCAGTTCCAGGCCGCCGCCGGCGAAGCCAAGGCGGCCGTGGCCCGGAACCAGGCGGCCCTGGACAAGGCCCTGCTGGATGTCTCGCGCTACACCCCCCTGGCGCAGCAGAAGGCCATCTCCCAGCAGGAGCTGGACAACGCCCTGGCCGCCCGCGACCAGGCCCAGGCCTCCCTGGACGCCGCCCGGGCCGCCTATGAGAAGGCCCAGCTCAACCTGGAATGGACCCGGGTGGTTTCCCCCATCGACGGCATCGCCGGCATGGCCAAGGTCCAGGTGGGCGACCTGGTGAACGGGCAGAAGGCCATGACCACCGTCTCCACGGTCGACCCGGTGAAGGTCTACTTCAACGCCAACGAGGCGGAGTACATGGCCTGGGCCAAGGCCTGGAGCGGCCCGGGCGGCGCCAAGGGCTCGCTGGAGCTGGTCCTGTCCGACGGCAGCACCTATCCCCAGCGGGGCGACCCGTTCATGACCGACCGCAACGTCGACATCAAGACCGGCACCATCATGCTGGCCGGCCTGTTCCCCAATCCCGGGCACCTGCTCCGGCCCGGCCAGTACGCCAAGGTGCGGGCCACCGTGAGCATGGAGAAAGCCGCGATCATGGTGCCGCTGCGGGCCGTGTGGGAGATCCAGGGGATCTCCCAGGTGGCCGTGGTCGGCCCGGACAACCGGGTGGAGGTCCGGCCGGTGATCCTGGGCACCCACGTGGGGGCCCTGGTGGCGGTTGAGAAGGGGCTCCAGCCCAGGGACCGGGTGGTGGTGGAGGGGGTGCAGAAGGTCAGCACCGGGCTCCTGGTCAAGCCCGTCCCGGCCGCGAGCTGACGCCGTGCCGAAATTCTTCATCAACCGCCCGATCGTCGCCATCGTCATCGCGATCATCACCCTCATCGCCGGGCTGGTCTCCATGTCCGGCCTGCCCATCGCCCAGTTCCCGGAGATCGTGCCGCCGCAGATCTACGTCCAGACCGCCTACACCGGCGCCGACGCGCTCACCATCGAGAAGGCGGTGGCCGCGCCCCTGGAGCAGCAGGTCAACGGCGTGGACAACATGCTCTACATGCAGTCCACCAACGCCAACGACGGCACCATGTCGGAGACCATCACCTTCGACGTGTCGACCGACGTGAACCTGGACCAGGTCAACGCCCAGAACCGGGTGGCCCAGGCCGCCCCGTTCCTGCCGCCGGACGTGAACCAGAACGGCATGACCATCCGCAAGTCCACCGGCCTGCCGATGCTGTTCATCTCCCTGTCTTCGCCCTCCGGCGCCTACGACGCGCTCTACCTGTGCAACTACGCGACCATCAACGTGGTCGACCCGCTCTACCGGGTGCCCGGGGTGGGCCAGGTGAACATCTTCGGCGCCGGCGACTATGCCATGCGGATCTGGGTCAAGCCCGACCTGCTGGCCAAGCTGGGCATCACCGTGGCCGACCTGAGCCAGGCGGTGCAGCAGCAGAGCACGGTGAACCCCTCCGGCCAGATCGGCGCCGAGCCGCTGCCCCAGGGCCAGGAGCTGACCTACACGGTGCGCGCCCAGGGCCGGCTGCAGACCGCCGAGGAGTTCGAGCGCGTGGTGGTGCGGGCCAGCGCCGACGGCTCCGTCGTCCGCCTGGGCGACGTTGCCCGGGTGGAACTGGGCGCCCTGGCCTACAAGCAGATCGCCCGGCTGAACGGCAAGCCCAGCTGCGTGGTGGCGCTCTACCAGGCCCCGGGCTCCAATTCCCTGGCCGTGGCCGCCGCGGTCAAGAAGGAGCTGCAGCATCTCAAGGCCAGCTTCCCCCCGGGCATGGACGTCACCGTCTCCCTGGACACCACCCTGGCGGTCACCGCCGGCATCCGCGAGATCATGTGGACGCTGCTGGAGGCCATGGCCCTGGTCATCGCCGTGGTCTTCCTGTTCCTGCAGAACTGGCGCGCCACGCTGATCCCCATGATCGCCGTGCCGGTCTCGCTGATCGGCACCTTCGCCTTCTTCCCGCTGCTGGGCTTCTCCATCAACACCCTGTCGCTGTTCGGGCTGGTGCTGGCCATCGGCCTGGTGGTGGATGACGCCATCGTGGTGGTGGAGGCGGTGGAGCACCACATCGAGCTGGGCATGCTGCCCAAGGAGGCCACCCTCCAGGCCATGAAGGAAGTGTCCGGACCGGTGGTGGGCATCGCCCTGGTGCTGGCCTCGGTGTTCGTCCCGGTGGCCTTCCTCAGCGGCATCCAGGGCCGGCTGAACAAGCAGTTCGCCGTCACCATCGCCATCTCGGTGCTGATCTCGGCCTTCAACGCCCTGTCGCTGTCCCCGGCCCTCTCAGCCCTGATCCTGAAGCCCAGGGAGCAGATGGAAGGGCGCCTCGGGCGCCTGTTCCACGGCTTCAACCGCGGTTTCGCCAAGGCCACCCGCGGCTACGTCAACGTCTCCCACAGCCTGATCCGCAAGGCGGCCCTGGCCCTGGCCCTGCTGGCGGCCTTCTTCCTGGTGGACGGGCTCATGGCCCGGGGGCTGCCCAGCAGCTTCGTGCCCACCGAGGACCAGGGCTACTTCTTCCTCAACTACCAGCTGCCGCCGGCCGCCTCGCTGCAGCGCACTGACGCCGTGGGCCGCAAGATCGAGAAGATCATGGGCGAGACCGAGGGCGTGGCCTACCTGACCAACATCGAGGGCTTCAGCCTGCTGGCCCGGGTCTCGGCCTCGTACAACGGCTTCGCCTTCGTGGCCCTGAAGCCCTGGGACGACCGGGCCAAGGCCGGCATGGAGGCCGGGGACATCCTGAAGCGGCTCAACGCGCGGTTCGCCAAGGAGATCCCCGACGCCAACGTGTTCGGCTTCCTGCCCCCGGCCATCCCCGGCCTGGGCAGTTCCAGCGGCTTCTCCATGTGGCTGCAGGACCGCAGCGGCGGCGAGCCGGAGTATCTCTCGGCCAACCTCCAGAAGTTCCTGGCCGCGGCCCGCAAGCGGCCGGAGCTGACCGGGGTCACGTCCCTCTTCACCACCAGCACGCCGCAGCTGTTCGCCGACGTGGACCGGGACAAGGCGCTCAAGCAGGGGGTGGCGGTGAACGAGGTCTACCAGACCCTGCAGGCCTACCTGGGCGGGCTGTACCTGAACCAGTTCAACCGGTTCGGCCGCCAGTGGCGGGTCTACCTGCAGGCCGAGGGCGAGGACCGCACCGGCGCGGACGCCATCGGCCGGTTCCACGTGCGCAACAAGGACGGCAACATGGTGCCGCTGTCGGCCCTGGTGACCATCCGGCGGATCCAGGGGCCTGAGTACACCAACCGGTTCAACCTGATCCGGGCCGCCCAGGTGCTGGGCCAGGCCGCCCCGGGCTACAGCTCCGGCCAGGCCCTCACCGCCCTGGAGCAGGTGGCGAAGCAGGTGCTGCCCGCGGACATGAGCTACGACTGGGGCGATCTGTCCTACCAGGAGAAGAAGGCCGAGGGCACCACCGGGCTGCTGTTCGCCCTGTCCCTGGTGTTCGTGTTCCTGATCCTGGCCGCGCTGTACGAAAGCTGGTCCCTGCCCTTCTCGGTGCTGCTCTCGGTGCCGGTGGCGATCTTCGGGGCGTTCCTGGGCCTCTATCTGCGCCACTTCGATTTCGGGGTGTTCGCCCAGATCGGCCTGATCATGCTCATCGGCCTGTCGGCCAAGAACGCCATCCTGATCGTCGAATTCGCCAAGGACGAGCTGGAGAAGGGCCGGCCCCTGGTGGAGGCGGCGCTGGAGGGGGCCAAGCTCAGGCTGCGGCCGATCCTCATGACCTCGTTCGCCTTCATCCTGGGCTGCGTGCCGCTGTGGACCGCCTCAGGCTCGGGCGCGGTGGCCCGGCGGATCCTGGGCACCGTGGTGATCGTCGGCATGCTGGCCGCCACGCTCATCGCCGTGTTCCTGATCCCGGTCCTGTTCGTGGTGGTGGAGCGCATCGCCGGCCGCAAGGCCAAGGCCCACCCGGTGCCCGGCCCCGAATCGGGCATCCTGGACGAGGAAAACTGAACCATGAAACGCCTGGCGTTGCCTCTCCTGCTCCTGCTCGCCGGCTGCGAAGTCGGTCCCAACTACCGCCGGCCCCAGCTCGAACCCGATGCCCAGTTCCGCGGCCAGGCCCAGGCCGGGACCGCCTCCCTGGCCGACCAGGCCTGGTGGGAGGTGTTCGGCGACCCGGTGCTGAAGGAGCTCATCGGCCAGGCCCTGGCCGGCAACTTCGACGTGCGCGCGGCCGGCCAGCGGGTGCTGGAATACCAGGCCCGGGCCGGGGTCGAGCGGTCCGACTACATGCCCACCGTCACCCCCTCGGCCGGCTGGACCCGGGGCCGTTCCTCGCCCTACACCGCCGGCGGCGGCGGCGAGGGCCAGGCGTTCAATGCCCTGCTCACGGTCAACTGGGAACTGGATCTCTGGGGCCGATTGCGGCGGATGAACGAAGGCGCCCAGGCCCAATACCTGGGATCCCAGGAAGCCCGGCGGGCAGTCTGCCTGGCCACCGCGGCCCAGGTGGCCCAGGCCTACTTCGAACTGCGCGACCTGGACGCCCGGCTGGAGATCGCCCGCGCCACCACCCAGGATCTCCAGGAGACCTACGATCTGTTCAGCCGGCGCCTGGCCGGCGGCGCGGCCTCGGCCCTGGAGACCGCCCGGGCCGAGGCGGCGCTGGCCGGCGCCGCCGCCTTCATTCCCGACCTCGAACGCCAGATCGCGGCCCAGGAGAACTTGCTGTGCTTCCTCACCGGGCGCAATCCCGGACCGATCCCGCGGGGCCAGGAGCTTTCGGCCCAGCCCCTGCCCCCGGCCATCCCGGCCGGACTGCCCTCGGCCCTGCTGGAGCGCCGGCCGGACCTGCGGGCGTCGGAGCAGCAGCTGGTGGCCGCCAACGCCGCCGTGGGCGTGGCCCAGGCCAACTACTTCCCCACCTTGAGCATCACCGGCATCCTGGGCGGCGTGGCGCCCCGGATTACCCAGCTGTTCGGAAGCGGCAAGGAGTGGGAGATCAACCCGGAACTCAGCCTGCCGCTGCAAGGCCTGAAGCTCAAGTACCAGAAGGCGGCCGCGGTGGCCCGCTGGGAACAGGCCAGGACCGGCTACGAGGCCGCGGTCACCGGCGCCTTCGGCGAAGTGTCCACCCTGCTGGTGGCCTACCAGAAGCTGGCCGAGGCGGAGACCCAGCAGGCCCGTTCCGTGGCCGCCTACCAGGATGCGGTGCGGCTGGCTACCCTGCGCTACAGCGCCGGCCTGTCCAGCTATGTGGAAGTCCTGGAGTCCCAGCAGCTGCTGTTCCCGGCCCAGAACGCCGAGTCCCGGGCCCGCACGGCCCGGCTGGTGACCATGGTGCAGCTGTACAAGGCGCTGGGCGGCGGCTGGAACCTGAAGGACCCGGGACAGGGCGGCTGGGCCGCGCCGGACTGAAGCGGCGCCGGCCGGGCCGGTGGATGTGGACGCGGCCATCCAGGCGACCGTGCGAGCGCGCTCAGACCGATGATCGGCGTCGACACCAACATCCTGGTCCGGGCCATCCTGGGCGACGATCCGAAGCAGTCGCCGCTCGCCCGCCAGACCCTTCAGCACGCCAGGGACATCCTCGTCCCGGTCACGGTGCTCATCGAGCTGGCCTGGGTCCTGAAATCGGTGGGCTGGAACCGGGCCCAGATCCACGCCGCGCGCTGCACCCTCGCCGATCAGCCGACCGTCCACCTGGACCACGTCCTGGAGGTCCACGCCGCCCTGGCGGACTTCCAGGCCGGACCGGCCGATTTCGCCGACTACCTGGCCCTGCGCCAGGCCAGGGCGCTGGGGGCGAGGAAAATGCTGACCTTCGACCGGAAACTGGCCAAGGCGCCGGGCGCGGAGCGGTTGCAGTAGGTCTGTCCGTTTCCGCGGGCAACATGGCCGGAACTGCTCTTGCCCTCATACCTTTCCGGCCCCACGCTGGTGTCTGTAAACACATGGGGACCCCCTTGACCCAGCCGAGCCCGGCCACCGAGATCTTCTTCCTGGTCCTGCCGGGCACCATGCTGCTGGACTTCGCCGGCACCGCCGAGTCGTTCCGGGTGGCCGCGGAGTTCGGCGCGTCGTTCCGGCTGCACTACATCGCCCCCTCCGGCCAGGCCCTGTCCTCCCTGGGGCTGACCCTGGGCGGCCTGGAGCCCCTGCCCGACCGGCTGCCCGAGCGGGCCATCGTGCTCATCCCCGGGGTGGCCTGCTCGGCCAAGGACTACAAGCTGCCCGAGGCGCGCGCCGCGGCCCGCTGGCTGGCCGAGACTGTGGGCCCGGAGCAGACGCTCTGCACGGTCTGCTCGGGGGCGTTCCTGGCGGCGGAAAGCGGTCTTCTGGACGGCCACAGCTGCACCACCCACCACAGCCTCACCGCAAGGCTGGCCCGGGAGTTCCCCCGGGTGAAGGTGCTGGAAAACCGGATCTTCGTGCGGGACGGCAACGTGTTCACCAGCGCCGGGGTGACCGCGGGGGTGGACCTGGCGCTGCACCTGATCTCCGACCTGGCTGGGCCCCGGGTGGCGGTGGAGGTGGCCCGGCTGCTGGTGCTGTACTTCCGCCGGGCCGGGGCGGACCCCCAGCTCTCGCCCTGGCTGTGCCACCGCAACCACATCGACCCTCGGGTGCACAGCGCCCAGGACCTGGTGGTGCGCGACCCGGCCCACGGCTGGAGCGTGGCCGAACTGGCCGGCCGGGCCCACACCAGCCCGCGCAACCTGGGCCGGCTGTTCCAGGAGCACGCCGGCATCTCGCCGCAGGCGTATGTGCGCCGGATCCGCACCGCCGCCGCCCGGGAGCTGCTGGACCAGCCCGGGCTGGGCCTGGACCAGGTGGCGGAGATGGTCGGCTTCTCCTCCGCCGAGCAGCTGCGCCGGGCCTGGAAGCGGTTCGAGCCGGCCACCCCCCGGCGGGCCCCCCGACCCCAACTCGAAACCACTGGAGCCTGAGCCATGCCTACGCTGCGCACCCTCACCCTGGCGGCCCTGGCCGCGCCCCTGCTCCTCACCGGCTGCCGGTGGTTCGGCCCGCAGCCCCCCAAGGTGACCGTCAAGTTCGTCATCTACGACAACGACAATTCCTTCGCGGCGACCATCTATGCCCAGGAGGTCACCACCGGCGCCACCACCACCTATTCCTACGGGCCGCATACGCCGTCCCTGACCGTGGCGCTGAAGCAGCCGGGCACCTACGTGTTCTACGCCCGGCTGGTGGAGGCGCCGGACGACTACCACTACGGCTTCACCGGCTACCAGGCCGCGGCCTACGGCCACATGACCCGGGGCGGCACCCGGGACGCCAGCACCAACCTCATCGCCGTGGACGCCAGGCCCGGGGGGACCTACAAGGTCTACATCAGCGACCACTGGGCCCAGTTGCCCACCCCGGGCCAGCCGGTCACCGTGCCCTGGCACCGGGGCTGACCGGCGCACCGGGCCCCCGAGGCGGTTCAGCGTTCCAGCTCCCCGCTCAGCGCCGCCCAGTCCTTGCCGGTGAAGCGAATGAAATACAGATCCTTGATCGGCCGGTAGTCGGTGGGGCTGGTGTGGATGCGGATGCCCGGCCGGAGCATGCCCAGTTCCAGGTCCAGGTGGGTGGCCTGGCGCATCACGTTGGCCCGGGACAGGTCGTCGCCGCACTGTCGCAACACCGCCTCCAGGGTCTGGGCAACCTCGTAGCCGTAGACGTTCTCGGCGTCGCGCAGGCTGGCGTCGGGGTTGTACTTGTGCATCCAGTCCAGGAAGTCTCGCACCGCCGGGTCCTTGCGCGCCTCCTGGGTCCCCCAGCCCTTGGACCGGGCGTTGCAGATGAGCCCCGCGGCCTTTTCCAGTCCGGCCGGATCCAGGAAGGCCGCGACGGACAACGAGGCGTTCGGCACGAACTGCAGCGGCCGCCAGCCCTGGTCGTAGGCGGCGGCGATGCCCAGGGTGGCGAAGCGGCCCACGGCCAGGTTCATGAACACATCGGCGCCGGCGTTCTTGAACGCGGCCACCTGCCGGGCGATGCCGTCCGGTTCGGTGTAGCGGAAGGTCCCCTCCTTGACGATCATCGCCGCGGCCCGGGCGCCCAGGCCCTGGCGCAGGCCGGCCAGGAACTCGGCGCCGTCGGCGTCGTCCGAGACCAGCACGGCGATCTTCGCCCCGGGCCGGTGCTCCAGCACGAACTTGCCGTACTGGGAGGCCTCGGTGAGCTTGGAGGGCGTGAAAGGCATGGTCCAGGGGAAATGCTCCGCGTCCTCGAAAGTGGCGTCGCTGGAGGCCACGAACAGGTTGGGGACGCCCTGCCGCTCCAGGTAGGGGCGGACCAGCTTGTTGGCCGCGCTGCCCCAGGTGCCCACCAGCAGCAGCACCTGTTCCTTTTCCACCAGCCGGTGGGCCAGCTCCAGCGAGGCCTGGAACTGCGGACCGCTGTCCAGGCTGACGAAGTCGATGCGCCGGCCGTTCACCCCGCCGTGCTCGTTGACCATCCGGAAATAGGCCGCCTCGGCCCGGCCGATGACCCCGTACTCCGAGAACGGGCCGGTGTACGGCACGAGATTGCCGACCTTGATCGCAGCGTCGCCGGCGCCGGGATCGTAGCGTTTCTGCGCCGGAGCGGGCTGCGCGGCCAAACCCAGCGCCAGCAGTAGGGTCCAGGGGAATCGGCCGGGGTGCGCCACTGCGGTCTCCTTGGGGTCGGGCTGTCAAGGTCGGCCCGGCCAGTGGGCCGGCCGGTGCAATAGGCTACCCGCCCCGGGGCGAAAACGGCATCTTCTCGAAGGCCACCACGACCTGCTCACCGGTCCAGCGGTAGGTGAGGCAGCGCTGATGCCCGCAGCGCAGCACCAGGATTTGTAAAAAATCATTTCAATTCATTTGATTGATCTTTTTTTAGTTGTGGGCTACAACTCCTTCCTGGGTCAATGACCCACCTGCCAATCTCTGGAAAAGGAGGTGCATGTGTCACGGATGAAAATGCTCGCCCTTGCCTTGGCGCCGCTGCTCGCCGCCACGCAGGCCCCTGCCGCGCTGAAGCCCGGCGAAACGGCCCCCACCTTCACCGCCCAGGCATCCATGGCCGGCCAGGCGACAACCTTTTCACTGGCCGAGAGCCTCAAGAAGGGCCCCGTGGTCCTCTACTTCTACCCTGCCGCGTTCACCCCGGGCTGCACGGCCGAAGCCCACGATTTCGCCGAAGCCGTGGATCAGTACGAAGCACTGGGGGCTTCCGTTGTCGGCGTGTCCCACGACGATATCGACAAGCTCAACAGGTTCTCGGTGAGCGAGTGCCAGAGCAAGTTCCCGGTGGTGGCCGACCTCGATCAGCACATCATGAAGGCCTACGATGCGATCCTCCCCGCCAATCCGGAGCGGGCCAACCGCACCTCCTTCGTGATCACGCCCGATGACAAGATCATATACACCTACACCAACCTGAACCCCGGTGAGCATGTGGCCAACACCCTGGCGGCCTTGAAGGAGTGGAAGGCCAAGGCTGGCCAATGACCGCTAAGGCACCCGCAGCAGCCCGGTCAGCGCCTTGGCCAGCGGCCCGATCCGGTCCGGCTCGCTGAGGTAGGTGCCCCGGCAGGCCACCAGCCGCGCCGAAGCCTTGCCCAGCACGGCGAACTCGGCCAGGTGATGGGCCAGCAGGGTCTTGCCGCTCTGCACCAAGTCGATGATGGCGTCGGCCAGGCCCAGCACCGGCGCCAGCTCCACGCTGCTCTGCAGCGGCACCAGTTCGGCGGTGAGGCCTTCCTGGCGCAGCCAGCGGCCGGTGGCCTCGGTGAACTTGGTGGCGATGCGCAGGTGCGGCAGGGCCCGCAGGGCCTCCAGGCTGGTGCTGGCCGGGGCGCACAGGGACAGCCGGCAGACTCCGAAGTTCAGGTCGCTGAGTTCCATAAGGTCCACCGGACACTCGTCCAGGATGTCCGAGCCGACGATGCCCAGCGCGGCCACGCCGCCGGCCACGTAGCGGGGCAGATCGGCCCCCTTGAGCAGGATGGCCGAGAGGAAGGGATCGGCCATGGGGATGCGCAGCCGGCGCGACTTGAGGGCGGCGGCGTCCAGTTCGAAGGCGGTGCCCTTGAGCCGGGGCAGCAGCTCCTCCTCCAGGCGGCCCTTGGGCAGGGCGATGAGCAGCGGTTTCATCGTTCACCATCCTTGGTTTCGCCCAGTTCCAGCAGGGTGGTCAGGCGCACGCAGAAGCCGGCGGCGGACCAGGGCCGGCCCAGTTCCGGGTACAGGCCGTCGTAGCGGCCGCCGGCGGCCAGCTCGCGCTGGGCGCCCGGGGCCCACAGGCGCAGGGTGGGGCCGGTGTAGAAGGCCAGGCCGCGCAGGTCGCCCAGGTCCAGGCGCAGGGTGAGTCCAGGCGGCAGCTGGGCGGAGAGCCCGCTCCAGACCCGGGACAGCTGCCCGGCCTCGGCCTCCAGCAGGCCGCCGTAGGGGCTCTGGGCCAGGGCCTCCAGGCCGCCGGGGCCGTCGGGGCCGGACAGCAGGATCTCGGCGTGGGCCAGCAGGCGGTCCTTGGCCGGGTGGTCCCGCAGCAGTTCCGCGGCCCGGTGGATGGCCCGGCGGTCCAGCACCCGGGCCACTTCCAGGGCCAGTTCGGCCGGGATGCCCTCGGCCTCCATCGGCCGGCGCAGCAGGGCGGCGTGGCCGATGTGCAGCAGGCAGCCCTCCAGGCCCAGCAGGGACGGCACCGCCATGAGCAGCCGCGCCAGCTCCCGGTCGGCCTCGGTGCGCTCGGAGGGGTCCACCTGGATGTTCTCGCAGCCCACTTCCAGGCGCTCAACGGGATCCCAGGAGTTGGCCGGGCGGCGGAACACCGGGCCGGCGTAGCTCAGGCGCCGGGGTGGATCCTGGAACCGGCGCACCAGGGTCCGGGCCAGGGCCTCGGTGAAGTCCCAGCGCAGGGCCACCAGCTGGTCGCCGTCGAAGAAGCGCACGGTGGAAGGGTTCACCGGGTTGCGCATCACCAGGCTGGGATGCATCTCCCGGTAGCCGGCCCCGCCCAGGTGGTCCATGAGCAGGGTCTCCCAGCGGCGCAGCCGGGCGGCGTCTTCGAACAGCAGATCGGGAAAACTGGGGGTGTGGGTGGGCATGGGGGGCTCCGGGTCAGGCCTTGTGCCGGGCCTGGAGGGCCCGGGCCAGGTCCTGCAGCCCCAGCCCCTGGCTCACCAGCAGGACGTCCAGGTGGAACAGCAGGTCGGCCGCCTCGTTGACCAGGTCCTCCCGGCGGGCCGGGGTGTCCTCCATCAGCAGGGCCATGGCGGCGATGGCGGTCTCGCCGGCCTCCTCCACCACCTTCTTGCCGATCCGCTCGGGGCCGCGGTGGAACAGCTTCTGGGTGTAGCTGCCGTCAGGGCCGGCGCCTTCCCTGCGCTGCTTCAGGGTGTCCTCCAGCCGGCCCAGCCAGGCCACCGGGGCCAGGCCGTCGAAGCAGGAGGGGGTGCCGCGGTGGCAGGTGGGCCCCTGGGGCTCGGCGATCACCAGCAGGGTGTCGCCGTCGCAGTCCAGGAACACGTCCTGGAACTTCAACCGGTTGCCGCTGGTGCCGCCCTTGACCCAGAGTTCGCTCCGGCTGCGGCTCCAGAAGGTGACCCAGCCGGTCTTCAGGGTGAGGTCCAGGGCTTCGGCGTTCATGTAGCCGACCATGCGCACCTCCCCGGTGGGGGCCTGCACGACGGCGGGAATCAGGCCCTCGGGCCCGAACTTGATCTGGTCCATTGCGGCGATGCTCACGGTCGTACCTCGACGCCCTCGCGGGCCAGGAATGATTTCAGTTCGCTGATCCGCAGCCGCTCTTCGTGGAACAGCGTGGCGGCCAGGGCGCCCTCGGCCCCGTGGCGGAAGGCTTCCAGGAAGTGCTCCCGGCTGCCGGCGCCGCCCGAGGCGATCACCGGGATGGACAGGGCCGAGGCGATGTCCATGAGCTCCAGGTCGAAGCCCGACTCGGTGCCGTCCCGGTCGATGGAGGTGAGCAGGATCTCCCCGGCGCCCCGGTCCTCCAGTTCGCGCAGCCAGGATGCGGCGTCCAGCCCGGTGGGGACGTTGCCGCCCTTGGAGAACACCCGCCAGCCCAGCTCAGGGTCGCGGGCCACGTCCACCGCCACCACCACGCACTGGCGGCCGAACGCGGCGGCGGCGCGGGTGACCATGGGCGGGTCGGCGATGGCGGCGGTGTTCAGGGCCACCTTGTCGGCCCCGGCCCGCAGCAGCCGGAAGATGCCCTCGACGCTGGACACCCCGCCGCCGACGGTGAACGGGATGCTCAGGGTGGCGGCCACTTCCGACACCCAGGCCTCGCGGGTGGTGCGGCCCTCCTCGGAGGCGACGATGTCCAGGAACACCAGCTCGTCGGCGCCCTCCAGGCCGTAGCGCACGCCCATCTCGGCCGGGTGGCCCATGTCCCGCAGGCCCTTGAAGTTGATGCCCTTGACCACCCGGGCGTCCTTGACGTCCAGGCAGGGGATGATGCGTTTGGCGGCCATCAGGCTCCTTCCGGGGCGGCCATGGCCGCCCGCACTGCCGGATCCTCCGGCGTCAATCGGCCCTCGAGCAGGGCCTTGCCCGAGATGGCGGATTCCGCCCCGGGCACTGCGGCGATCAGCGCCAGGTCGGCCAGGTCGCGCAGCCCGCCGGAGGCCTGGACCCGGAAGCCCAGGGCGGCGACAGCGGCCAGGGCCTCCAGCCCGGGGCCGACCATGGCCCCGTCCCGCTCCACGTCGGTGACCAGGGCCAGCTCGAGGCCCAGGTCGCGCAGCGGAGAGGCCACCTGGGCCAGGGACCGGGTCGCGGCCTCGGTCCAGCCGCGCACGACGGGCTTGCCGTGGCGCACGTCCAGGGCCGCGATCAGCCGGGACGGATCCAGCCCGGCCAGGGCGGCCGGGGTCTCCAGGGCCAGGGTGCCGACCACGGCGCTGAACCCGTCCTCCAGCACCCGCAGCACCGCTTCCCGGCTGCGCAGCCCGCCGCCCAGCTGGAAGCGCACCCCGGGCCAGGCCTTGGCGAAGCCGCGCAGTTCGGCCTGGGGCTCGCCGCCGAAGGCGGCGTCCAGGTCCACCAGGTGGATGGTGCGGGCGCCGGCGTCCACCAGGCGCTGCACCCAGGCCGCCGGGGCGACCGGGTAGACCTGGGCGGACTGGCGTTCGCCCTTGAGCAGGCGGACCACCTTGCCGCCCAGGAGATCCATCGAGGGGATCAGGCGCATGGCAGCTCCCCCATCCAGTTCAGCACGCCCTTCAGCAGGCTCTCGCCGAACGGCCCGGACTTCTCCGGATGGCCCTGGAAGCCCATGATCCGGCCCCGGGCCTGCACCGCGGAAAAGGGCCGGCCGTGGGTGGACTCGAGCACGGTTTCCGGATCCACGTCCAGGGCGTAGCTGTGCACGAAGTACAGCCAGTCCTCCTGGAAGCCGGGCAGCGCCGGGTGCTCCATGCGTCCCTTGACCTTGGCCCAGCCCATGTTGGGGACCTTGACCCCGGGCCCCAGCAGCCGGGAGGTCCCCGGCAGCAGGCCCATGCCGGTGGCGCCCGGGCTCTCCTCGCTGCCCTCGGCCAGCAGCTGCAGGCCCAGGCAGATGCCCAGCACCGGGCGGCCCTGGCGGGCCAGGGCCGGCACCAGGTCCCACCAGCCGCGCTCCACCAGGGCCGCCCGGGCGGCGGTGAAGTGGCCCACCCCGGGCAGGATCAGGGTGCCGGATTCCGGCGCCTCGGCCGGGGTGACGGCGCGCACGCTCTGGAAGCCCAGGCGCTGGAGCGCGCCGTGCAGGGAGTGCAGGTTGCCGGCGCCATAGTCGATGAGGGTGATCATTTGGACTCCTAGCGGGTGAGGGTGCCCTTGGTGGAGGGGATGCCTTCCCCCTCCTTCTTCAGGGCGCGCTTGAGGGCCACGGCCAGGGCCTTGAACAGGGCCTCCAGCTGGTGGTGGGTGTTCTCGCCGTAGAGGATGGTGGCGTGCAGGTCGAAGGCGCCGCGCTGGGCGAAGGCGATGAAGAACTCCCGGGCCAGCTCGGGGTGGAACCCGTTGCCCAGGATCAGCGCCGGCAGCTTGACGTCGTAGTGGCACCAGGGCCGGCCGGAGAGATCCACCACCACCCGGGCCAGGGACTCGTCCAGGGGCACGTGGGCTTCGCCGAACCGGGCGATGCCCGCCTTGTCGCCCAGGGCCTGCTTCAGGGCGTCGCCCAGGCACAGGCCCACGTCCTCGACCATGTGGTGGCCGTCCACTTCCAGGTCGCCTTCGGCCTCCACCTCCAGGCCCAGCCCGCCGTGCCTGGCCAGCTGCATGAGCATGTGGTCGAAGAAGGCCAGCCCGGTGGCGGCCTTGGCCGGGCCGCCGTCCAGGTCCAGGGCCACTTTCACCCGGGTCTCCCCGGTGGTCCGTTCAACGAGGGCGGTTCTCATGACTGGGCTCCTTTGAGGAAGGACAGCAGGGCGCGCAGGCTGGGGGCGCGCAGGTCGCCCTCGCGGGCGATGGAGTCGCGCAGCGGCCCCACCCCGGCGAAGGTCCAGACCAGGTCGGGCCGGGCCTCCCGGGCCGAGCGCAGGGCCTGGGCGTCGTCCCGGGTGTCGCCCACGAACACGATCTGGTCGGCCTGGTAGGCGTCGGCCAGCTGCAGCAGGCCCCCGGGCAGCGGCTTGCGCAGGTGCGGGGCGTTGTCGGCGACGCCGGGCAGGCGGAAGCCCAGGGCCTGGAAGCCGGATTCCAGCTCTTCGTAGTTGCGCCCGGTGAGCACCGCCAGGTCCCAGCCCAGGGACTCCAGCTCGGCCAGGGTCACCAGGGGGATGTCGGGGGGCGGCACCGACTTGTACCAGCGGGTCACCACCTCGGCGCAGAGCGGCTCCAGCTCGGCGATGCGCTGCTCCAGCTGCGGGAAGCCGGTGCCGTGGGCGGTCCACAGGGTGTCCAGCTCGCCCCGCTCGGCCAGGGCCAGGGCGGCGGCGCACAGCCGGTAGTCGTTGTTGAAGCTGCCCACCTGCTTGAAGGCCAGGTAGTGAGCGTCCATCCAGGGCAGGCCCGGCGCCAGCTCGCCCAGGGCCTTGGCCACCGCGGCCATGAAGCCGGGATCGCCGTCCACCAGCACGCCGTCCACGTCCAGGGCCAGCAGCCGCCGGGGGGCCTGCGGCGCCGGGGCCTCCAGCCGGACGCCCAGGGCCTGGGCGGTGGCCGCGGCCTGGGCCTCGGTGCCCACGGTGATCCGGCCCGCGTTCATGCCCGGGAAGGCCCGGGACTGGATCCCGGCCGCGGCCAGATCGGGCGCAGGGTCGGGCCGCAGGAACAGGAAGTTGGCGGCGCTGGGGGTCGCCACCCGGTCGCCCAGGGCCGCGGACAGCCGGTCCCGGCGCTCGGGCACCGCCCGCACCTGGCGGGCGAAGGCGGCCTTGAAGTCCAGGGCCACGTCCAGAGCCTCCAGGGCCGGGGCCGGAACGCTGTAGGGCAGCTGCAGGGCGGCCATGGGCGCGAGCACGGCCGGGGGGCCGACGAGGTAGCCCAGGCGCCAGCCGGCGCTGGCCAGGGCCTTGCTGAAGGTGCGCAGCAGCAGCAGGTTGGGGTAGCGGTCCACGGACAGCCGGTGGGTGTGCGGGGCGAACTCGGCGTAGGCCTCGTCCAGCACCACCAGCGGCGGGTCCTCCAGTGCGGCGGCGGCGTCCAGCAGGGGCGCCAGCTGTTCGGGGCTGAGCCAGGCGCCGGTGGGGTTGTTGGGCAGGGTGAGCCAGAGCTGCCGGGGCGGGTCCTGCTCCAGCAGGCGCAGCCAGGGCTCCAGGGGGAAGCCGTCGCCCACCGGCACCGGGATCGCCCGGATCCCGTGCCGGGCCGCCAGCAGCGGATACAGGCCGAAGCCGGGCTCCGGGAAGGCCACCGCCTCGCCGGGGGCGGCTCCGGCCAGCAGGGCCAGGTCCAGCAGGGCGCCGCTGGAGGGGCCCAGCAGCACGCCGCCCGCCGGGGCGCCGAGACTGCGGGCCAGCCGGGCGGTGAGTTCCAGGTGGCGTTCCGGGTAGTGCTGGAACGGCATGGCGCCAAGCCGGGCCAGCAGCGCCGCCCGGGCGCCCTCGGGCCAGCCCTGGGGGGCTTCGTTCATGTGCAGCCGGGCCAGGCCCTGGCCCTCCGCCTCCTCCCGGGGACGCTGGTAGCCTCGCAGCTGCAGGAATTCAGGTCGGATCAAGGGCATGTCGCCTCCGGGAGGTGGACGGACAGGATGGAAGGGCCGGGCCGGCGGGCCGCGCGGCCTGGCTAATGGTGATGCTGGGCACGGCGCAGGGCGCTCTGGGCGTGGTGGACCAGGCCCTCGGCTTCGGCCAGGCGCGCCACCCGCGGCGCCAGCAGGGCGGCCTGGGCCGGAGCCAGTTCCAGCACGGTCTGCCGCTTCATGAAGGTGGCCACCCCCAGGGGGCTGGAGAAGCGGCCGGAGCCACCGGTGGGCAGGACGTGGTTGGGGCCCGCGCCGTAGTCGCCGAACACCTCGGCGCTGGTCTCGCCCAGGAACACGGCGCCGGCGGTGGTGAGCCGGGGCAGCCAGGCTTCGGGATCGGCCACGGAGAGTTCCAGGTGCTCGGGGGCCCAGGCCTGGGCGAAGGCGACGGCCATGTCCCGGCCGGCCTGGATCAGCCGGCCGTGGCGGCCCAGGCTCTCCTCCAGGATGGCGCGCCGGGGGCTCGCCTGGACGCGCCGGGCCACCTGCTCGGCCACGGCGGCCAGCAGGCCGGCGTCATCGGAGACCAGCACCGCGGCGGCGTCGGGATCATGCTCGGCCTGGGCCAGCAGGTCCTCGGCCACGGTGGCCGGATCGGCGCCGGCATCGGCGATCACCAGCACTTCGGAAGGCCCGGCCACCGAATCGATGCCGCAAGTTCCCACCAGCTGCCGCTTGGCCTCGGCCACGAAGCGGTTGCCGGGGCCGGCCACCAGGTCGGCCCGGGGCTCGCCGTAGACCAGCCAGCCCACCGCCTGGGCTCCGCCCACGGTATACAGTTCCTCGAGGCCCAGCAGCGCGGCGGTGGCCAGCACCAGGGGGTCGGGTCCGCCGGCCTTGGGCGGGGTCACGCCGACGATCCGGCCGATGCCGGCCACCTGGGCCGGGATCACGGTCATGGCCAGGGTGGAGGGATAGAAGGCCCGGCCGCCGGGGATGTAGACCCCGGCGGTGGCCATGGGCAGCCAGCGCTCCCGGGCCCGGCCGCCCAGGGGCAGGGCCAGGTCGACATCGCGCAGGGCGGCCTTCTGGGCCAGGGCGAAGGCGCGGATGCCGTCGACCATGCCCTGGAGATCGCCGATCAGCCGGGGATTTGTGCGCCTCAGGCCCTCCAGGGCCGCCCGGGCCGCTTCGGGATCCACCCGGAAGCTGCCGGCGTCCAGGGCCACCCCGTCCAGTTCCCGGGTCAGCCGGAATACGGCCTCGAGGCCTTCCCGGCGCACCTCGTCCAGGATCCGCGCCACGGTCCCGCGGGTCTCTCCCTCTACCTTGACATCCCTCGCCAGCGAGGCAAGCACTCCGGACAGTTGGTCTCGGTCAAGCAGCTGGATCGGGATGAAGTAACACCGTTACACCTCGGAGGGGAGGTCCAGTCTCCCACGGAGGCATGCGGAACTCAACGTTAAATTCCCCTTGCCGGCTATTCCGGGCCGGTCCAGGAGCCCTTGGACCAGGGCGGATAGGGTCCCGCCTCGAAGGTCAACTCGTCGTAGACGCCGGCCTGCTTGGCCAGCCAGCCGAAGAACGTCTCGAAGCCTGGGAGGTTGGGCACCGGGAGCCGCTTGTGCACCACCCTGCCCCACCGGCCGGTGATGGTTTCCCAGGCCGGCGGGGTGAAGTTCAGGGCCTTGGCCAGGGCCGGGTCCTGGACGCCGAAGAGTTCGCAACGGCCCTGGTAGTCCACCGCTTCACCGGGGCGCTGAGTGTCGTTGATCAGGCGGAACTCCATGAGACTGGCTTTGTCATGACCAAGCTTCACAGTCACATGCGGATTCCTGCCCTCATCGGCGAAGGTGGCGTGGCCGTTCCTGGAGGCGTAGACCCGCAGCCGCGGCCGGCCGCCCACCTGCTGGCTGACGCTGGCGATGGCATACCAGTGGCCGTCACCGTGGGCCGCCATGTACAGCCCCTTTGGCAGGGCCATGCCGTCCCGGTTGCTGATCCGGACCATGATGTGCTCCCAGTCCGCTTCGTGCACGCCCAGCAACCCCACTTCCCGCCGGCTGGTCTCCTCATACCTCATGTAGTTTGATTTCCAGGGCCACTTCCAGTTCACGATCCGGTCGATCGCGGCGATGCCCGGGCCGTTGTAGGCGTAGAAGAACCAGTACTGCAGGTCGGTGGTGCCCGCGGCCGGGTCCACCTTGACGTTCACATAGGCCTTGGCGTTCCGCGGGTCGCCGCCCACCACCCTGGGGTCGTAGTTTTCCGGCTTGGGCTCGAAGTCGTCCGGGAGGTGGGGGTTCTTCTTCTTGATCCGCAGCCCCTCCTTGAACTCCCTGGGCACCTTCTTGGGATCGTCAAAATATTGGGCCTTTTCGGTGCTGGCGAGGTACGCCTCCACATTGGTGGGCTTGTAGCGCTCCTCCTGGTGCAGCACCAGGATCGGCGCGTAGCGGTCGATGGCCTGCTTGAGCACATTCGGGGCGATTCCCTGGGCATGGCCGGCGCGGGGGGCCAGCAGAAGCAGCAGGAAAGGGAACCAGCGGCGGGGGAGGGTCATGGGGTCGTTCCGGGCCTGAACGGTCAGAAAAAGTATTGTTAATTAATAACCACACTCCCCAATATCCTCCTGAAATGCCGCTTGTCCAGATGGCCCTCTGGAAAAGCAGGAAAAGAAGCCGATAAATCTTATCCTGTCATTTCATTCCAAGGGCCAGCAGGTTGGCGAACAGCCGGTAGGCTCCCGGCACCCCCTCGGGCAGCTGGCGGAAGAAGCCCAGGCCGGTGTAGACGAAGTGGCCCCGGCCGTGGGTGGCGATGATCAGGCCGCCGCCGCCGGGCGCCTCCCCGGCGTCGCCGGTGGCCAGGACAGGCACATAGCGCGGGTCCCAGCCGGCGGCGAAGTAGGTGCCCCGCTCCTGCACCCAGCCCTGGAAATCGTCCTGGGTGATCCGGTTGGGCCGGTTCAGCGCGGGGTGGTCCGGGGCCAGGAAGGTCACGGCGGCCCGGGGATCGGTGACCCGGTCGCTGGTGATGCGGAACGGGTAGGGCCCCACGGCGGAGGTCACCAGGTGCTGGTCGACGTTGAACTGGACGATCTCGGTGCCGCCCCCGGCCACGTAGTCCATCAGCCGCAGGTTCAGCCGGGCCAGGGCCGGCCGGACATTGAAGGCCCGGATGCCCACGACGATGGCGTCGTAGCCGGACAGGTCGGCCTCGGCCAGGTCCTGGTCGGTGAGCATGTCCACCTGGTAGCCCAGGGGCCGCAGGGAGGCGGGGACCTCGTCCCCGGCCCCGGCCACGTAGCCGATGCGCCGGCCGCCCTGCTTGAGGTCCAGGCGGACCAGGCTGACCCTGGCCGGCGGGAACAGGGTCTGCAGGGGGATGTGCGGATAGTCGATGCGCACCAGGCTCCGGGCCTGGTCAGCGCCGCCGGTCTCCACCAGGGCGCTCAGTTCGCCGGCTCCGGGCCCCGGGGGCGGCGTGAGCACGGTGCTGAAGCGGGCCTCGTCCCCGGGCCGGGCCAGGTCGAACCGGAACTCCGCGGGCTCGGCCCGCCAGCCGCCGCTGGCCTGGAGCCGCAGCCGGCCCGAGGCGGCCTTGCCGGCCACGGCGGTGAGGCTGACCCGGCGTCCGGCCGGGCCGCCCAGGACCTGGACCGGCTGGGCGAAATTGACCATCACGTCCGGCGCCACCGCCAGCGGTTCCAGCCGCTCGCCCAGCACCGGGTCGGCCACCCGGAACTGGACCGGCACGGTGAATTCGAACGGCACGCCCTGGGCTTCCAGGTGGAAGGTCACGGCAAGGGCCGGCTTGTTCTCAGGCAGGCCGGCCAGGTCAGGCGGGCCCCCGGCGTGCAGGCCCGGGGCCGGGCGCGGCTCCAGCCAGTACGGCTGGGAGCAGGGGGTTCCGGCCGGAAAGCTGACCTGGAACGTCCTGCCCACCGGCTGGTTCAGCCCGAGAGGCAGCCGGTCCCGCTCCCGGGCCAGGCCGGGGGTGAAATCGCAGCCGGTGAGCGAAGCCTCGGCCGTGCCCCGGGCCGTGACGGTGGCGGTCACGGTCAGCGGATCGCCCGGCGCGGCCATCTGCCTGTCGGCAAAGGCCTCGGCCCGGATTCCGGCGGCGGCGCGGATGGCCTGCACCAGCTCCAGGCGCTTTTCCAGCACCCAGGGTTCTTCGGGCAGCCGGTCCAGTGCGGTCTTGGCCTGGAGCAGCAGCGGCAGGATTTCGGCCGGCCGGTCCGGCCGGAACGCGGTGCGGGCCTGGGCCAGCAGGGTGCCGGCCCGGGCGCCGCCGGCCACCCGGCCCCAGCCGAGCTCGACGCCCTCGAACAGGTCGGCCTTGGCCGGCTGGCCGGCCAGGAGTTCGAAATGCTCGATCCGCGGGCCCGGGTCGGCCACCCGGCCGCCGCCCTGGCTGCGGTGCTGACTGTAGCTGGCGGCCCCCAGTTCCGGGAAGGTCCGGCCCAGCCACGGGTCGTAGCCGCCCGCGTCCAGGGTCACCACGCTGCCGGCGGGCAGGGTCTTCAGTTCCGGCTCCGGCCGGTAGCTGTTCCAGACCAGCCGGGTGGCCTGCCAGGGCTGGACCCAGGCCAGCTGCTCCGGGAACCGGGCCGGGTCGCCGGCCGCCTGGAACGCCTCCACCGCCAGGATGGCCGAGGCGGTGTGGTGGCCGTGGGTGTGGCCCCGGGTGGGCGAGAAGCGGCTCACGATCACGTCCGGGCGCAGCTTGCGGATGGTCCACACCACGTCCGCCAGGACCGGGTCATGGCCCCAGATGGCGAAGGTGGCCTCGGGGTTCTTGGAGTAGCCGAAGTCCACCGCCCGGGTGAAGTACTGCTCCGCCCCGTCCACCTTGCGGGCCTCCAGCAGTTCCTGGGTGCGGATGGCGGCCAGCAGGTCGCCCCGTTCGCTGCCGATGCGGTTCTGCCCGCCGCCGCCCCGGTTCAGCGAGAGGTAGGCCGTGCGCAGGTTCCTGCCCCTGGAGAAGTACGCCAGCAGCGCGGTGTTCTCGTCGTCCGGGTGGGCGCCCACATACAGCACCGTCCCCAGCACCTGCAGCTTGTCCAGGGACTGGGCCAGCTCCGCCGCAGACGGTTCCTGCGCGTTCAGGCCGGGTCCGGCCAGGACCATGACCAGGGCCGGCAGCGCGCCCCGCAGCAAGGACTGGATCCGCATCATGAAGCCCCCTTGGGTCGATTCGAGACGGTGCTACGCGAACGGATCGTTCACGCCCCGGCCGGCGCGGGCGTGGTTCAGGGCGCGCAGGCCGATATCGTGGCGGACCTGCATGCCGGGCCAGCCGACCCGGAGCAGGGCCGACTCGGCCCGCTCCCGGGCCTGGGCCAGGTCGGCGGCGGTGGCCACCAGGGCCAGCACCCGGCCGCCGTCGGTGAGCCAGGCCCCGTCCTCCCGGCGGCGGGTGCCGGCGTGGATCACCGTGGCGCCGCAGGGTTCGGCCAGCTCGATGGCCACGCCCTTTTTCGCCGATTCCGGATAGCCCTCGGCGGCCAGCACCACGGCGATGGCGCAGCCCGGGCGCAGGGCCAGGGCGGTGCGCTGAAGCCGGCCTTCGGCCACTTCCAGCAGCAGGCCGGGCAGGTCCTCGTCCAGCAGTTCCATCAGCACCTGGGTCTCGGGATCGCCGAAGCGCACGTTGTACTCCAGCAGCAGCGGCCCCCGGGCGGTCCACATGACGCCCAGGAACAGCACCCCCCGGGCCGCCAGGCCGTCCTGGCGCAGGCCGCGGATGGTCGGTGCCACCAGTTCCTCAGTGAGCCGGCGCAGGTCGGCTTCACGCAGGAACGGCAGCGGGCCGAAGGCGCCCATGCCGCCGGTGTTGGGCCCGCGGTCGCCCTCGAAGATCCGCTTGTGGTCCTGGCAGGGCGGCAGCACCGCGAAGGCGGCGTGGTCGGTGTCCACGTCCGCCAGCACGTGCAGCGAGAGCTCCATGCCGGTCAGCGGCTCCTCCAGCACCACGGTCCGGGAGGCGTCGCCGAACTGGCCGCCCATGAAGGCGCGCAGGGTGGCCAGGGCCTCCTCCTGGTCCGCGGCCAGCACCACGCCCTTGCCCGCGGCCAGGCCGTCGGCCTTGAGCACGATGGGGAAGCCGTGGGCCCAGTCCCGGATGGCAGCCTCGGCCGGCGCCAGTTCGCTGAAGGTGGCGCTGGCCGCGCAGGGGATGCCGTGGCGGAACATGAACTCCTTGGCGAAGGCCTTGCTGCCCTCCAGCCGCGCCGTGGCGGCGTCGTGGCCGAACACCCGGATCCCCTCGGCGCGCAGGGCGTCGGCCAGACCGGCCACCAGCGGCGCCTCGGGCCCCACCACCACCAGGTCGGGGCGGTTCGCGGCGCACCAGCCCCGGATGCCCGCCACATCGTCGGCCTTGAACGGCAGGCACGGGCCGAGTCCGGCCAGGGCGGCGCTGCCCGGGGCGGAGCACAGCTGCACCTGGCCCCCGGCCTGGAGCTTCAGCGCCAGGGCGTGCTCCCGGCCTCCGGAACCGATCAACAGAATTTTCATGGCGACTCCCTGATCAAGTATCCACGACCCGGGCCGTTTCAGACATCAGACGATGGTGGGCTATGCTGGTTGAATGATTGGTCGACTGCGGGGCATCCTGGTCCAGAAGAGTCCTAACCACGCGCTCATCGAGTGCGGCGGGGTCGGATATGTGTGTTCCATATCCCTGGGAACCTATGCCGCGCTCCCGGAGGAGGGCCAGGAGGCCCTGCTCCAGGTGGAGACCCTGCTCCGGGAGAACGACCTGAGCCTGCTGGGTTTCGCCACCCTGGAGGAGCGCCAGCTGTACCGGCTGCTGGTGAAGGTGGACGGCGTCGGCCCGAAGCTGGCCCTGGCCGCCCTGGGCTCGCTGCCCCTGGCCGAGCTGATCCGGGCGATCCGCGGCCGGGACGTGAAGACCCTGGTGCGGATTCCCGGCGTGGGCAAGAAGACCGCCGAGAAGCTGTGCTTCGAGCTTTCGGAGAAGCTCGGTGGGCTGGCCGGACTGGACGGGCTGCCTGGCGGTGACGCCGGCCGGGACCCCTGGGAGACCGATCTGCGCTCGGCCCTCACCAACCTCGGTTTCAGGGAACTGGATGTGATTCCCATCGTCAATGGCCTCAAGGCGGAACATCCGCCTCTGGCGGAAGCGATCCGCCTTTCCCTGAAAGCCCTGCAGAAATGACCATCCGCATCCTCTCCACCTCGCCCCTGGTGGGCAGTTCCCTCCAGGGCCTGGGCCGGAGCTTTCCCGAGCTCGCCATCGCCCCGTTCCGCTCCCACGCCTGGAACGCCGGCCTGGCCACCGCCGCGGCCCTGGTGGTGATGCTGTCGGAGCCGCTCACCGCGGCCGACCTGGACCAGGCGCCCCTGCTCGAGGTGATCGGCACCTATTCGGTGGGCACCAACCACCTGCCGCTGGAAGCCTGCAAAGCCCGGGGCATCCGCATCGTCAGCACCCCCGGGGTGCTCACCGACGCCACCGCCGACCTGGCCCTGGCCATGCTCCTGGGCCTGACCCGCCGGCTGGCCGACGGGGAGGAACTGACCCGCTCGGGGGGCTGGAAGGGCTGGGCGCCGGACCAGCTGCTGGGCACCGGACTGGCCGGCAAGTCCTGCGGCATCCTGGGCTCCGGGCCCATCGGCCGGGCCTTCGCCCGCCGGGTCTCGGCCCTGGGCATGACGCCCCTGTTCTGGGCCCGGGCCGACCGGACCCCGGTGGACTATGGTTTCGGCACCGCGCCCCGGCTGCCCCTGGCCGAGCTGCTGCCCGCCAGCGCCGTGCTCTCCCTGCACTGCCCGCTCACCGCCGAGACCCGGGGCCTGCTGTCCCGGGAGGCCCTGCAGCGCCTGCCGGCGGGCGCCTTCATCATCAACGCGGCCCGGGGCGGGATCCTGGACGAGGCGGCGGCGATCCGGATGCTCCACCAGGGGACCCTGGGCGGGGTCGGCCTGGATGTCTACGAAGGCGAGCCGGCCATCAACCCGGAATGGTTCACCGCCCCCCGCGCCATCCTCCTGCCACATTTGGGAAGCGCAACACTTGAGACCCGCTCGGCCATGGCTGAGCTTCTTTGCGATGGCATCGGCGCGACCCTGGGGGGTAAGCTTGGATGATTCCGCTGGAGGTATTCAATGCTCCGTCCATGGCTCCGGCTGCTCGATCCGCGAATACATGAACTGAAACAGGATACGGCGGACACCGCCGCCTCGCGGCTGCGCCTGGCCCGGGCCCTGAACGGGCGCTGCCTGCACGAGGAGGCGCGGGCGGTGCTGGACCGGCACCGCGCCGAGGACGGCGCCGACCCGGACCTCTGGTTCGAGCGGATCATGGCCCTGGGCGACCACGCCTCCGCCGAGGAGATGACGGGGCTGTGCCGGGACCTGGCCGCCATCCGCGACCAGCACCAGGAGGACGCGGCGGTGCTGCGCAACCTGGGCTTCCTGCGGATCCTGCAGCAGCACGGCGAGGAAGCCGAGCGGATGCTGCGCCGGTCCCTGGAGCTGAACGGCGCGGATCCCAGGGCCCTGGAGCTCATGGGACTGCTGTGCGTGCAGCGGGAACAGCCCCAGGAGGCCAAGACCTGGCTGCTGAAGGCCCTGAGCCTCCAGCCCCGGGACCCGCGAACCCTGCGCCTGCTGGGGATCACCTGCGAGCAGCTGGACGATTTCAAGACCGCCGAAGCCCAGTTCCTGGCCGCGCTGGAGGTGGAGCCTTCCTACTTCTGGGGCTGGCACAGCCTGGGCGAGCTCCTGCTGAAGAAGGGCGAGATGGCGGACGGGCTGCGCTGCATCCACCGCGCCCGCAGCATCCAGGCCCGGGAATGCGCCAGCTACTTCATCCTGTCCGAGCTGTTCGCCGAGCAGGGCCACCTGGAACTGGCCCAGGGCGAACTGCACCAGCTCACCGCCCTGGCCCCCCCGGTGGAGGTGCTGGCCGAAGGCTACGCCATGCTCGGGGAGATCCGCCGGGACCTGGGCGACCAGGATTCCGCCGCCTCCTACTTCACCCTGGCCGCGGAGACCGATCCCCGGGCCGCCGACCCGTGGGCCGCCCTGGGCGACCTGGCCCGGGCCGGCAACCGCTGGGAGGACGCCCTGCGCTGCTACCGGGAGGCCCTGGCCCGCAAGCCGGACGCCGCCGACCTGCAGGTCCAGGCGGGCTACATCCTGCTCAACACCGGCCAGCACGCCGAGGCCGAGCAGCTCTTCCTCACCGCCCTGGAGGCGGACCCCGGCGAATACAGCGCCTACCTGGGGCTGTCCGAATGCTACCGCAACCTGCAGCGGCCCGAGGAGCAGCTGGCCATGGTCAGGCAGGCCATGACCCTGGCCCCCGAGGACCCCGATGTCTGGAATGCCCTGGGGGTGGCCCTGGAGGTGCGCGGCATGAGCGTGGAGGCCACCGAGGCCTACGAGCACGCCCTGGGCCTGGCCCCGCTGCACCGCAAGGCCGCCAACAACCTCGGCTTCCTGCTGGAAAAGCGGATGCAGGCCGGCGAACCGGATCTGCGCGACCGGGCCACCGAGGCCTGGAAACAAAGACTGCTCATCTGCCGGGACGAGGGATGCAGCCTGAAGATGGCCACGGAACACCTTGCTAAGCTTGGCGTGGCAGAAGATACCATCCGCCGGTGGTTGGAGCATGACCCAACGCCCGGTTCCTGATAACATGATGGGTTCGGAGTTTTCATGAGTGGATTCCTTTTGACCTTGCACGTGATCGTGAGCATTCTCCTGGTGGCGGTGATTCTGCTGCAACCGGGGGCGAAGGGGGGCGGGCTCGGCGCCTCGTTCGGCGGCGGCGGGGCCAACTCGGCCTTCGGCGCCCAGGGCTCCGCCCCGTTCCTGGCCAAGTTCACCTACTGGCTGGCCGCGGGCGTCATGGCCACCTCCCTGGTGATCGAAGTCATCATCGTCCGGGAGAACCGGTCCGTGCTGGACCGCGCCGTGGTGGTGCCGGTGGTTCCCGCCCCGGCCCCCGCCGCGCCGGCTCCCGCCGCCGGCGCCACCGCCCCGGCCGCGCCGGCCGCGGCACCCTCCCACGCCCCCGCTCCGGCGCCCGCCCCGGCCCCGGCCCCGGCCAAAAAGTGAGTGTTGACGGGTGCCTCAAGCCATGGCATCATGAATAGGTTCTTGCCCGCGTGGTGAAATTGGTAGACACGCCATCTTGAGGGGGTGGTGGCCACAAGCCGTAGCGGTTCGAGTCCGCTCGCGGGCACCAGCAGGAGAAGCGTCCCCCGGGGCGCTTTTTTTGTGCCCGCTTGCGGCCGCCGCCGGCTCCGGTTCCAATGTCCCCATGCAGTTTCCTGACGCGGTACCCCTCCTGGCCCCCCTGGCCCCCTGGTTCGATGCGGTGAAGCGGGACCTGCCCTGGCGCGCTCCGGACCTGGACCGGCCCCACCCCAGCCCCTACGCCGTGCTGGTCTCCGAGGTGATGCTGCAGCAGACCCAGGTGGCCACGGTCATCCCCTATTTCCTGAAATGGATGGCCCGGTTTCCGGACCTCGCCGCGCTGGCCGTCGCCGGGGAGGACGAGATCCACGGTTACTGGGCCGGCCTGGGCTACTACCGCCGGGCCCGGAACCTGCACCTGGCAGCCGGGATCCTGGCCGGACGCGGCTGGCCCGGCGACCTGGAGGGGCTGCTGGAGCTGCCCGGGCTGGGCCCCTACACCGCCGCCGCCCTGGCCGCCCAGGCCTTCCAGTGGCCCACCCCGGCCCTGGACGGCAACGTGTTCCGGGTCGCGGCCCGCCTCCTGGCCCTGGACGGCGATCCCCGGCTCGCGGCCCCGGCCCTGCGGGCCTGGCTCCAGCCGGCCCTGGCCGCCCACGGTCCCTCGCGCATCACCCAGGGCCTCATGGAACTGGGCGCCACCCTGTGCGCCCCGGCGCCGCACTGCCCCGAATGCCCCCTGCGCGGCGCCTGCCAGGCCCAACTCCAGGGCAGCACCGGCCGCATCCCGCCCGCCCTGCCCCGGGCCCGGCCCAAGGAGGCGGAGCTGTATCTGGTGGCCATCCACTCCCCGGCCGGGTGGCTGCTGCGCCCCCCGGCCCGCAATGGCCTCCTGGCCGGGCTGTGGAGCTGGCCCTGGGTGGAGGCCGGGGAGGTCGCCGGGGCCGCCGAGGACGCCGTGCCGTACCGGGCCGGCCAGGGGCGTTCCTGGCCCGGCTGGGTGCAGGTCTACACCCACCTCCGGCAGACCGTGCACCCCCTGGCCCTGCGCCTGGAGGCCGCCCCGGCCGCCCCCGGCGGCCTGGCCTGGGTGGGCGCCGCCGAGCTGGCCGCCCTGCCCATGGGCCGCCGGGACCAGCGGCTGCGGGAGCACCTGGACCAGCCCGCCACGCTATTCCCGCTGGGCGCCGAGGAATGGGGCGCGGCCCTGGCCGTGCTGGCGAGCTGAGCGATGCGCCTCTGGTCGCTGCACCCCGGATACCTGGACGCCAAGGGCCTGGTGGCGGTCTGGCGCGAGGGGCTGCTGGCCCAGGCGGTGCTGGCCGGCAAGACCCGCGGCTACCGCAGCCATCCGCAATTGGCCCGGTTCCTGGCCGCGCCCGAGCCGCTGGGGGCCATCGCCGCCTACCTGCGGGAGGTGCTGGCCGAGGCCGGGCGCCGGGGCTACCGGTTCGATCCGGAAAAACCGGGGCCGGGCGGCAGCGGCCAGCTGGCCGTCACCGCCGGGCAGCTGGCCTACGAGTGGCGCCATCTCACGTTGAAGCTCCAGGTGCGGGATCCGGAGTGGCTCAAGCGGTTCGATCCGGCGGCAGAGCTGGAGCCGCACCCGCTGTTCCGTGTGGTGGAGGGCGGCGTCGAGGACTGGGAGGCCGTCCGGAAGGCGCCGGGGCTGGCAACAGCCCCAATCGCCGCTCTCCGGTAGGGCTCTGGATCAGTCGAACAGCCCAGCCAGGGAATAACTGCCTGGCGCGCCGTGGTTGTCGTCGAGCATGAGGACGAAGGTGTACCTTGCCGTGCCCGCCACCGGGAGCGCGTAGGCCAGTCCGGTGAAACTGGCCGGGGTCGGCGTGGCATAGGTTGCGTTGACCGTGAAGACGTTGCTGCCCGGGGT
>Ga0316217_10000642_pt1 | contig 48513 bp, 49 predicted proteins | sample 1anoAmetaG_FD_203633 | JGI IMG/M metagenome (GOLD analysis project Ga0316217, IMG submission 203633) | Freshwater microbial communities from Trout Bog Lake, Wisconsin, USA - 1anoA | ecosystem: Environmental > Aquatic > Freshwater > Lake > Hypolimnion/Profundal zone | place: USA: Wisconsin...
CGGTATGGACCGCCGCGGACTTCAGCCGGGCCCGCCCGGCAGCCGAGGCCCTGCCGCCCTCCCTGCTGGGCAAGTTGGGCGTGCGCGGCCCACAGAAGGCCCCGACCAAGGAACAGATCAATATCCGCCTTTCCCGTAATGTCCTGGAAGCCTTCCGCGCCAGCGGCAACGGCTGGCAGACCCGGATAGACGAGGCGCTGCAGGAATGGCTGCAGACCCACCGGCCGGCCTGAACCGGCTCAGTACTCGGCCGGCAGCTGCCCCAGTTCCGCCAGGGTGTACACCGGCCCGTCCTTGCAGACGTAGCTCCTGCCGGTGCTGCACCGCCCGCACTTGCCCACCCCGCACTTCATGCGGTTCTCCAGGGTGGTGTAGATGCTCTCCGGGGCGAAGCCCAGCTTCCTGAGGATGGGCATGGTCAGCTTGATCATGATGGGCGGGCCGCACACCAGGGCGATGGTGTTGTCCGGGCTGGGCGCCAGCTGCTCCACCACCGGCGGGACGAAGCCCACCTTGCCGGTCCAATCGGGGGTTTCGCCGCCGGGATCCACGGTGAGCACCAGGTTCACGTCCGGGCGCTCCTGCCACTCCTTGAGCTCGGCCTTGTAGACCAGGTCGTTCACGGTGCGGGCGCCGTAGACGATGGTGATGTCGCCGAACTGATCGCGCAGGTCCAGGCAGTTCCAGATGACGCTGCGCAGGGGCGGCAGGGCGATGCCGCCGGTGATGAACAGCAGGTTCCTGCCCCGCCAGTCCTCGATGGGGAAGATGTTGCCGTACGGGCCGCGGAAGCCGACGATGTCGCCCACTTCCTTGTCGGCCAGCCCCGCTGTGACCCGCCCCACTTCCCGGAAGGTGCACTCGATATAGCCCTTGCGGGTAGGGCTGGAGGCGATGCAGAAGGTGCTCTCGCCTTCGCCGAAGGCGCTGTACAGGCCGAACTGGCCGGTGCGGAAGGCGAACGCCTGGGCCGCGGCCTCGTCGACGAATTCCAGCCGGAAGGTGCGCACACCCGGGGCCTCGTCGGTGATGGCGGCGATCCGCATCAGATGGGGCAGGTAGATGTTTTGTTCGCTCATGATTCCACCGGGGCCATCGCTTGGGTGAGGTGCTCTTGCAGGTTCATGTCCACCGGGCAGGCGCGGGTGCACTTGCCGCAGCCCACGCAGCCGAGCATGCCGTAGCGGTCGGGGTAGGTGGCGAATTTGTGGTAGACCCGCTGGCGCCAGCGGGCGCCCTGGGCGGGCCGGGGATTGTGGCCGGAAGCGTGCAGAGTGAACATGGCGAAGCCGCAGGAATCCCAGGCCCGCAGCCGGCGTCCGGCCTTCTTGTCGGCCTCCTCCTGGATATCGAAGCAGACGCAGGCGGGGCAGACGAAGGCGCAGGCGCCGCAGCCCAGGCAGCGCAGGGCCTGGTCGTCCCAGATCGGGCTGTCGAACAGCTCCGGGAGCCGGGCGGTGAGGGCCGCGTGGTCGAAGGCGGCGGGCACCTCGGCCAGCGGGGCGGCCAGGCCCGCCGCGGGGGCGAACAGCTCCGGGGCGAGGGCCTGGATGGCCCGGCCCTTGTCGGTGAGCACCTGGGCCAGAAAGCCACCGGCCGCGGGGGTCAGCAGGATGTCGCTGCCCCGGGTGGAGCCGGGGCCGCCGCCCACCGAGGTGCAGAAGCAGGCGTCGTCCTTCCGGGTGCAGGCCACGCCGATGATCGCCAGCTGCTCCATGCGGGCGTTGAAGAACCGGTCCCGGGTGTCCCAGTTGAACACCGCGTCCAGGGCCGCGAATCCGCCTGCTTCGCAGGGACGGATGCCGAACAGCACCGTGGGCAGGGCGCGGGGCTCGGCGTCCACCAGCTCCACCTGGCCGGGCGCCATGCTGTAGCTGAGCAGCTGCTCCACCTTCGGGAACACCGTCTCCTTGGCGGACAGGGCGGTCTGGACGTAGTCCCGGGCCACCTGGCCCAGGGTCTGCACCGGGTTGAGCTCGGTGCGGCCGTCCCGGTCGGTGGGGGCCAGGATGCGCCGGCCGTCGCCCTGGAGGGCGGTGAACAGCGCATCCAGGGAGGCTGATGAGAGCTGGAACTGGTCTGCCATGGCGCACCCTACCGGATGAAGGTCTCTTTGTCGTCGGGACGGAAGGTGGACAAGGCGTAGTCCAGCTTCGCGGAAGCGCCGGCCCGCTGGCCGAACTGGGCGTGCACGGTCTCTTCGGCGTTGAAGGTGAGCAGGTGGATGGGGATGCCCACCGGGCAGGCCCGGCCGCAGTCCCCGCACTGCACGCAGCGGCCCGCCAGGTGCATGGCCCGGACCATGTGGTACTCAAGGTTGCCCAGGGCGTGGCTGGGCACCGGCACCCACTGGGGCCGGTTGCAGTCCATGGTGCAGTGCTCGCAGTAGCACATGGGGCAGCTGTTGCGGCAGGCGTAGCACTTGACGCAGCGGCCCAGCTCGCCCTGCCAGAACGCCCAGCGTTCCGCGCGGCTCAGCTTCCCCAGCCGGTCCAGCAGTTCCCGGTCCCGGGCCGACACCGGCCCCGGCTCCAGGGCCAGGTGTTCCTCGATGGCCTGGGCGGTGGGGAGCTCCGCCACCTGGCCGGCGGCGTCCACCGCCAGGGGCAGCACGTCCTGCTCCTGGATCTGGCGCTCGGCCATGAGCTGGAGCAGCGCCCGCAGGGCGCCGGGACGGGCCGCCACGGCCACCTTGCCCAGGCGCCGGGTCTCCTTGCGGGTGACGTAGCTGGCCAGGTTCTGGACGCAGGCGTCGTCGAACACCAGGCGCCGGGCCTGGCCGGGCCGGCGCGCGAAGGCCGGGCGCCGGGTCCCGCCGGTCCCGGCCTCGAACCCCAGGACCGCCTTCACGTCTCCGGATTGCAGCAGCTGTTCGGCTTTCTCGATCAGGTCCATGCCCGTGCCCTCACTCGACGCCCGCGTGGGCCAGTTCCTGGTACTCGGTGTAGGGCCCCATGGCCCGGATTCCCTCGGTGACTTCGTTCACCAGTTCCGCCCACTTGGCGCCCTCGGCGGCCGACACCCAGGAGAAGGTGATCCGGCTGGTGTCGATGCCCATGAAGTCCATCAGGTTGCGGTAGACCATCCAGCGGCGCCGGGCGTGGTAGTTGCCGGAAGTGTAGTGGCAGTCGTTGGGGTGGCAGCCGGAGATGATGATGCCGTCGGAACCCCGGGCGAAGGCCTTGGCCAGGAGCATGAAGTCGATCCGGCCGGTGCAGGGCAGGCGCAGCACCCGGACGTTGGACGGGTACTTGATGCGGCTGGTGCCGGTGAGGTCGGCGCCGGCGTAGGTGCACCAGTTGCAGACGAAGGCGGTGATCTTGGGTTCGAATGTGTCTGTCATAGCGTCATGATCTCGGCGAAGATCTGTTCGTTGCTGAAGCCCTGGATATCGATGGCCTTGGTCCGGCAGGTGGCGACGCAGGTGCCGCAGCCCTGGCAGAGCCCGGCGTTGACCTTGGCGAGGGTCCTGATCACGCTGCCGTCCCGGGCCTTGATCTGCTCCTGCTCGATGGCCTGGTAGGGACAGGCGCTCTGGCACAGGAAGCAGCCCACGCAGTAGGAGAAGGTGGGGGCCGGCAGCCGGTTGACCACCGCCACCACCGGTTCCCGGGTCAGTTCGTCCCGGCTGAACAGCCCGGCCACCTTGGCCGCCGCGCCGCTGGCCTGGGCCACGGTCTCGGGGATGTCCCGGGGCGCCTGGCAGGCGCCGGCCAGGAAGATCCCGGCGGTGTTGGTCTCCACCGGCTTGAGCTTGGGGTGGGCCTCGGCGAAGAAGTGGTAGGGGTCGTAGCTCACGTGCAGCTTCTGGGCCAGGGCCTCGCTGCCGTCCTGGGCCTGGACCGCGGTGGCCAGCACCACCAGGTCGGCCTTGATCTCCACCGGCCGGCCGTTCTGCAGGGTGTCGGCGCCCTGGACGATCAGCTGGCCGTCCTCCTCGTAGATGCGCGAGACCCGGCCGCGGATGTAGCTGACGTCGTCCTCCTCGATGGCCCGGCGGACAAACTCGTCGTAGTCCTTGCCCGAGGAGCGGATGTCCATGTAGAAGACGTAGGCCTTGCCGTGGTGCATCTTGTGCTTGTAGAGCATGGCGTGCTTGGCGGTATACATGCAGCACACCTTGGAGCAGTACGGCACCCCCTTGGAACGGTCCCGGGAGCCGGAGCAGGCCACGAACACCACCGTCTCCGGGGCCTTGCCGTCGCTGGGGCGCTTCATGGCGCCGGCGGTGGGGCCCGAGGCCGAGGCCAGCCGCTCGAACTGCATGCCGTCCACCACGTCCTTGTATTTCCCGTAGCCGTACTCCGGGAACTGGTCGGTCTTCATCAGCTTGAACCCGGTGGCCAGCACGATTGCGCCCACATCCAGGGTGACCAGCTCGTCCTCCTGGTCGAAGCGGATCGCCCCGGTGGGGCAGACCTTTTCGCAGAGCTTGCACTTGCCGGTCTTGTAGTAGGTGCAGTTGAGCTTGTCGATCACCGGCTTGTTCGGCACCGCCTGGGGGAACGGCACATAGATGGCGCCGCGGGTGGCCAGGCCCTCGTTGAACTCGTCCTTGATCTTCTTGTTCGGGCACTTGGTGGTGCACAGGCCGCAGCCGGTGCAGAGCTTCTCGTCCAGCGAGCGGGCCTTGCGGCGGATGGTGGCCTTGAAGTTGCCGATGAAACCCTCAAGCTTCTCCAGTTCGGCATAGGTGTAGAGGGTGATGTTGGGATGCCGGGCCGCCTCCACCATGCGCGGGGTGAGGATGCACTGGGAACAGTCCAGGGTGGGAAAGGTCTCGGACAGCTGGCTCATGTGGCCGCCGATGGAGGGCGACTTCTCCACCAGCACGACTTTGTGGCCGGCGTTGGCGATGTCCAGCGCCGCCTGGATCCCGGCGATGCCGCCGCCCAGGACCAGCGCCCGCTTGGTCACCGGCACCCGGATCGGCTGCAGCGGCTGGTCGTGCTTGACCTTCTCGACCATCACCCGCACCAGGTCGGCGGCCTTGGCGGTGGTCGCCTCGCCCTTCTCGTGCACCCAGGAGCAGTGCTCCCGCAGGTTGGCCATCTCGCACAGGTAGGGGTTCAGCCCGGCTTCGGCCACGGCGTTGCGGAAGGTGGGCTCGTGCATGCGCGGCGAGCAGGCGGCCACCACCACCCCGGTGAGCCGGTGCTCCCTGATGGCCTCCTTGATCAGGCTCTGCCCGGGGTCCGAGCACATGTACTTGTAGTCCACGCTGTGCACCACGCCGGGCACGCCGCGGGCGGACTCCGCCACCTTGCCGCAGTCGACGGTGCCGTTGATGTTCTCGCCGCAGTGGCAGGTGAATACGCCGATTCGTGACATGGTCGGCCTCCCTCAGGCTTTGGCGCCGGCGGCGGCGGGTTGGAGCAGGGCGGGCACCATGTGCCGCTGCAGTCCGAGCCGGACCGGGTCCAGGCCCATGGCCAGGCCCAGGGCCTGGGTGATGAACAGCACCGGCAGCTGGTGATCGGCCTGCAGCAGGGCGTTGCATTCCGGGCGGCGCATATCCAGGTTCGAGTGGCACATGGGGCAGGCCACCACGATCGCCTCGGCCCCTGCCTTGGCGGCGCCGGCCACGATCCGGCCCGACATCCGGGCCACCAGGTCGGTGCGGGTGACCGAGAAGGCCGCGCCGCAGCACTCGGTCTTGTGGTTCCAGGCCAGCGGCTCGGCCCCGGCCAGGACCATGAGCCGGTCCATGGACATGGGGTCCTCGGGCCGGTCGAAGGCCACCACCCGGGGCGGCCGCACCAGCAGGCAGCCATAGTAGCAGGCCACCTTGCGGCCCAGGGGCGCGGTGGCCTTCGCCTTCAGGCGGTCCTGGCAGCGGTCCAGCACCTCCAGGATGTTCACCACCTTCACCCGGCCCTGGTAGGGCAGCTCGATGATCCTGGAAATCGCCTCCCGGGCGGCGGGATCGGCCTCCAGTTCGGTGCGGGCCGAGCAGAGCCGGTTGTAGCAGGCCGCGCAGGGGGCCAGCAGCTCAGTGAGCCCGGCGGCCTCGGCCAGGGCCAGGATCCGGGCCGGCAGCGCCAGCGACAGCTGGTGGTCCAGCACATGGGCGCTGCTGGCGCCGCAGCAGTTCCAGTCCGGCACGGTCACCAGCTCCAGGCCGATGGCCTCGGCCACAGCCCGGGTGGACTCGTCGAATTCCCGCGAGGAGCCCAGCAGGGAGCATCCGGGATAGTAGCCGATCCTCATGGTTTCACCCCGAGCGTGCGCTGGAAGATCCGTTTCATGGCGTCCCGGCCCTTGATCAGGTGGGGCAGCAGCGGCAGCTTGCCCCGCACCAGCATCCTGGGGGCGAGCATGACGTCCTTGAGGAAGTGCCGGCTGCGGACCTTGTAGTCGGCCACCAGCCCGATCTCATAGAGCCTTCCGGTGGCCCTGACCGAATCCATGAAGGCGCGGTGGAAGGCCAGGATGTCCCTGCTCCGGGGATGGGCCAGGTCCCGGCGCACCGCTTCGGCGCGCAGGAAGTCCATGACCTTGGGCACCGCCACCTCCTGGGGGCAGCGGGTGGAGCAGGTCTCGCAGGCCAGGCAGAGCCAGATGCCTTCGCTCTGCAGGGCCTGCCGGTCCCATGCCGGGTCGCCGAACTGCACCAGCCGGAGGATCTGGCAGGAGGTCAGATCCATGTCCTGGGCCACCGGGCAGCCGGCGGTGCACTTGCCGCATTGATAACAGTGGTTGAGTTTGACCCCGGTGGCTTGTTCGACCTTGGCCTTCAGCGTTTCGGAAGGGGCGGAAGGATGGGGCGAACCGGTCATGGGACTCTCCTGGCGGCCGAGCGGTACCCATTGTCCTCCCGGGTGCTGCAAGGTGCTCCGGCTTCAGGGAGGATGCTTTGGCTGCTCTTGCTTATCTATAAGGGAATATGCTACTTCGGTTTTACCTGAAGGCAAGCGTTTCGTGAAATTGTGATCGATATCAAATGGAAAAATCAGCATTCTAATCGCTCAGCAGCCTGGTCGAATTGCGCCTCGTTGAAGACCCATATGCCTGCGGCGCTCAGGCACGCCGTCGTCAGGCCGGCCCCGGGAATGCGCCGGCCGCTGAAGGATCCGTCGCAGATGGTGCCGCTGCCGCAGGATGGGCTGCCCTCCTTGAGCACCGCCACCGTGATGCCCTTGGCCCGCACGAGGGCCAAGGCCTGCCGGGCGCCGCTCGAGAACTCGGCCGTGAGGTCCCTTCCAAGGATGTCCACGACGCGGCTGCCATCGATCAGTTCGGCCGGCGGTCTGGGCACTGGGAGCCCTCCGGAGATCTCCGGGCAGAAGCCGACGACCCGGCCCTCGGCGATCCAGCGCGCCAGGACCGGGTGCGCACAGGCGCATCCGCGGCCGTCGTAACGCACCGGTTCTCCCAGCAGGCATGAACTCACCAGGACCATTCGCATCGGCAGTTCCCCGCTGACAGCTTACGCCGGCAGGACTCCCTGCCCATGGTAACTTTGGACGGTATGAAACCTTGGCCGCTCTCCCTGAACCTGCTCCGGCTCTATCCCAAGCGCCTGGGCTCCGTCGCGGCCGGATGGGCCGCCACCCGGACCATCCCCGAATCCCTGCGGGCGCCCCTGCTGGGGCGGTTCGTGCAGGCCTACGGGCTGGACATGGCCGAGGCGGAACACCCGCTGGAGGCCTACCCGAGCCTGCAGGCCCTGTTCACCCGCCGGCTCAGGCCCGGCCTCCGGCCCCAGCAGGCGCCGGTGCCCGGGGCGGTGAACAGCCCGGTGGACGGCGAGCTGGTGGCATGCGGCCGGATCGAGGCCGGCCAGGCGATCCAGGCCAAGGGGCTGCCCTACCGCATCGGCGAACTGCTCAAGCACGATCCCCAGGCCGCGCGGTTCGAGGGCGGCCACTACCTGACCCTCTACCTTTCGCCCAAGGACTACCACCGTATCCACGTGCCCATCGCCGGCCGGGTGGCCGCGGTGGGCCGGGTGGAGGGCGAACTCTGGCCGGTGAACCAGGCCAGCACCACCCACGTGCCCCGGCTCTACGAACGGAACCGCCGGGCCACCTGGGTGGCCGCCGGCACCGGGCCGGACGCCGGGCTGGAGGTGGCGGCGGTGCTGGTGGGGGCCACCCACGTGGGCGGCGTGGTGATCGATCCCCGCTGGATGGGGGGCCGGGAACTGCCCCGGGACGGCGCCCTGGAGGTGCCTGGGCTGCCCTGCGCCCCGGGCCAGGACCTGGGCGCCTTCGAGTTCGGTTCCACGGTGGTGCTGCTCATCGGCGGGCCCAAGGCCCCCCAGTGGCGGGCCGGATTGGCAGGCGGCCCGGTGCGGGTGGGCCAGCGGCTCGGCTGCTATCAACCCTGACGCGAGGCGGCCCATGGATCCTGAGAGCCTGGACTACACCGAGCCGCTCTGGGAAGCCGGCGGCGATCTGCCCGGGGCCCTGGAGGCGCTGCTGGTGTCCAGCGGCGAGGTGGTGGACATGGCCCGGCTGCGCGAACTCACCGGCCTGGGCGAGGGCATCCTGCGCCAGGGCCTGGACAAGCTCCAGGAGCGGCTGCGCCCGCCCCGCGGGCTGCGCCTGCTGGAGGTGGGCGGCGGCTGGCGCATGGCCGCGGCGCCGGAATACCAGACCCTGGTGGCCAGGCTGGTGACCACCATCCGCAGCGGCCGGCTCACCCCGGCCCAGGTGGAGACCCTGGCCATCATCGCCTACCGGCAGCCGGTGACCATGCCCGAGATCAACGAGCTGCGCGGCGTCACCAGCTGCTCCAACCAGGTCAAGCTGCTGCTGGAGCGGGAGCTGGTGCTGCCGGTGGGGCGCAAGCCGGTGGTGGGCCGGCCGATGATGTACGCCACCAGCCTGAAGTTCCTGCTCCACTTCGGGCTCAAGACCCTGGCCGACCTGCCGCGCCTGGCGGATTTCGGCGAAGGCAACCTGGAGGCCCTGGCCCTGGCCCAGTTGCAGCCGCCGGAACTGCCCCAGGCAGGCAGCCTGTTCGAGGGGCTGGACGATCCGTACCTGGACGAGGATGCCCATGAGTGAAGCAAGCTACAAAGGCTGGACCCGCCCGGGCCCGCTCCCGCCCGGAGGTCTGGACGCCGAGCCGGGGGAGACTCTGGACCACCTGTGCGGCCACTTCCGGATCTTCCAGTACGCCAAGGGCCACCGGTTCTCCACCGACGACCTGCTGGCGGCCTGGTTCGGCACCACCTGGTGTCCCCGGCCCCGGCGGATCGCCGACCTGGGCTCAGGCATCGGCTCGGTGGGCATGGCGGCGGCCTGGCGCTGCCCGGGCGCCGAGCTGCACACGGTGGAGGCCCAGGCCATCTCCGCCCGCCTGGCCCGCAAGAGCGCCGCCTACAATGGCCTGCTGGACCGCTACCGGATCCACGAAGGGGACCTGCGGGACCCCGGCCTGTTCGAGGGCGAGGCCGGGTTCGACCTGGTGCTGGGCTCGCCGCCCTACTGGCCGGTGGGCAGCCGAGTGGAGGCCAGCCACCCCCAGGCGGTCCCGGCCCGGCTGGAGGTGCGCGGCCACATCGGCGACTACGCCCTGGCCGCGGCCCGGATCCTGGCCCCGGGCGGGGTGTTCGCCTGCGTGTTCCCCCTGGACCAGGTCGCGCGGGCGGAAACCGCCTACCGCGAGGCTGACCTGCTGCTGCTGCACCGGCAGGACGTGGTGTTCAAGGAGGGCGAGCCCTACGGCATCGCCCTGTTCGCCGGTTCCCGGCGGGCCGACCTGCCCCCGGGCTTCGGGGATGCCGCCGGACTTCCGGCCGTGGCCGCCCCCATCACCGTGCGCCGGCGGGACGGCCAGGTGGATCCGGGCATCGCCCTGGTGCGCCTGGTGATGGGTTTCCCCCCGGGCTTGTAGTTCTGGCGCGATTCTTCCTATATCCGGGGTTCTGGTCGATAAACTGACGCGAGGCGCTCCATGGATCGAGGCACACTGATCGGCTTTCTGCTGGGCCTGGGCCTGCTGGTCATGGTCATCGCCATGGGTCCGGACCCCAGGGTGTTCCTGCACCCGGCCAGCCTGGTCGTGGTGTTCGGCGGCATCATCGCCTCGACCCTGATCCGGTTCCCCCTGAGCAGCGTCCGCTCAGCCCTGGCCGTGGCCTCCCGGGCCTTCTTCACCCAGGCCGCCTCGCCCCAGGCCGTCGTGACCCACCTGGTGGCGCTGAGCCAGCGGGCCCGGCGGGAAGGGGTGCTGGGCCTGGAGAAGCACCTGCCCGAGGACGCCTTCATGCGCCAGGGGATCCAGATGGTGGTGGACGGGGTTGGCCGGGACTACCTCAGCGATGTGCTCACCCAGGAACTGCACGCCACCCAGGAGCGGCACACCCTGGGCCAGGAGATGTTCCGGTTCATCGCCACCGCCGCCCCCAGCTTCGGCATGGTGGGCACCCTCATCGGCATGGTCCAGCTGTTCGTGAGCATCAAGGACCCCGCCGGCATCGGCCAGGGCATGGCGCTCAGCCTGCTGTCCACCTTCTACGGCGCGGTGATCGCCTACCTGATCGCGGTGCCCATCTCCGGCAAGCTGGAATTCCGTTCCCGGGAGGAGCTCCAGAACAAGCGGCTCATGCTGGAAGGCATCCTGGGCATCGCCTCGGAGATGAACCCGGGCCAGCTGGAGGCCCAGCTCAACGCGTCCCTGGCGCCGCAGCACAAGACCCGGCGGGCGGAGGCCTTCCGTGGCTAGGGTGCCCCTGCGCCCGGCCCGGCGCAAGGATGACTACGAAGGGCTCTGGCTGATCACTTTCGCCGACCTGATGGTCCAGCTCATGGCGTTCTTCGCGGTGATCTACTCGTTCTCGGCCCAGGACCAGCAGAAGCTGCGCGCCGTGCTGCACTCCTTCCAGCACGAGCTGGGGGTGAAGGAGTCCGGCATCCTGCCCGGGTCCCTGGGCATCGACCCCAACCGCGCCGCCGACCTGGAGAAGCACCTCAGCGACCTCAAGCCGGTGGAGGGCGAGGACGTGGGGGTGCACATGCGCATCGTCAGCTTCCGGGGCGCGGTGCTGTTCGAGGAGGGCGCCAGCCAGGTGCCCGTGGATTTCCAGCCCCTGCTCACCCGCATCAGCCAGATGTCCGGAGAGTACGGCGGCTTCACCCTGGTCTGCGAGGGCCACGCCGCCCCCGGCGAGAAGGGCCGGAGGGGCCAGGATGCCCTGGCCCTCAGCGGCGAGCGGGCCGAGGCGGTGGTGCGGATGCTGGCCGCCCAGGGCATGGACCCCGCCGCCATGGCCGCCGAAGCCCACGGCGACTCCCAGGTGGAAGGCAATCCCTCAAGCCCCGAAGGCCGGGCCCTGCAGCGCCGGGTCCGCTTCCGCTTCCAGAGGGTCGCGGAGCGCTGAGGCCACCCCCGCGCAAAGCCGCCCCAAGGGATTGTGGAATAACGCTTCGGCGGATGAGGGCACGAGGGACGCCATCAGAAAACACCTGACCGTCCCTCGTGCCCTCATCCGCCGAAGCGAACGCCCCTCCGGGACCCGGCTACTCGTCAGGCTCGTCGTAGTCGGCGTTGTGCCACACGTGCTGGACGTCGTCGTTGTCTTCCAGCAGGTCGACCAGCTTCAGGAACGATTTCAGCTTGTCCCCGGCCATCTGGACCCTGACCGAGGCGGTGCGCACGATGCCGGCCTCGATGACGGGCAGCTTGGCGGCGTCCACGGCGTCCTTCACGGCCTGGTAGCTGTTGGGGTCGGTGGTGATCACCCAGGCGCCGTCCTCGTCCTTGACGTCGTCGGCGCCGGCCTCCAGGGCCACTTCCATGACCTTGTCCTCGGAGACTTCAGGCTCCACCACGATCTGGCCCTGCTTGACGAACATGTAGGCCACGGAATTGGAGGCGCCCAGTTCGTTGCCGAACTTGGTGAAGAAACTGCGGATCTCGGGGGTGGTCCGGTTCTTGTTGTCGGTCAGGGCCTCGACGATGATCGCCGCGCCGCCGGGGCCGTAGCCCTCGTAGAGCACGTCCTCGTAGGAGACGCCCTCGAGCTCGCCGGTGCCCTTCTTGATGGCGCGCTCCCAGTTCTCCTTGGGCATGTTGCTGGCCTTGGCCGCGTCCACCGCCAGCCGCAGCCGGGCGTTGGCCGCCACGTCGCCGCCGCCCATGCGGGCCGCCACGGTGATCTCCTTGAGCACGCGGGTGAAGACCTTGCCGCGCTTGGCGTCCAGGGCGCCCTTCTTGTGCTTGATCGTGGACCATTTGCTGTGGCCGGACATGTGCTACTCCATGCAATAAATTAACTATGGCTTAACCGCGAAGGGCGCGTTTGGAAATCCGGGCGAAGGGTGGGGGTTCCTGCCGGATCATGGGCCTTTCCAGCATAAACTGGTACCACTGATCCCCATACAGCTTCATCTTCATCGGCCGGTTGTTCTGCAGATTATTGCGATTAACCAGTAAACGCTCATCGTCCTTGCAAGTCTTCAGGCCCTGGTTGAGCACTTCCACGGCCTTCTCCCGCTCCTTCATCTCGTTGAGCACGTAGGCGTAGACCGCGTAGAGCAGGCTCTCCTTCTTGCCGGACTTGAGGGCCATCTGGAAAGTCGCCCTGGCCTGCTTCTTCTCGCCCCGCTTCCACAGGAGGATGCCCAGCATCGCCTTGGCGATGTAGTGCTGGAAGCTCGCGGTGCGGAGCAGCGGCTCGGCCAGGTCGTTCTTCTTGCGCAGGTACTGCACCACCCCGATCTGGCCGTCGATGGAGCCCTTGACCAGGAACTGCCAGCGGTTGAACCGGTAGCCTTCCTCCATGATCGTGATGGCCTGGTCGAACTGCTGCTTCTTCATGAGCTCGGCGGCGCGGTTGAAGATCTTCTCCAGCTGGCCCTGGATCCTGCGGCCCAGGTAGATGAACACCGCGACCCCCGCCGCCAGTCCGAGCGGAAAGGTGATCCAGAAACTGATGTTCAACAGGCTCAGCAGCAGGCCCACGACGACGGCAGCGCCAAGGCCCGAAAGAAGATTCAACACAGTTGCTCCCGGGGTAGGCCGCACAAAGGGCCGAACGCCTATCTTACCGGCACTTCCCCGCGCAAGCCAGAGCTGTTAACGCAGCCCGGCCTGCCCTGCGCTAGCTGAGCACGCCCGTGCGCAGCCGCGGGGCGCGCTTGCGGCGGACCGTGCGGCGCGGCGCGGCGGGCGCGGCCTCGGCCGCCTTCTTGGGCCTTCCGGGCGCGCGCTTGGGCTTTTCCACGGCCTTGGCCACGGGCTTGCCGGCCTTCTTCACCGGCCTGGCCTTCTTCAGGGCCTCCTTGCGCACGATGGCGTTGGCGGCGCGGCCGGTGACCACCACCCGGCTGCCGTCCTTGAGCCGCTTGACCTTGCTGCCCGGCTTGCGCCCGCGCTTGACCGCCATGAGCAGGGGTTCGGACTCGAGCAGTTCCCGCTCCAGCGTGGCCTGCAGCGCCATCATCTCGCCGTTGTCCACTTCGTGGTCGTGCATGCACAGGTGCAGGAAGCCATGGATGACCAGCGTCTCCACTTCCCGGCGCCGGCTGACGCCAAGCTTTTTCGCCATCTTCTCCGCGACCGGGAGGCTGATGACCAGATCCCCCAGGTGCTGGAACGCGCCTTTTTCAGGGTTTGCCGGGAAGCTGAGGATGTCGGTGGTCTGGTTGACCTGGCGGTGCTCCCGGTTCAGCTTTCTCATGGCCCGGTCGTCAAGATAAGTAATGGAAATTCCTTCAGCGTCCGGAGCCAGCCGGTCACGCAATTTTAAAAGAAGATCGCCGAGGGACCGTTCGCCGGGTCCTCTGAGTTTGCTGCGGCTGGACCAATCAATTTTAAAGGGCTTGCTATTTTCGTCCATTGGATCCTCGCTCAAAAAACTCATCCTGAGGGGTCTAGTATTCGAATTGAAAATTTTTTTGTCAACTCTGATATTAGCGAGGGCAAAAATCTTTTAAAGCCCAGATTGAGAAAAACCTTGATCCTGATAAGTCATGAATCCGGCCGGTGAGGATCTGGAATGCGCGCCACAGCGGGAGCCTGGACCTTCCGGATATTTTGGCCCAGCGGCCACGCCATGGAGCGCCGGGTCAGTGTATTTTGGACGGATGGACCCAACGCTTCCCGACCTGATCCAGGAACCCATCGCCCGCTACCTCCAACTTCTGGATCAATGGAGCGGAACCCACGCCCTCACCTCCCTGGAGAAGGAGGAGAGGTTCGAAGAACTGATCCTGGATTCCGCGGCCCTGCTGCCTTTCCTGCACCCGCTTCCGGCTCATTCCAGGGTGGTGGACTTCGGCACCGGCATGGGCGTTCCGGCGGTGCTGATCGCCCTCGCCCGTCCTGACCTGACCGTCATCGCCTTGGATAAATCCCACAAGAAGATCGCCTTCGTGCGCCAGGCCGCCCTGGAACTGGGCCTGACCAACCTGGCGCCCGTGGCCGGGCGGGCCGAGCAGATCGCTCCCCTGGCGGCCCATGCCGGCGTGGCGAAGGCCGTGGGCACCCTGGAACTGCTCGCGGGCTGGTGGGGCCGGCATGGCCTGCGTGGAGCCCCCTTCCTGGCGCTCAAGGGGCCCCAGGGGCCGCTGGAGGCCCCCGCCGGCTACTCCCTGCAGGCCCACCCCTACCAGCTGCCCAGCAGGGGCCGGCGGGTGGTGGCGGAACTGCGGGCGGTCTGGTCCGGTCCGGACTTCATTTGGTGAGGACGTCCCCCAGCAGGATTTCCCGGGTGCTCCTGAGGATGCGGCAAGTGGCGTCATGCTCGCCGGTCCGCACCACCATGGCCTGGCCCAGATAGAAGTTCGTGGATTCCGTGGATTTCTTGTCGGCGGGGTCCATGAGGACCGAACGGGCGCTGAGCAGGATGTCGCCCACGGTGAGTCCGTCGCTGGCGCCGCGGTCCACGATCACCATGTCGCCGTAGGCGGCGGTGGCCTTGGTTTCCGGGATGAAGATGATCCTGGAGAGGGGATCCTTGATCGGCACCGGGCTGGCGATGTCGGTGCGCAGCTTGGCGGTGATGACCGGCGGCTCGGCGAAGGGCGCCGCGTAGCCTTCCGTGGTGATCCCGTCCAGGCTCCGCTCGACCATGGCCACGGACTTCGCGGCGTGGACCTCGGTGACGCGCACGACGCCCTGCTGCTGCACGATGTCGCCCAGCACCGGACCGCGCGGGGCCTCGGGATGGTGGAACTTGCGCTCGATGACGACGGTGACCACCAGGCGGTCCCCGACTTTCACGCCCTGGTCGGCTCCGCCGCCGAGGTAGAGGAAGTCGCCGGGAGCCATCATGTGCCGGGTCTCGTCCTGCTCGCCCACGATCTTGAAGGCGCCGATCTGCTTGAAATAGGCTTCGGCGGTGCCGGGCACGAGGAAGGGCAGCTGGATGAAGTCCGGGAAGGAATAGCCGTATTCCCCCAGCACCGGCTTGGGCACCAGCCGGATGTCGGGCTGCAGGTTGGCCACGTCCTCGGGCGCGGTGCCGGAGCCCAGGGCGGCGCGTCCGCCTTCCACCAGCAGCGGATCGCCAGGGTAGATCCAGTGCGGATCCTTGACCCACTTGTTCAGCTCCCAGATCTGGGGCCAGGCGAAGGGGTTGCCCAGGTAGGTGTGGCCCAGGTCCCAGAGGGTGTCGCCCTTGACCACGCTATGGATCTTCTGGTTGGGGCCGGGGGTGACTTCCTTGGGGTAGCTCCAGCGGGAGGAGTGGGCCGCGGTCTTGACCGCTTCCGACACTGCGGGCGCGGCGGAAGGGGCAGCCTCGCCCTGGGTCCTGGCGAACAGCCCCAGGGCCAAGAACGGGATCACTGCGATTGCACAAACCCTATTCCTCTGACACATGAGGTACTCCCGGGAAAGGTTGCAGGAATTATAGTGCGGACAGGGTATTTATATTGTATCTAGTTTCAAGGCGTTCCTGGGCCGCGAAAATAAAGAATCCATGCCTGGGGTCCGCCCATGGGGACAGGGGCCTGGGCATAGCGCGCAATGCACCGGCCTGCGGGACTTTGCAGCAGATCCAGCACCGTCTGGCGCAGATCGGCCGAGGGCCCCACCACCACGTGGAGGGTGCGCCAGCCGAGGGCGTAGCCGTCCAGGAGGCGCTCCTTCAGCCGTTCTTCCGCATCGCTCCGGGCGTGGCCCTTGAGGTCCAGGCTTCCGTCCACCACGATGGCCATGCCCGCGGCCAGCTGGATCTGCACCGGTTGCTGGGCGGGCTGTGCGCTGGCCTGGGGGGCGGGCGCAGGCTCGGGGGGGGCGGGTTCCGGTGCGGGGGCGGCGGCGGGAGACGAGGGGGCCGCTGGCGCCGCTGGCTCCGGAGCCTCGGCCCGCCGGGCCGCCGGTTCCGGGATGCCGGCCGGTTTCATGGGCTTGAGGCCCTTCAGGTCGCCCATGGCCGAACTGAACTCAGCCTTGCTGGTCACCGGGGCTCGTTCGGGCGCCCGTTCAGGCGCCCGGACCGGCGCCTGGGCATCCCCCGGAACGGTGTCCGGTGCCGGCTGCTCGATTGGCTGGGCGCTCTTGGGAGCGGCCGTGCTGGCCCGGCCGCTTGCCTTGGGGCGCATCCCCATGGCGTTCAGAAAGATGTCGTCTTCCTCCTCCATGGAACTGGACACCGGGTGGAGGGGCCTGGCCTTGGGCGGCGGCGTGGCCTTGGCCGGCGGAGTCTCCTCCTTGCCCAGGTCCTGTTTCAGCTTGGCGAGATCCTTCTTCCAGGGCATGATCCACTCCATTTACTTCCAGGGTAGCCCGTCCTGCCCCGCCAATGCCACTCACAGATCAGCACCGGCTGCCCCGGTCAGCGGGCTTTGCCCATGAGCATGTCCACGTAGCGCTGGCAGTCTGGGTTGGAGGGATCCAGGCGCAACAGCCTGCGGCCATAGGCCAGGCGCTCGAACCGGGGCCGGGCGTCGTCGGCCTTGACCTGGTCCAGTTTCTCGGCCACGTAGGCGGTCACCGTGCCCAGACGGCCGATGTCGGCCTTTTCCTTGGCCAGGAAACCCTGCCAATCGGCCAGGGAGGCGGCGTTGGCGTCCTTCTCCTGCCTGAGCAGGGCGAGCAGGCCGTCGATCTCCTTCAGCGAAGTCTCGCTCTGGGCGATGGCCTTGCGGTGCTCGTCCAGGAAGCCCTGGATCTGCTCCTTGAGCCGCTTCTGCTCGAGGGTCAGCGCCCCCTGGAGTTCCAGGGCCTTGAGCCGCTTCTCCTGGACCCCGGTCGCCTCCCGCCACTCCTTGAGTTTGTCCTGGTGCTGGATCACCAGCTTGCCGAAGGTGCCTTCGGCGGTGCTGTCGTTGTCGGCGGCCGCCTGGGCGGCCCGCTCGAGGTGCTGCACTGCGTCCTCCCAGGCCCCTTCCACCACGCACGCCCGGGCGGCGAGGTCCATGACGCCGACCATGGCGTGCATGGCGTTGTAGTCGGTCGGATTGACCGCGGGACCCTCCTGCTGGAGCAGGGTTTCCGCGGCCCTGCGCACCGGGGTGCCCAGTCCCTTGTCCAGGCTGGCTTCCCATGCGCCGCGGCTGGCCAGGAAATGTTCGGGGAGCCCCTGGGCGGATACCGGGATGGCCAGGGCGAGGAGCGCGGGGAGGAACCGTTTCATGGTGCTAGACCCTTCTTCTTGACTTGCATTCTCCCGGAAGGTGCCCGGCGGGCGTTCAGGAGAAGGTGAGGTTGACGCTCCGCTCCAGGATGATCAGGATCAGCCGCTCCAGTTCGTCCACCATCAGGAATTTCAGGGTGGACTTGGCGTAGTGGCAGGAGAGGGTGGTGGAGGGCTCCCCCGGGGGGAGGCCGCCCCGCAGCAGGAAGAATATCTTCCCCTTTTCCAGGCCGAGCACCTGTTTCCAGGGCAGATGCCCGGCTCCCAGGCGGACCGCCAGGGCCCGGGGCAGGCCCGCGTGATCGACGGTGATGCCGATCTCGTCGACCAGGATGTGGGTGCCTTCGATGAGCACCAGGCCCAGGCTGGAGAACAGGAGCAGCAGCCCCCCGACCAGGCACAGGGCCACCGCGATCCCGATCCCCAGCCACAGCGGCAGGGTAGGTTCCCCCGCCGCCGCGGCCTGGCGGAGGTTGGCCAGCAGCCTGGGCAGGTTGTCCACCAGCAGGATCAGGCCCCGGATCCCCACCACCCAGGAACCGGCGCAGAGCAGCGCGGCCAGGGCGCGGTGGGCAAGGCTGGGCCGGAAGACCAGAGGCGAGGTGGCGGACATGGGGTTCAGGCTTCGGCCATTTCCGCCAGGATCGCATCGGCGGCGGCGGCCGGATCTTCGGCCCGGGTGATGGGCCGGCCCACCACCAGCCAGGTGGAGCCGTCCCGCAGGGCCTGGGCGGGGGTGACCACCCGCGCCTGGTCCTGCACCGCCCCGCCCCGGGGCCGGATGCCGGGGGTGAGCCGGTGGAACGCTTCGCCGCAGGCATCCCGCACGCTGGCGGCCTCCTGGGCGGAGCAGACCACGCCGTCGCAGCCGCACTCCCTGGCCAGCCGGGCCAGGTGCAGCGCCATGTCGCCGGGATCGGCGGCCAGCCCCAGCCGGGTCAGCGCTTCCCGGTCCAGGCTGGTGAGCACGGTGACGCCCAGCAGCTGGGTCCTGCCGCCCCGCTGGCGGTGGGCGCGCACCGCCTCGGCGGCCGCCTCGATCATGGCGGGTCCGCCCTGGGTGTGGATATCGATCAGCGCGGGGTCCAGGGGCAGCAGGGCCGCCAGGGCGCGGCCCACGGTGGTGGGGATGTCGTGCAGCTTGAGGTCGAGGAACACCGGCGCGAAGGCCTGGATCTGCCGGATGAAGGCGGGGCCCTCGGCGCAGAACAGCTCCAGGCCCACTTTCAGCATGCCCACCCGGCCCTGGAGCCGCCGGGCCAGGGCCACGGCCTCCGCGGCCGTGGGAACGTCCAGGGCGACGACGAGCCGGTCAACGGCAGACTTGGGATTGGTCATGGGAACTCCCCCTGGCAAGGGCAATCGGATTCGGTTGTCCCTGCCATTCTGGCAGAACTCACCCGATCCCGGCGGCCTGGAGCAGGCCGGCGATGGCGCCGCACACCATCTGGGCCCAGTAGTGCAGGCCCCGGCGCGCCGGCTGCGCGGAATAGCTCGCGTGGAGCCGGTCCTTCAGCATCGGGTAGTTGCCATCCGGATCGAGGATGGCCACCGCCACCGGGCTGTCGAACGGATAGGTCACCCAGCGGTCCTGGCCGTCCCAGGTGAGCCGCTGCTCGGTGTGGTTCTCCAGGCGGACCCAGAGGGTGATGGGGTAGCGCAGGCCGCCCCTGCGAAGCAGGGTCAACGAGCCCGTGCGCCCGGGCGCGGCCGGCTGGGGGGCGGCGAACACCGGCCCCTGGGGGGAGTCCATCCAGCCGCCCTCCAGGACCTCCCGGGTGCCGACCTTCTGGATCACCACGTCGAGCGTGTCGGTGCCTTCCACGAAGTCCCGCCAGAAGCCGGACAGGTCCCGTCCGGAGACCTGCCCGGCGATCCGCTCCAGGTCCCGGCCGGTGGGGTGGCGGAAGGCCATCTCCCGGGCGTAGCCCTGGATCACCTGCTCCATCATCGGCCTGCCGAGCATGGCTTCCAGCTGGTCCAGCACCAGCGGCGCCTTGAACCGGGCGGCGGCGATGCCGGAGTCCAGGTCCCGGGCCAGGAACCCGGGCCGGTCCAGGGGATCCACCGAAGGGTCGCGCCAGTAGCCGGCGACCCCGGGGGTGTCGGTGGCCACCAGGAACCGGCGGCTGCTGAACAGGTTCTGGTAGGTGCGTTCCATGGCCTTCTCGGTGAACCAGGTCGCGAAGCCCTCGTCGAGCCAGGGCTCCTCTGCGGCGTTGGCGGCCAGCATTCCGTAGAACCACTGGTGGCCCACTTCGTGGATGGTGGCCTCCTCGGGCTGGGTGCGCCGCCGGAGCGGGTCGAAAGGCCGGCAGCCGGCGGTGACCAGGGTCGGGTATTCGGTCCGGTCCGCCCCCTCGGCCCCCTCCGGCACCCCGACGATGGTGAGCACCGGGTAGGGGTAGGGGAAGAGCCATTCCCCCGCGTGCTTCAGGGCCGACTGTGCCGCGAGCGCCTGGCGGGCGTAGGCGCCGCTGGAGGCCGGCTGGAAGAAGCTGAGCACCCGGACCCCCCGGTAGTCGAACGACCGGTAGTTCCAGTTCCGCCGGGGCATCACCGCCCAGGCGAAGTCGTGCACGTCCTCGGCGTGGAGCTTCCACAGGACATTGGCCGGGCGTTCGGGATCGGGCGTGGTGTCCTCGGGCGACTTGAGGTTGGTGAGGGTGCCGGTGTGGGCCAGCAGCAGCGTCGCAGGCAGGGACAGCGCCACGTCATAGGTTCCGAAGTCGGAGAAGAAGCCGGTGCCCGAATGGTAGGCGCGGCAATGCCAGCGGTCGCCTTCGTACACCCCCGCCTGGGGGAACCACTGGGCCCCCATGAGGAAGTCCCGGTTCCAGCCGGTGCGGTCGCTCACCAGCGGGAAGCGGCTTTCCCAGTCGATATCCAGGCTGATGGTCTCCCCGGGCGCCACCAGGCGGGGCAGGCGGACCCACCAGACCGTCTCGTCCTCGCCGAAATGCCCCTCCAGGGGCTGGCCGTCCAGCTGTGCCCCCAGAATCCTGCAGTAGCCCCAGTGCTCGGGCCGGGCAGCCCCCGGGTCCGGCGTCCGGTCCACATCCTTGAAGAACAGGGTCTGGGGCCCCTTGAAGGCGTTGAGGTAGAGGTGCAGCGGGAATTCCCCGGTGGCCGCGGCGCCGGTGTTGCGCCAGGACAGCGCCTCGCGGCCGGTCAGGACCTTTTCCTTCCAGTCCAGCGCCGCCTCGATCCGGTAGTTGGCGATGCGGGTGGAACGGGGCCGGTCGAACCAGTGATCAGGCGTCCAGGCCCCCAGGCCCGCCGACCCCAGCGCCAATCCTAGAATCATCAACAAACGCCGCATGCACTCCCCAGATCGCCTTCGAGATTAGCGCGAATGCAGTATTGGGGCTTTCCAAACGATTTCAAGAGTGGTAGTATTGAATCTCCGGCGCGGGGTGGAGCAGTCCGGTAGCTCGTTGGGCTCATAACCCAAAGGTCGCAGGTTCAAATCCTGCCCCCGCTACCAATTACGAGCAGTTCGGCAAAACCGGGCTGCTCGTTTTGCATGTACGCGCCTAGGAGCCTCAGGAGATTCGCTGCTGCGCGGCCCGGTCCAGGAACGCCGCAAAGGCAACGGCGACGTCCCTGCGGACAAAGATCAACTGGTAATCGTCGGATCGGTCCAGGTAGCGCCGGCCCCGCCTCGTGACCTTGTGCATGTACAGGTCGGTGGTGCAGCAACCGATCCGGTCGTCTTTCAGCATTCCCAGTGCATAGAGTTCATCGATCCTGCCATGCCGGCCCTCCAGGAAGCCATCCAGTTCGAAATCACCCTCCGCTTCCCGCCGGCGGACCAGGGCTTCCCGCCCATCAAAAAATTCGGGTGAAAGACACATTCCAGATCCTCCAGGTGTCCATGGAAACGCTGGTGCAGTCCAGCCATGCTCGCGCCCATCCATGGACAAAGATTGTCAATTGTACGGACTGGCCGCTCCGGCGGGAGGACCCCGGTTCAGAGCAGCAGCGACCAGTAGCCCACGTCCACCCATTGCCCGAACTTCCAACCCACCTCCGGCAGGTGGGCCACCTTGCTGAACCCCTGGCTTTCGTGCAGGGCCACGCTGCCTTCGTTGGGCAGGGCGATGATGCCCAGGGCGGTGTGGAAGCCGCGGGCCCGCAGTTCCTGGAGCAGCTCCTGGTACAGCGTCCGGCCGATGCCCTGTTTGTGGTGGCCCGCGGCCACGTAGACGGTGGTCTCCACCGAGGCCTGGTAGGCGCTGCGCTCCTTGAACTGGCCGGCGTAGGCGTAGCCGAGGATGGCGGAGTCCTGTTCCAGGACGATCCAGGGGTAGCCCTGCAGGATCTTCCGGATGCGCGCCGCCATGTCCTCGGGGGTCACGGGCTCCATCTCGAAGGAGATGGCCGTCTCGATCACGTACGGGTTGTAGATGGCGGTGATCGCCGGGGCGTCGGAGGGGGTGGCTGACCGGATCATTGGGAAATCATAGCTAATGGTGCGGCTCCAAGCCAGTCAGATCGGCTCCCGCCACCCCCACTGCCTCCCCAGTTCCAGGCACTCCGCCACCGTGCCCACGGCCCCGGTGGTGGTCACCGAGCGCAACCCTGCGGCGGCGGCACACAGGCCCAACCGCAGGCCGTCCTCCAGCGGCCAGCCTTCGTGCAACCCGTACAGGAGCCCCGCCGCGAAGGCGTCGCCGGCGCCGTTGGACCCCTTGATGGCCTCGGCCGGGACCCGCACCGAGGGCAGGGCCAGGCTATGCCCGGACCGGGAAACGGCCACGCAACCGCCCGGGAAATGCACCGCCACCACGTCCATGGAACCCCGCTCCAGCAGGATCGCCGCCGCCCGCCGGGCCCCGGCCACATCGGTGACCCCGGCCTTCACCACCTCGACCCCGGCCACGGCGCCGGCCTCGAAATCGTTGACGATCAGGCTGTCCAGGTGGGGCAGGCAGGGCTCCACCAGCCGGCGCAGCACGGCCGGGTCGCCGGAGACCATCTCCAGGTTGGTGCGCAGGCCGGCGGCGCGGGCCTTGCGCAGCACGGCGACCCAGCCGTTGGGATCGTCCCCGGCCGGCGCGTCCAGCCCGCCGATGAGGCACGGGGCGCCCAGGTGCAGGATGCGCGCGGAGCTGCCGGCGAATTCGAACTCGCCGGGCTCGACCATGCCGCCGGCGCCCTGGTGCTGGAAGAAGGTCCGGCGGCCGGTGGACTGCACTGTCATGACATCGGTGTGGCCGGTGCAGACCCCGGGCAGCACCCGGATCCGGCTGGAGTCGATGCCGTGGCGGGCGCAGGCGTCCAGCAGCAGCCGCCCGCCCTCGTCGTCGCCCACCGAGCCGATGCCCCAGAGCGGGAACGGTGCGCCCAGGCGCGCCAGGTCGATGGCCATGTTGTGGGCCGGGCCGCCGCCCTGCAGCTCACGGGAGACGATGGCCGCGAGGCTCTCCTCCTCCGGCCAGTGGGTGATGGTGTTGTTGTGGTCGACCAGCCAGCTGACTCCGCAGATGATGCCCCTTCGCTCCATGGTCAGGCCTCCTCGAGCGCGGGGTCGCCGGCGTTGGGGCCGAAGTGCTTGAGCAGCACCAGCGGCTCGGTCCGGCTGTGGTTGGCCACCGTCACTCCGGCCCGGGCGGCCGCTTCGGCGACGAAGAATTCATCGGCGCTCAAGCCGCCGAAGCGGAGCATGACCGCGGTCTCGGCGGGGTAGGCGCCGAAGCTGCCGTGGCCCTGGGTCAGGATGCAGCCGTAGGCGGCCTGGTCGCGGATCACCGCGGTGCGGCCGGGGCGCACGGTGAGCTCCTTGCCGGCGATGCAGCCGGTGGCGTAGACGATCCAGTTCTCCACGTGGTCCTCGTCCTCGCTGGCCAGGACCGGCGGCCGGAACCAGCGGCTGCGGAACCCCGGATCCACGTTCTTCTCCCAGTCCAGCAGGCCCATGATGTAGTCCAGGTCGCGCTTCTTGTCCTCGGGGCAGTTGGCCACCAGGAAGCTGTAGGGGAAGACCTCGCCGCCCACGGTGTTCTGCAGGGTGGCGCTCACATCGGAGTTCCACTGGGGCTCGTAGGTGAGCAGCGAGCCGGGGGCGTGGGCCACGCCGGTGGGGATGTACCAGCCGGTGCCCAGCTGGAGCCGGAAGGCCCGGGACAGTTCGGTGATCCGGTTGTCGCAGGTCTCGAACATGGCCAGCCGGGCCCGGACCTCCTCCCGGCTCACCGAGGGATCGAAGCCGAAATAGGTGTGCGGGAACTGGCCGGGGTGGCTGTTCAGCTGCGGCGGGAAGTAGTAGGCCTCGGGCTTGCCCTGGAGGCCGACCCGGGCCGCGGCCTCGTCGCCCAGGTGCAGGTGCAGGAACAGTGGGGCGTCGTAGTCGAAGAACTTCGAGTACATGGGCCAGGTGCCGTAGCGCGCCTGCAGCTCCGGGCCGATGAGCGCGGCGCCCAGTTCGGCCACGGCGTCCTTGAACAGGAACAGGCCGTTCCGGCCGCCGGTGAGATCGACGTAGCTCATGCCTTCGTCCGGCGGCGCCAGGGGGCCGTTCATGGCGGCGATGACCGAGGAGAACCAGCGCTCCTTGATGGAGCCCCGGGCCAGGCCCAGGGCGAAGTAGTCGTCCGGGTGCAGCCGCAGCCGCCGGCCGGCGCTGGAGAAGCCCCGGGGCACGAAGTTGGGTGCCAGGCGGAGGATGCCGCCGTTGCGGTCGAAGGTTTCCCGGAGGATGTGGACGTTGCTCATGGCGGCCTTCCCTGATGGATGCGGTGCGGACTAGATGGAGAGGCGGCGGTAGGCGTCCTTGAAGGACGCATAGTAGTCCTCCAGCCAGTCCAGGGGGAGCGGCTCGACGATCTGCTCCGGCTCCGGCAGGCGCGCCACCGGCAGGCCCGCGGCCCGGGCGCCCAGAATGGCCGCGCCCCGGGCCGACAGGTCCGGGCGGGAGGCGACGGCCAGCGGCTGGCCCAGGACCGCCGCCACCAGGCGGGTCCAGTAGGGATAGCGGGCGCTGCCGCCGATGAAGCGGACCTGCCGGACGCCCTCGCGGCCCAGGGTCTCCAGCCCCAGGCGCAGGCTCATGGCCACCCCCAGCAGGGCGGCGTGGAGCAGGTCCAGCCGGCCGTGGTGCAGCCCCAGGCCGATCCAGGCGCCGCGCGCGTCGGGATCCATGTACGGGGTGCGCTCCCCGGCCAGGTAGGGCAGGAACTGCAGGTCCCGCGGCGGCCGCGCGCCCGCCTCGAAGGCGGCGTAGGCCTCGGCCCAGGACAGGCCGAGCATGGACCGGACCCACTCCAGCGCCACCCCGCCGTTGAGCATGGCGGCCATGCGGTACCAGGTCCCCTCGCCCACGGCGGCGAAGACATTGAGCGAGGGCGACCCCGGGGGCAGGGACCGGGCCAGGCGCACCACCTGGAGCCCTGAACCGGCGCTGATCTGCACGGTGGCCTCGTCCTCCAGCCCGGAGCCGAACAGGGCGGCCGCGGTGTCCGCCGCGCCCCGGGCCACCGGCACGCCTTCGTCCAGCCCGGTGCGGGCCGCCGCCGCCGCGCCCACCCGGCCCGCCAGGCCCAGGGTCGGGCGGATTTCCGGCAGCTTGGCCAGATCGATGCCCAGTTCCCCGGCCAGTTCCCGGTGCCAGGTCTCGGCCGGGCAATCGTAGAGCAGGCTGGCGCTGGCGTCGGTGCGCTCGGTGGCCACCTCGCCGGTGAGCCGCCAGCGCAGGTAGTCCTTGGGATGCAGGAATACGTCGGCCCGGCGGTAGAGCTCGGGGCGCTCCTCCTTGAGCCACAGGATCGAGAGCGCGGCCATGCCCGCGGCCGCCGGGTTGCGCAGGGATTCGCGCAGCTCCGGGGACAGGGCGCGGATCCGGTCCAGGTAGCGGGCGCTTCGCCGGTCCGCCCACAGGATCGCCGGGCCCAGCGCCCCGTGGGCCAGGGACACCGGCACGATGCCGTGCATCTGGCCGGACAGGCCGATGGATTCCACGGTTCCGGCGGGCAGCTGCTCCAGGGCTGAGCGCAGGGCGTCCAGCCAGCATTCCGGGTCGGTCTCGGCCCACAGCGGCTCGGGGCTGGACACCGGATAGGGCGCCGAGGCGACCGCCTCGGCCTGCACGCCGCAGGCGAGGGCCTTGAGGGACGCGGTGCCGAGATCGATCCCCAACTGCACGGGTTATCTCCTTGAAGTCCGGTACTTGTCGATCGAGACCGCGATGATGATGACCAGTCCCTTGATGACCAGCTGCATGAAGTAGGAAATATTCATCAGGGTCAGGCCGTTGTTCAGGAAGGCGATGATCAGGGCGCCGATGAGGGTCCCGGCCACGCTGCCGATGCCGCCGACGAAGCTGGTGCCGCCCAGCACCACTGCGGCGATGGCGTCCAGTTCGTAGCCGTTGCCCAGCAGGCCGGAAGCGCTGTACAGCCGGCTGGAGGTCATGACCCCGCCCAGGCCGGCCAGCAGGCCGGACATGGCGTAGACGAACACCAGGATCCCGCCGACCTTGATGCCGGTGAGCCGTGCCGCCTGCTCGTTGCCGCCCACCGCGTAGATCCGCACCCCCAGGGTGGTCTTGGTGAGCACGATCCAGGAGCACAGGATGACCACGAAGGAGAAGATCACCAGCCAGGGCACCGGGCCCAGGTAGCTGTTGCCGATCCAGGCGGTGTTCAGGTCGTTGTTGATGATCGTGGTGCCCTTGGCGAACAGGTAGGCGGAGCCGCGCAGGGCGGTCATGCTGCCCAGGGTGACGATGAACGGCGGCAGCTTCACGTAGGCGATGAGCACGCCGTTGATGGCGCCCATCACCAGGCCCGCGGCCAGGGGCACGATGATGGTGGCCCAGTGCATGTCCGGGCGCACGCTGGTGAGCAGCGACATCACCGCGGTGCAGGCCAGGATCGAGCCCACCGAAAGGTCGATGCCGCCGGTGAGGATGACCATGGTCATGCCCGCGGCCAGCACGATGTTGATCGAGGCCTGGCGCAGCACGTTGGTCAGGTTGTTGGCGGTGAGGAAATTGGGGTTCAGCAGCGCGAACAGGGCGCAGATGAGGAACAGGATCGGGAGGATGCCCAGGCTCCGCATCAGGGCGGAACGGCTGGCCTTGGCCTTGGCCTTGGCGGCGGTGTCGGCGGTCATGCTGGTCGTGTTCATGCTGGGTCTCTCACGGTCGCGGTGGCGAGCTGCTGGGGTTCGCGGACCCCGGTTGCGAAGGCGATGATGGTTTCCTGGTTGATGTCGGCGCCCTTGAGGTCGGCCACGATCCGGCCGCCGCGCATGACCAGCACCCGCTGGGCCACGCCCACCACCTCGGGGAGCTCGCTGGAGATCAGGACCACGGCGACGTTCTGCTTGGCGATCTCGCCCATCAGCTTGTAGATCTCGCTCTTGGCGCCCACGTCCACGCCCCGGGTCGGCTCGTCCAGCAGCAGCAGCCGCGGCATGATCTGCAGCCAGCGCGCCAGCAGCAGCTTCTGCTGGTTGCCGCCGGACAGGGACAGGGCCAGGGACTTGGGGCTGGCCAGCTTGATGGCGAACTTCCTGACCGCTTCAACAGTGATCCGCTCGTTGGCGCCCGCGCCCAGGAAGCCCGCCACCGCGGTCTGGCCGATCACGTTCATGGTGATGTTCTCGTGGGCGTTCATCTGCAGGAACAGGCCCTGGGCCTTGCGGTCCTCCGGGACATAGGCGATGCCCTGGCGGATGGCGTCCGAGGGCGAGGCCACCTGGACTTCCCGGCCGCCGATCACCAGCCGGCCGGAGGTCTTGCGGTCGGCGCCGAACACCAGCCGGGCGAATTCGGTCCGGCCCGAACCCACCAGCCCGGCGATGGCCAGGATCTCCCCGGCGGTGGCCTCGAAGCTCACGCCGTTGACCTTCTTGCCGTCGGCGAAGTTCTCCACTTTGATGAAGCCCTCGGTGCGCTCGGTGGCCACCTCGTGCTGGTAGAAATCGGTGAGGGAGCGGCCGACCATCATCTTGACGATGAGCTCGGACTCGATCTGGTCCCCTTCCAGGGTCCCGATGTAGCTGCCGTCCCGGAGCACCGTGACCCGGTCCGCCAGGCGGTAGATCTCGTTGATCCGGTGGCTGATGTAGACGATGGAGATGCCCTTGGCGCGCAGCGACAGGACCAGCTCGAACAGCTTCTCGGTCTCGTTCTCGCTCAGTGCTGCGGTGGGCTCGTCCATGATGATGATGCGGGAATTGTGCACCAGGGCGCGGGCGATTTCGATCTGCTGTTTCTCGGCGATGCTGAGGGTGCCTGCCCGGGTGCCGGGATCGAACGGCGCGTCCAGCAGGTCCAGCACCTCCCGGGTGGCCTTGCGCATTTCCTCCTTGCGGGTGAAGCCGAACCGGCCCCGCTCAGAGCCCATGAACACGTTTTCGGCGACGGTGATGTTGTCCGCGATGTTCAGTTCCTGGTTGATCAGGCTGATGCCCAGGTGGAGCGCCTTGAGCGGGTTCTCCAGGCGGACCTGGGCGCCGTCCAGGAAGATCCGGCCTTCGTCCGGCAGGTAGATGCCGGCGAGGATCTTCATGAGGGTGCTCTTGCCCGCGCCGTTCTCGCCCACCACGGCGTGGATCTCCCCCGGGCGCACATCGAACGAGACCTTGCTCAGGGCCTTCACGCCTGGGAACGATTTGGAGAGATCGCTGACTGAAAGGATGACCTGCTCAGGCACGCTGGATGTCCTTTCCCTCAAAAACGGCGGGGCCTGGCGGGCCCCGCCGCTTGAATCACGCCCGGGACCGGCGCGCGCCGGTCCCGGCCTGGGTGCGGTTCTAGTTGGTGGGCTTGGTCCAGCCCTTGTAGGCGGCCAGGTTGTCGCGGGTGATCAGGTTGACCGGGATCAGGATCAGGGGGTTCTTCGGGGCCTTGCCCTTCATGACGTCATAGGCGATTTCGACGCCGCGCACGGCCATGGTGAAGGGATCCTGGGAGGAGGAGGCGGAGAACGTGGAGGACTTGTCGGCCAGGGCGACCTGGGCGTCCGGGGCGCCGTCCACGCCGACCACGAACATGTCCTTCTGCCGCTTGGCCTGCTTGATGGCCAGGTCGCAGCCGATGCCGGTGGGATCGTTGATGGCGAACACGGCGTCGATCTTGGGGAAGGCGGTGAGCAGGTCGGTCATGACAGCGAGGCCGCCTTCCCGGTTGCCGCCGGCGTTCTGGCCGTCGGAGAGGATCTTGATGCCGGGATACTTGGCGAACACGTCCTTGGCGCCCTTGACCCGGTCGATGACGGCGGAGACGGGGGGGCCGTTGACGATGACGACATTGCCCTTGCCCTTGAGGCGGTCGGCGATGTACTTGCCGCCCTGCTCGCCGGCCTGGTAGTTGTTGGAGGTGATGGTGGCGTCCACGCCGCCTTCGGCGTTCACGTCCTCAGCCACGACGATGATGCCGGCGGCCTTGGCCTTCTTGACCACGGGGCCGACGCCCTGGGTGTCGGCGGCGCCGAGGATGATCATGTCCACGCCTTCGGCGATGAAATTCTCGATCTGGCCCACCTGGGTGTTCAGATCGTAGCCGGCGGAGAGGACGGTGACCCGGGCGTTGGGGTCGATCTTCTTGGCGGCGCTTTCCACGCCCTTCGCCATGGTGAAGAAGAAGGGGTTGCCGAGGTCGCCGAAGCTGCCGCCGACGGCCAGGGGCTTGCCGCCCTTGCCCTTGCCGGCCTGGGCGGAAAGGGTGGCTGATGAGAATGCCATCGCCACGCACGCGAGGATGAGGACTAGTCGTTTCATCAAAGCTCTCCTTGGGTAAGAGAAACGTGATTGCACGGACCGCCGCACTGAGTTGGCTGGATTATTGGCAAACTATAGATCTAGGGAGTCGTTGGCTGCAACCAGAAAATGGCCAGCGAAATTCATTGCCGGCAAGTTGACGGCATAACGGCTTCCCCCAAGCCTTTTCCGGGATCGATCCGGGGCGCCGCGCGGGTGCTCTCGCCCAGGGAGTTCCTGGAAGAGCGGCTCTGATGGCCTAGCCTTTTTCCGACAAATAATTTACCGAACGGGAAACTTGAAACGACCTTGGGGCGGAACTCAATCCACCCCGATGATCACGCTGGAGGCCTTGATCACGGCGTGGGCCGTGTCCCCGGCCTTGAGCTTCATCCGTTCGGCCGAGGCCTTGGTGATGGTGGAGACGATCTCCAGCCCGGGAGCCAACTCCAGGACCACCTCCGATTCCACGGCTCCATGGGTGACTTTGCTGATGCGGCCTGCAAGGACGTTCCGGGCACTGAGCTGCATGGTCCCCTCCCAAAGATTCGGGGCGGATCGGCCCCATCAGTATCATGGGATGACAATAGGGAAAGTTCATGACTTTGTTCAGGGAACCGGGAACAACTCCTTGCGCCCCGTGACCAGGGCGGTCAGCCGGGCGAAGGCCTTCTCCAGCGACCTGACCTTCTTCTCGTTCTCGATGGTGCCGATCAGCGGCATCGCGCCCTGGTATTTCACGCCGTTGGCGAGCATGACTCCGTCCCGGCCCCGGGACCTGGCCACCAGGTTGAAGTGGTCGATCCCGTTGGCGCGGTGCACCGTCACGCAGTAGATGTCCACCTGCGCCAGCTTGAGGGTGGTTCCGCTCTCCTTCCGGCCCTGGCGGCTGCGCCGGAAGGTGAAGCTGTCGGCGGAAGGCGAGAAGGTGATCTCGCGGATTGTATAGGTCCTGTTTTCAAGAGATTTGAACTCATCGACAATGTAGTTCATGGTCTCTTCCCGGGTCTGGCCCCGGAGCGCCGCCGGACCCAGGCCCAGCAGAAGGATGATCAAGAAATATCGAGCCATGGCAACCCCACGGGGCCGGTGCGGCCAGGAAGTCCTGGAACTACCCCATGAAGTTACCATTTATTAATTGATTATCAAGCCTCGATCTTCACCAGGGCGGTGGTTCCGCTCAGAACCGCAGGTCCCGTTCCCCGTCCCGGATCCGCTGCAGGAAGCTCTCGGTCTTCTCACGGGCCTTGGGGTTGGTGATGCTGTCCAGCTCCCGGGCGATGACCGCGCCGGCCAGTTCGCGCAGCTCGGGATCGCCGTAGTCCTCGGCGTATTCCTGCAGCGTGATCATGGCGTTGGGCTGGCATACGTTGGCGATCTGCCCGGTCTTGGCCAGGCGCATGAACCGGTCGCCGGTGCGCCCTTCCCGGTAGCAGGCGGTGCAGAAGCTGGGGATGTAGCCGGCCCTGAGCAGATCCTTCAGGAAGTCGGCCGGGGTGCGGTGGTCGGCGGGCTCGAACTGCGGCACCGCGTCCGCCTCGCCGAGCTTGTTCTCGTGGGCGTAGCCGCCCACGCCGGTGCAGGAGCCGGCGCTCATCTGGGAGATGCCCAGGGTGACCAGCTCGTCCCGGTAGCCCACCGGCTCCCGGGTGGAAAGCAGCATGCCTGTGTAGGGCACCGCCAGCCGCAGCACCGCCACCACCTTCTTGAAGTCCTCGTCCGAGACCAGGTCGGGGTAGTCCCCGGCCTTCATGCCTGCGGCGGCGCGGATGCGGGGGATGGACAGGGTGTGCGGCCCGACGCCCAGGGCCGCCTCCAGGTGCTCAGCGTGCATGAGCATGCCCACGGTGTCGTACTTCCAGTCGTAGAGCCCGTAGAGCACCCCCAGGCCGACGTCCTCGATGCCGCCCTGCATGGCCCGGTCGTGGGCCTCGGTGTGGTACTCGTAGTTCCGCTTGGGCCCGCCCTTGTGCACCTTGAGGTAGGTGGGCTTGTGGTAGGTCTCCTGGAACAGCACGTAGGTGCCGATGGCGGCGTCCTTGAGCCGGCGGTAGTCCTCCACCGTGGTGGCGGCGATGTTGACGTTCACCCGGCGGATGGCGCCGTTCTCGAACTTCAGCCCGTAGATGGTGCGGATGCAGTCGAGGATGTAGTCCAGGTCGCAGTTGGCCGGGTCCTCGCCGGCCTCCAGGGCCAGGCGCTTGTGGCCCATGCGCTCCAGCACCCGCACCTCGGCCTCCAGCTGGGAGGCGTCCAGCTTGCGCCGGGGGATGCAGTTGTCGTGGTTGTAGCCGCAGTATGAGCACCGGTTGACGCAGAAGTCGGAGAGGTAGAGCGGGGCGAACATGACGATCCGCCGGCCGTAGATGTGCTCCTTGATCTTCCGGGCCAGGCCGAAGATCTCGGCCAGGGTGGCCGGGTCCTGCACCTCGAACAGCACGGCGGCGTCCCGGTGGCTGAGCCCCGAGTAGCCGGCGGCCTTGTCCAGGATCGCCCGCACCTGGACCGGGTCGGCGGCGATGGCGCGGGCCTGCTCCAGGGTCTGGAGGATTTCCTCGTGGTTGATGAAAGCGCCCGCTTCCATGCTCTTGGGATCGTAGGACATCTTATGCCTCCATGCCGTGCGTCGGGGACCCGGCGGGGGTCTCCCGGGAAAGGGCCGTCTTCACTGAAGTGCTGGGAACCCGGCCGAGGCGCCCGGTGAGGGCGCTGATCTCGTCCATGGTGCCGTCGACGATGATCGAGATCACCGAGACGCCCCGCTCGCGGTAGGGGATGCCCATGCGGCCCACGATGATGCGGGAGGATTCGTGCAGGATGCCGTTGATCTCGGTCGCGGCGGAAGGGCTTTCCACGACGATGGCGACGACCCCCAGGCGCTTGTCCATGCTGAATCCTCCCCGTGCTTCCAACGCTCGCCGCGAAACGGAGGGAGAGCGCGCAGCCTGACGGCGGGATTCTGCCTTGCGCTGCTTCCCGCTCGGGTGTGAGGCTTCGCGGTCAGAGCAATTAATGATAACGCTATCCGGATATGGGTCCTGTGCCGCAAGTCACAACACCCCCCGGCGGCGCCGAAATGCAGGCAAAAACTGGTTGGATCCAGCCTTTACATCCACCCGGGATCGGATCAAGGTGGGGTGTCATGCACCTGACCAGCATCACCCACAGGAAACAGTTGTTCGAGCTGGCGACCCGCTGGTTCGGAGACGCGCCGCGGCCCGGGGACGGCCGCTTCCTGACCCAGGTGTTCACCTACGAGAACATCATCACCGCCGGCATGGTCCGGGCCCTGCTCACCGGGATCAAGGACGCAGTCCACCCCGGGCCGGTCAGCCTGCTGCGGCTGCGCTCCAAGGACGAACTGCGGGACGCCATCGTCGCCGCCTGCCACGAGCCCAGCCCCCGGGAGGCGGACCTGTTCCGGCAGTATCGCTTGCGGCCCGAGGAGTTCTTCCCCGGTACCCCCACCGACGTGGTGCTGGGCCTGCGGGAGGACGGCAGCATCCTGGGCATGGCCCGGGTCAAGCGGCTGCGGCGGATCGCCGAGAAGTGCTCCCGGCGCGTGGCCGACGCCCTGGCCGGGGCGATCAACGACCGGGCCCGCTCGGTGGCCCTGCGCCGGGCCGAGACCTACGGCATCCCCCTGCGCCAGCTGCTGTCAAGCAAGACTGAGATGGCCGAGGACTTCGCCCAGGCCGAGCGGATCGTCTCGCGCACCTTCCGGGACGGCGTGCTGGTGTTCAAGCCCGAGGACCTGCGCATCGACGACGGCATCGGCTTCAAGTTCGTGGGCACGGCCGAGGAGATGGCCTCCATCGAGCAGGCCATCCGCAACCACCCCTCGGTGGTGGCGGTGCAGCGGGAGGAGCACCGGGGGCTGTACAACGACATCAATCTGCTGGTGGACCTGGAACTGCCCCCCGCCGGGCAGATCGTCGCGCTGGAGCGCCAGCGGGACTGGTCCGGCCTGGCGGGCCGGGGCCTGGCCCCGGATGAGCTGGCCAAGGGGTTCGCCGAGTACGTGGCGTCCGGGGACCGGACCTTCCGCGCCGAGGTGATCCTCACCACCCGGGCCGACCTGGTGGAGAGCGAGTTCGGCAACGCCCTGCACGAGGCCCGGATCATCGAGCAGCGCCAGGGCGCCCCCTACGCCGGCCGGATCGCCAGCAACGCCTCGTTCATCATCACCCACATGCTCATGCTCGCCCTCTCCCCCACCATCGCCACCCCCGAGCTGCCGGTGAAGATGTGGGGCCGCTACCTGCCCGATGTCTACTCGGTGGCCATCTGGAAGCTGTTCGGCATCACCCTGGGCCGGGACCAGGTGGATTCCCTGGTGCCCTGGAGCGGAGAACTGCTGCCCGGCTAGCCCTACAGCTACTAGAATGCAGGCATGGGCCCCGCCGACGGGGCACCTTCCCCGGGAGTCCCCATGAACGCCACGGAGTCCGTTCGCGCCCTCACCTGTGCCAAGCTGGCGGAGCGCCTGGGCGGGACGCTGCGGAACTGTCCCGGGGACCGGATCATCGCCGGCGTGAAGCCGGTGGACGAGGCGGACGCCGGCTCCGTGAGCTTCCTGGCCAACCCCAAGTATCGAGTCCGGGCGCTGGAGAGCCAGGCGGGGCTGATCCTGGTGGACCCCAGGACCGACCTGGGCGACCGGCCCCAGTTGGTCATGGCCAATCCCTACCTGGGCTTCGCCCAGGTCCTGGGCTGGCTGCACCCCGAGCCGGAGCCCGAGTTCTCGCCCGAGCCGGTGCACCCCACCGCTTCGCTCGGCCCGGACTGCCGGATCGCCGCCGGCGCCACCGTCGGCGCCCGGACCCGGGTCGGCGCCGGGGCCCGGATCCATCCGGGCGTGCACATCGCCGAGGACTGTGTGCTGGGCGAGGGCTGCGAGCTGTTCCCCGGGGTGGTGCTGTACCGCAGGACCGTGCTCGGCGCGCGGGTGCGGATCCACGGCAACGCGGTGCTGGGCTCCGACGGCTACGGCTACGTGCCGGTGGCCGGCCGCCACGAGAAGATCCCCCAGGTGGGCTGGGTGGAGGTGGGCGACGACGTGGAGATCGGCGCCTGCACCACCGTGGACCGGGGCGCCCTGGGCCCCACCCGGATCCTGGCCGGCACCAAGGTCGACAACCAGTGCCAGATCGCCCACAACGTGCAGATCGGCGAGCACTGCCTGATCGTCTCCCAGACCGGGATCTCCGGCAGCACCAGCCTGGGCGACCACGTGACCCTGGCCGGCAAGGTGGGCACCGCCGGCCACGTGCACATCGGCAGCCGCAGCGTGGTCTCGGGCAATTCCATGATCGGCAAGGACGTCCCCGACGGCAGCTTCGTCTCCGGCTACCTGGCCCGGCCGCACCGGCAGTGGCTGGAGTGCCAGGCGGCGCTCAACCGGCTGCCCGGGATCCTCAAGGCGCTCAAGGCCCAGGCCCCGCGCGGCGAGGACTGATGCTGGACCGCCTGCTCTACGCCGACTGGGAGACGCCCCCGGACGCCATGGCCTTCGATGTCCCGCTGGCTGAAATGCTGGGCTGGATCCGCAGCCTGCTGCCCGGGATCCTCGCCGGCGCCCCGGCTGCCCTGCGCGACCCGGCCGCGGCCCCCGCGGCCTTCTGGGACGCCTGCCTGCGCCTCTACCTGATCGTCCCGGGGCTGGTGAACGTCGCCCTCAACTACAAGATCTGCGTGGAGCAGGGCCTTCCGTTGCATCCCACCCACTACTTCGAGGTGAGCGAGCGCACCCGGTTCAAGCGCTCCTACCCCGACTCCGTGGTATCGAACGCCAACGCGCTGTTCCTGGAGGCCATCGCCGTCGCCCGGGCGCTCTATGCGCTGGATCCGGCGGCGGGGGCGGCTCTGGACCGGTTCGGCCGGGAGCTGCCGGATCCCCTCCTGGGCTTCTGCTACGGCAGCAGTCCGGACAAATACACCTGGCGGGCCTCCAATCCCGCCTGGATCCGCGCCCTGGCCGCCCAGGCGGGCCGGGAGCTCAAGCCGGCGGTGATCGTCGGCGCGGCCCACGGCTCGATCATGTCCGGCCTGGTGTTCGCCAACCTCATGGACGCGCCGCTCTACTTCATCCGCTTCTCCATGTTCAAGCGCAACGACACCGAGCCGATCATCGCCCCCAGCGACCTGGCGTTCCTCGGCCCGTTCCAGGCCGGGCCCGGCCTGCTGTTCGACGAGGACGTGGCCAAGGGCACCACCCTGACCCGGTTCGGCGAGGCGCTGCGGCCCCTGTTCCAGGTGTCCAGCACCGCCAGCGTGCTCCGGCACGCCCTTTCGCCCTGCCGGCCGGACTACACCGGGCACATCTGGAGCGATTGAAGTTTAGGATGTTTCGGATAGGGCGATCCGAAAAGCACTGGTACAATTCGGGCGAACCATCCCATTGATCCTTCTGGTCTTGACCACCGAACAGCCGCCGCCCGGGTTCCTGGGCGGCCTCGTTTCCCATGTCCCGCATCCGGCGCGCCCACCGCGGAGAACCCATGAGCTTCCCTTCCTACCTTGACCTCAAGAACCTCAAGGACCTCTTCCCCAAGGACCTGAGCCCCAGCGACGTAGCCCGGGCCCAGACCATCTTCCTCAAGCGGCTGTCCCTGGAGGCGCACGCCTTCTACGGCGGCAAGATGACCATGATCCCCAAGGCCGGGATCTACGACTTCGGCTGGTTCGGGGTCTACTACACCCCCGGCGTCTCGGCCGTCTCCACCGCCATCCGCGACAACAACCTGAAGTCGTACAAGCTCTCCAACCGCAGCAACCTGGTGGCGATCGTCTCGGACAGCACCCGGGTCCTGGGCGACGGCGACTGCACGCCCAGCGGCGGGCTGGGGGTCATGGAGGGCAAGGCCTTCCTGATGTACTACCTGGGCGGGGTGGACGCCATGTCGCTCTGCATCAACTCGCACATGGAGCCCGGCTCGCACAAGGCCGGCTTCGATTTCCAGAGCATGGGCCGGCACGAGCACGACGCCCAGAAGATCATCGACTTCGTGCGCATGGTGACCCCGTCGTTCGGCGCGGTGAACCTGGAGGACATCTCCCAGCCCAACTGTTTCAAGGTGCTGGACGAGCTCCAGGACTGCGGCATCCCGGTCTGGCACGACGACGCCCAGGGCACCGCCTGCGTGACCCTGGCCGGCATGCTCAACGCCATCAAGCTGGCGGGCAAGGAGTGGAAGCAGGTCAAGGCGGTGTTCCACGGCGCCGGGGCCTCCAACGCCACCATCATCCGGCTGATGCTGGCCGAGGGCCTGGACCCGGCCAATGTCATCGCCTTCGATTCCAAGGGCGGCCTGCACGCCGGCCGGGACGACCTGAAGAAGGACACCCGGTTCTACCGCAAGTGGGAGATCTGCCAGCGCACCAATCCCCAGCGGGTGGACAGCATCCTGGAAGCCTGCCAGGGCGCGGACATCCTCTGCTCCCTGTCCACCCCGGGCCCCGACGTGGTCAAGAAGGCGTGGATCCACGCCATGGCGCCCAGGGCCATCGTCTTCACCTGCGCCAACCCGGTGCCGGAGATCTACCCGCACGAGGCCAAGGAGGCCGGCGCCTTCATCGTCGCCACCGGGCGCAGCGACTTCCCGAACCAGGTGAACAACTCCCTGTGCTTCCCGGGCCTGCTCAAGGGCGCGCTCTTGGCCGAGGCCAGCCGGGTGACCGACGGCATGGCCATCGCCGCGGCCCACTCTCTGGCCAGCATGCAGGAGAAGCGCGGCCTGGACGTGGACCACATCATGCCCACCATGGACGACGTGGAAGTGTTCCCCCGGGAGGCCGCCGACGTGGCCGCCCAGGCCATCCGCGACGGCGTGGCCCAGCACGACATGACCCCGGAGGAAGTCTTCCAGAAGGCCGACCACGACATCAAGGAGAACCGGGAGATGGTGCAGATGCTCATGGAGCGGGACAAGATCAAGACCCCGCCCAAGAGCATGATCGACGACGTCCTGGCCGCCACCGTGGCCGAGATCCGCGGCCAGATCGCGGGCGTCGGCGGCAACGCCGACGAGTAGGGACAAGCCTGGCCAGGCTTCTGCAGGTATTTCTGACGGGGATGGGGTCGGGAGCCAAACGAAGGAGGGCCGGAAATTCCGGCCCTCCTTGGCGTTATCGCTTCGGTTCAGCCTTCGGGTTCGGGTTCGGGCAGGCGGCTCCAGGGTTCGTCGGGGGTGCGGCCGGATTCCGCTTCCATCGCCTCTTCGGTCGCGAAGATCGGCAGGTAGGAGGAGATCAGGGAGAAGGCGGTGAAGCCGACCGCGGCGATGCCGAGCATGATCAGGACTTCCAGCAGGGAAGGGAAGTAGGTGCGGGTGGGCCAGACTTCCATGCCGGTGATGGCGGTGTTCATGCGGTTGGCGGCGAAGCCGGTGAGCACCATCACGGTGGCGGTGTAGAGGCCCTGGCGGGTGTTGCGCACCTTGGGGAACATCAGCAGGATGAACGGCGCGAGGAAGCCGATCACGATCTCGAAGTAGAAGGCCGTGCTGTGGTAGGTCAGGTGGCCCAGTTCGCCCAGCACGCCGCGCCCGGCCATGTCCTGGAACCGCACCACCAGGTAGACCGCCAGCGCCACCGCGGTGATCTTGGCCAGGTTGGCGCGCAGCGCCGGGCTCAGCAGGGTGGGCCGGTTGCGGGACAGGATCAGGGTCTCCAGGATCACCATGGAGACGCCCGAGGCGATGCAGGAGATGAAGAACAGCACCGGCAGGAGTGGGGAATACCAGAGCGGGTGCAGCCGGTTCGGCACGATCAGGTAGAGCGAGCCGAACGAGGACTGGTGCAGGGTGGACAGCAGCACGCCGACGATCATGAACGGCAGCGAGAAGGTGTGGATCCACTTGATCGGCGCGTGCAGGTGGAACTTCTCCAGCACGATCGGGGCGAACTCCAGGGACAGCACGGTGGTGTAGAGGATCACGCACCAGGTGATCTCGAACATCACCGAGTGCGGGTTCCACATGACCAGGGGGTGCCAGAAGTGGTCCGGCCGGCCCAGGTCGATCACCAGCACCAGCACCACCAGCAGGTAGCCGATGAAGGCGGTGAGGATCGCCGGGCGCACGATCGGCTCGTAGTCGGTGGCGTGGAACAGGTGGACCGCGGCGACGATGGTGAAGCCGGCCGCCGCCAGGCCGATGCCCAGGAAGTCGAAGCCGATCCAGAGGCCCCAGGGGAACTGGTCGGTGAGGTTGGTGGTGGCGCCCAGGCCCAGGGTGAACCGGGCGATGGCCGACGCCGCGCCCAGGGTGATCAGCAGGACCGCGATGGCGCCCCAGACGGTGATGCGGGAGAAGAAGGACGGCTTCATTTCAGCTCCTGGTTCTTGGCGGCGGGGCCCGCGTTCTGGCCCGCCTCGTGCACCTGCACCTCGTGGCGGCGGTTGGTGATCCACCAGACGCCGGCCAGCATCACCGCGCCCACCGAGACCACGCTCGGGATCTTCTCCATGGCGTTGTGGGTCAGCAGCGGCATGGGCGTGTCGCCCAGCTTCACGTCGAAGCCCAGCTGCTCGAACGGCAGGGGGCTGATGTAGAGCATCGAGGTGCCGCCCACGTCCTCCTGGCCGTAGATCCGGTTCACGTACTTGCCCGGCTCGGCGGCGATCCGCTTCTGGGCTTCCAGCAGCAGGGCGTCCCGGTCGCCGAACTTGGTGGCGCCGGTGGGGCAGGCCTCGGCGCAGGCGGTCTGCAGGCCCTTGGACTGGCGGGACACGCAGAAGTTGCACTTCTGGATCCGCGGCCGGGTGCTCTTCCATTCGTAGCGCGGCACCCGGAACGGGCAGGCCTGCAGGCAGTAGCGGCAGCCGATGCACTTCTCGCCGTCGTAGGTCACCGGCCCCGCGGCGGTCTTCTCCAGCGCGCCGACCGGGCAGACCGAGACGCAGGTGGGCACTTCGCAGTGCTGGCACAGGCGGCGCACGAACTTGCCGTTGTATTCGCTCAGCGCGGTGTAGGCGGTCAGAGACAGGTACTTCTCCTCCTGGGCGTCGAGGTGGTTCTCGGTCTTGCACCCTGCCTGGCAGCTGTTGCAGCCAATGCATAGCGTCACGTCCAGCAGCAGCGCTTTCTTCTCAGCCATCGGTCTCTCCATGGGTGGTGGCGGTGCATGTCTTCATTGGGAAATCCTCGCGGGTCTGGAGTTTCCATAAGATGTGGATTCTTATAATTTAAGCTCTTGTTCTCCGGAAATTAAATTTTTTTCCCGGGGCGGTCCGGGGTCCGCGGCCGTCCTTCCGGCCGCTCGCGGACCCGCGCCAGCCCACAGCGGGACTCATTCCAGTCAGCGCGGGGGACGGCTTGGTAAAACCTGGACGGCGGGACCGGCCGGGATGGAAATAATTGGAGGTAACCGTCGATAACGCACCAATTCAATCGGGTATAGTCGTGCTTTTTATCACGATTTCGGCCCCTGGAATCCGGAAAGGGATAAGATAAAAGGACCGATAACTACTAAATGTCCTGAGACTTGCCCAGGCTCCGTTTGGTTTGGCCGCAAAGGGAGAACTTTATGACCGCCGGTCAGCTTCTCGACTCGACCCGCCGCGCCGCCCGCGGGCCGGCGCAGGATGCGGCCGGGGGGGCAAAGTAGATGCGCACCCGGATCGGAACCCGCCTGATGCTGGGAGCCGGACTGGTCACCTCCCTGGTGATCGGGGTCATGGCCGTGCTCATCATGAAGGCGCACGCGGCCCAGTCGGTGTTCGAACTGACCCAGAGCGCCAACCAGGTCAGCGAGACGATCAAGAGCAGCACCCACTACGACATGCTCGAGAACCGGCGGGACGACCTGCATCGCCAGATCCGCACCATCGGCGAACTGAGCCGGGAAGGCATCCAGAAGGTCCGGCTCTTCAACCAGGAAGGCCGGATCATGTTCTCCTCCGACCACTCCGAGATCGGCAGCGCCCTGGACAAGCGCGGGGAGGCTTGCTACGCCTGCCACGCCGAGGGCCGGCCGCTGGAGAAGCTGGACATCCAGAGCCGGTCGCGGATCTTCCGGGCCCCGGACGGCTCCCGCATCCTCGGCATCATCAACCCCATCCCCAACGAGCCGGCCTGCTGGACCGCCGCCTGCCACGCCCACCCCGAGGAGCAGAAGGTCCTGGGCGTGCTGGACGTGAACCTGTCCATGGTCCAGGCCGACCGGCAGATCGCCGCCAGCCGCGACCTGCTGCTGGGCCTGGCCGCCCTGGCCATCGCCGCCAGCAGCCTGATCATCTGGTACCTGAACCGGCGGCTGGTGCTGCGCCCGGTGGCGGCGCTGCTCACCGGGACCCGGCGGGTGGCCGAGGGCGACCTCAGCACCAGCATCCCGGTGACCGCCAACCACGAACTGGGCGACCTGGCCAAGGCCTTCAATTCAATGACCCAGCGCATCTCCGAGACCCAGCGCCAGCTGACCCAGGCGGACAAGCTGGCCTCGGTGGGCCGGCTCGCCGCCGGGGTGGCCCACGAGATCAACAACCCGCTCACCGGCGTGCTCACCTACGCCTCGCTGCTGGCCAAGCGCTATGCGGACGATGTCGAGACCCGGGAGGACCTGGAGGTGATCGTCCGGGAGACCAAGCGCTGCCGGGGCATCATCCGGGAACTGCTGGACTTCGCCCGGCCCACCGCCCCGGCCCGCAAGCCCACCGACATCAACGAGGTGGTGCGCCGCTCGCTGGCGGTGGTGATGAACCAGCTGAGCGTGAACCACGTGGACCTGGCCCTGGACCTGTCCGAACATCTGCCCGAGGCCTTCGCCGAGGGCAACCAGATCCAGCAGGTGGTGGTGAACCTGCTGCTCAACGCGGCCGACGCCATCGGCCCGGATGGCGGCCGGATCCGCATCGTCACCGGGACCGCCCAGCTCGAACCCTGGGGCCACGCGGTGATCCGCCGGGCCACCTGCCCCAAGGGCCACGACCTGATGGACCCCGCGGCGCGCATCGGCGGACTGGCCTCGATCCGGGTGCTGACCGCCCTGGGCGGGCTGGGCGCGCTGGACAGCGTGGAGCACGTCATCCACCTGGATCCGGTCTACGGCCGGTTCCACGACCTGGGCAGGGAGGGCAACGAGGACGGGACCCGGGCTTCCTACGCCTGCCCGGTCTGCCGGCGCAGCCTGCAGGATCCGGAGCGGCTCTGCGAAGTCTGCGGCGCGCCCACCTTCACCGTCCTGGCCGGCGCCGACAACCCGGTCCACCAGTGCTCCCGCAAGTCCTGCCACAGCGCGCAGTGGCCGGCCCAGGACCTGGCCGGGCCCCGGTCCATGGTCGAACTGCGGGTGGAGGACAGCGGCTCGGGCATCACCGCCGAGGACCTGCCGCACATCTTCGAACCGTTCTTCAGCAACAAGGGCAACCGCGGCACCGGCCTGGGGCTGGCGGTCACCTGGGGCATCATCGAGGGCCACAGCGGCACGATCGAGGTCCAGAGCGAATCCGGGCGCGGCACCCAGTTCACGGTCCGGCTGCCCCTGGCGGCCCCGGCCGGGGACCAGGGCCCCCGCCAGCCCATACCCACTTCTTCTTAGGAGACTCGCCATGACAGTCCTGCTCGTCGTCTTCATGCTCCTGGCCTTCGTCGGGATCGACTACCTGGTCCGCTCGACCACGCGCCACCGACAGGCCAGGCGCGACCGCACCGCCCGGGAGGCGATCCTGAAGCAGTCGGTGCGCCTGGAATTCAACGACGAGGCCAAGAGCCTCAAGCGGGTCGAGGTCCCCGCGCCCAAGGCCCGCATCCTCGCGGTGGACGACGAGGCGGTGGTGCTGGATTCCTTCCGCCGCATCCTGGTGCTGGAAGGCTACAACATCGACACCGTCCAGTCCGGCCCCGAGGCGCTCAGCCTGGTGCGCCGCAACGACTACGACTTCGTCTTCACCGACCTGAAGATGCCGATCATGGACGGCGTGGAGGTGGTCAAGGCGGTCAAGCACCTGCGGCCCGACGTGGACATGGTGGTGATCACCGGCTACGGCACCATCGAGACCGCGGTCGAGACCATGCAGAACGGGGCCAGCGAGTACGTGCAGAAGCCGTTCAGTGCCGACGAGCTGGCCGAGTTCGTCCACAAGCTGGTGGTCAAGCGCCAGGCCCGGCTCGAAGCCCTGCGCCAGCCCACGGTCCGGATCGTCTCCCCCAGCCAGGCCGAAGGCACCCCGGTCAACGAATACTGCGTCCCCGGCGGCTCCTTCATCGCCTCCGGCCACACCTGGGTCCGGATCGAGCCCGACGGCCAGGTGCGGGTGGGCATCGACGATTTCGCCGGCAAGTCCCTGGGCGAGGTGGGCCTGGTGGTGCTGCCCCGGCCCGGCGCCGAAGTCCGCGCCGGCGATCCGCTGTTCAGCTGCAAGCGCGGCGGCGAAGAGATCCGCTTCATGGCGCCGGTGGGCGGCAAGGTCCAGGATCCCAACGCCGCGCTGCTGCAGGACGCCGGCCTGATCACCCACAGCCCCTACCGGGACGGCTGGGTGTGCCGGATCGAGCCCAGCGACCTCACCGCCGAACTGGCGGCTTTGAGGATCGGCAAGCCGGTGGTGGCCTGGTACAGCGAAGAGATCGGCCGGCTGCAGGCCCTGCGCGGCGCCCAGAAGGACCCCGCCCAGCCGCTGCCCTGGGCCGCGCTGGAGCAGGGCTTCCTGCTGCAGGACCCGGCCCGGGTGGGATGAGCGGGAACCTGAGCTGAGACGAGGCGCCGGAACCGGCGCCTCGTTTTTTGTCCCGGGCCGCTCCGATAGAGAATTAAAAATGGACACAATCTATCACCTCTACTCAATCCCTTGCTCCCGGACCCAGCACCCGGGGAATCCCCCTTGCGCCTCTGTCTCATGCGCCGGGCGGCCGGACATTCGCATAAACTTGAAATAGCGGGCCATGGCCGGCCCAGGAGATCGCGCAATGCCCAAACTTTCCGATCCGCTCACCGTCAAGGGGCTGCACCTGGCCAACCGTCTGGTCATGGCCCCCATGGTCACCGGCCTGGCCGTGGACAACGCCCCCACCGAGGCCATGCTGGTCTGGTACCGGGACCGGGCCCGGGGCGGGGTCGGCATGGTGGTGGTGGAATCCTGCGCGGTGGCCGAGGACGCCCGGATCATGCCCTTCATGCTCGGGCTCTGGAAGGACTCCCAGGTGGCCGGCATGGCCCGCCTGGCCAAGGCCATCAAGGCCGAAGGGGTGCCGGCGGTGCTGCAGATCGTCCACGGCGGCGCCAAGGCCTACCGGGAGGACCTGGCCCAGGAGCGGGTCGGCCCCTCCGCGGTGGCGCTCATGCCGGGGCCCGCGCCCCGGCCCATGACCGAGGACGAGATCCTGGAGGCGGTGGACGCCTTCGCCCGGGCCGCGCGCCGGGCCGCGGACGCCGGCTTCGACGCGGTGGAGATCCACGCCGCCCACTACTACCTGCTGTCCCAGTTCCTCTCGCCCTACACCAACCAGCGCGGCGACGCCTGGGGCCAGGACCGGTTCGGCCGGCTGCGCCTGGCCCTGGCGGTGGTGCGGGCGGTGCGCGAGGCGGTGGGCGAGGGCTTCCCGGTCTTCTGCCGGATGCACTCGGAGGAGCGCCTGGAGGGCGGCATGAGCAGCGAGGATGCGACCCTGGCCGCCCAGGCCCTGGTCGATGCGGGGGTCGACCTGATCGACGCCTCGGGGATCGGCCAGTCCTCCCTGGGCGACTGGCAGGGCCAGCCGTTCCTCAACGCCGGCTCGGTGCTGCCCAGGGACGCCGAGGGCGGCGCCTTCGCGGCATCGGCCGGGCGGATCCGGGCGGTGGTGGGCGTGCCGGTCATCACCGTGGGCAAGCTCAGCGAGCCGGGCGTCGCCCAGGCGGTGCTGGACGCCGGCCAGGCGGACCTGGTCGCCCTGGCCCGGCCGCTGATCGCCGATCCCCAGGCCGCCCGCAAGCTGCTGGACGGGCGGGACGAGGAGATCGTGCGCTGCAGGGAATGCCTGGCCTGCTTCGCGGCCATCCGCAAGGGGCCGGTCAAGTGCTCGGTGAACCCGGTCGCCTGATCTTTCGCCCGGAGCAGGCGGGTAAGGATTGCGTAAAAAATTTAAGAATTATAACATTTTGTCTTTTCTATTAAGCCTTTCTGGTTGATAATCCAGCAAACAATTCCCCTTCCATGGCGTCAACGGCCCTGGTTTTCGTTCTTAAACACCCTTCACCGTGGACCGTGTCCGAGTCGTGGCAGCCCCTGTTCCAGATCCGGGAACCTGGCGGCCCACGCCTTGGACGCGTCGTTCCTTTACCACCGCAAGTCTCAGGAGGCATCATGAAATCATCTCTCGTTACGGCGGCGCTCGCCGTCGCACTCGCCGGCAGTTTCCTGGCGTGCGACAAGGGCTCCAAGGAGATCCGGCTCGGCGGCGTCGGCCCGCTGACCGGTGAAGCCGCCACATTCGGCGTCTCCACCAAGAACGGCTACGACATGGCCGTGGCGGAATGGAACGCCAAGGGCGGCGTGCTGGGCAAGCAGATCAAGCTGACCTTCGCCGACGACAAGGGCGATCCCGCGGAGGGCGCCACCGTCTTCACCAAGCTCATCGAGCAGGACAAGTCCTGCGCCATCGTCGGCACCGTCATGTCCAAGGTCTCCCTGGCCGGCGCCCCGATCTGCCAGAACGCCAAGATCCCGATGATCGCCACCTCCTCCACCAACCCCAAGGTCACCGAAGTGGGCGACTACGTGTTCCGCGCCTGCTTCATCGACCCGTTCCAGGGCACGGTCGGCGCCAAGTTCGCCTTCGAGGACCTGAAGGCCAAGAACGCCGCCTGCATCTTCGACGTGGGCAACGACTACACCAAGGGGCTGTCCGAGTTCTTCAAGGCCAAGTTCACCGCCCTGGGCGGCCAGGTGGTCGGCTACGAAGGCCACGCCACCGGCACCACCGACTTCAAGGCCCAGCTGACCAAGGTGCTCGCGGCCAAGCCCGACGTGCTCTACGTCTCCGACTACTACAACGACGTGGCGCTGATCGCCAAGCAGGCCCGGGAACTGGGCTTCAAGGGCCCCATGCTCGGCGGCGACGGCTGGGATTCCCCCAAGCTGATGGAAGTGGGCGGCCAGGCTGTCGAAGGCTGCTACTTCACCAACCACTACTCCCAGGATGACACCTCCCCGATCGTCCAGGAGTTCGTGAAGAACTACAAGGCCAAGTTCAACGCGGTCCCGGACGCCCTGGCGGCCCTGGGCTACGACTCCACCTACATCATGCTGGACGCCATCAAGCGCGCCGGTTCCACCGACGGCGACAAGATCAAGGCCGCCCTGGCCGCCACCGACCTGAAGGTCGTCACCGGCCAGGTGAAGTTCGACGATCACCGCAACCCCGTCAAGTCTGCCGTCATCATCGAGATCAAGGACGGCAAGCAGACCTACAAGACCACCGTCAACCCGTAACTGTTTGTTCTTTCCAACACGAGAGGGGTGCCCCCAGGGGCACCCCCTTTCCAAGAGAGGGGAAACCCTATGGGTTCTGTCTTCAGCTTCCAGCAGATCGTCAATGGTCTGCAACTGGGCGCCATCTACGCGCTGATCGCGCTTGGCTACACCATGGTCTACGGGATCGTGCGGCTCATCAACTTCGCCCACGGCGACTTCTTCATGGTCGGCGCCTTCGCCGCCTATGGGGCCTTCTACCTGTTCAACTTCTTCCTGCCCACCGGCGGCGGCATGGCTTTCGCCGTGCTGATCATGGCGATGCTGGGCAGCGGCGCCATGGCGCTGCTGGCCAACAAGTTCGCCTACAAGCCGCTGCGCTACAAGCCGCGGCTGTCGTCCCTGGTGACCGCCATCGGCGTCTCCATGCTGCTGGAGTACCTGTTCTCCGCCCTGCCGTTCATCGGCCCGTCGCCCCGGGGCTTCCCGGAACTGATGGCCAAGCGGATGTTCGTCATCGGCGGGGCCGAGGTCTCCAACTACGTGATGATCGACCTGCTGGTCGCCGCTGTGCTGATGATCGGGCTGACCATCCTGATCCAGCGCACCCCCATGGGCAAGGCCATGCGCGCCGTGTCCCAGGACAAGGACGCCGCCAAGCTGATGGGCATCGACGTGGAGAAGGTGATCTCCTTCACCTTCCTGATCGGCGGCAGTTTCGCCGGCGCCGCCGGCCTGCTGGCCGGCCTGACCTATCCCCGGATCCAGCCGTACATGGGCATCCTGCCCGGCCTGAAGGCCTTCATCGCGGCCGTGCTGGGCGGCATCGGCAACGTCCCCGGGGCCGTGCTGGGCGCCTTCATCATGGGCCTGGCCGAGACCTTCGCCACCGCCTACAACTCGCTCCTGGGTGAAGGCATCGCCTTCGTGATTCTTATCGTCGTCCTCCTCCTGAGGCCGAACGGCATTCTCGGCGAAAAGACCGCCGATAAGATTTAGGGGACCAGGCATGGATAAACTCAGACTTCCCAAACTGGCCATCGCTGGAGCCGTCTTCTACGCGATCGTCCAGATCCTGATCCTCACCGGGGTGCTCAACGGCTACTTCGTGGTGATCATCAACCGCTCGATGATCTTCGTCATCCTGGCGGCGACGCTCAACCTGATCAACGGCATCACCGGCCAGTTCTCCCTGGGCCACATGGGGTTCGCGGCGGTGGGCGCCTACGTCTCGGGCACCATCACCACCATCCTCTGCACCCACATGAACCCGCACGCCTTCGGCGACAACCTGATCTTCCTGGCCGCCATCATCCTGGGCGGCTGCGGCGCGGCGGTGGTGGGCTTCCTGATCGGCTTCCCCTCGCTCCGGCTCAAGGGCGACTACCTGGCCATCGTGACGCTCGGCTTCGGCGAGATCATCCGCACCATCCTCAACAACATCGCCTACGTCGGCGGACCCCGGGGCCTCCTGGGCATCCCCAAGTTCTCCGGCTTCACGGTGATCTTCCTGTTCACCTTCTTCACCATCGTGCTGCTGCGCAACCTGGTGCAGTCCTCCCACGGCCGGGCCATGCTCTCCATCCGCGAGAACGAATTGGCCTCGGAACTGTCCGGGGTGGACACCACCAAGTACAAGGTCCTCGGCTTCGTCATCGGCGCCTTCTTCGCCGGCATCGCCGGCGGCCTGCTGGCCCACCTGCTGCAGATCGCCCACCCGACCCAGTACGGCTTCTACGCCTCCAGCATCCTGCTGATCATGGTGTACGCCGGCGGCATGGGTTCCCTGACCGGCTCCATCATCGCCGCCTTCTCCCTGACCTTCCTCACCGAAGGCCTGCGGGTGGGCATCGACTGGCTTCGGGACACGGTGGGCATCCCCATCGGCACGGAATGGACCATGGTGATCTACGCGCTGCTGCTGATCTTCATCATGCTGTACAAGACTGAAGGGTTCATGGGCATGCGGGAATCCAAGATCCTCGTCATTGAGGAGAAGAAAGTATGAGTGCACCGGTCCTTTCCATCCAAGGCATGAGCCACTACTTCGGTGGACTCAAGGCTGTCTCGGATTTCACCTTTGATGTGCCCGAAGGGGTCATCTACGGGCTGATCGGCCCCAACGGTTCCGGCAAGACCACCTGCTTCAACCTGATCACCGGCATCTACACCCCCACCCAGGGCAAGATCCTGTTCCAGGGCGAAGAGATCGTGGGCGTCAAGCCGTACAAGATCGTCCACAAGGGCATCGCCCGGACCTTCCAGAACCTGCGGATCTTCAGCAACCTCTCGGTGATCGACAACATCCGGGTGGCCCGCCACTTCAACTCCAAGGTCGGGCTGTTCCCCTCCCTGCTGCGCCTGCCCAGTTTCCTCAAGGAGCAGGAGCAGACCCGGGACGAGGTCATGGACCTGATCAAGCTCATGCACCTGGACAAGCGCGCCAACGAGATGGCCAAGAACCTGCCCTACGGCGAACTGCGCCGGCTGGAAGTGGCCCGGGCCCTGGCCACCAAGCCCAAGCTCATGCTGCTGGACGAGCCGGCGGCCGGGATGAACCCCAAGGAGACCGAGGACCTGATGAAGCTGGTGCGCCGCGTGCGGGACGAGTTCAAGGTCACGATCTTCCTGATCGAGCACCACATGAAGTTCGTCACCGGCATCTGCGAGCGGGTCAAGGTCATCGACTTCGGCACCACCATCGCCGAAGGCAAGCCCGAGGACGTGGTGAAGGAAACCAAGGTGCTCGAGGCCTACCTCGGGCGGAAGGCGGTCGTATGCTGAGTGTCAAGAACCTCAAGGTCACCTACGGCCGGATCGCGGCCATCACCGACGTGTCGTTCGAAGTGCCCGCGGGCAAGATCGTCTGCCTGATCGGGGCCAA
>Ga0316217_10000643_pt1 | contig 48506 bp, 63 predicted proteins | sample 1anoAmetaG_FD_203633 | JGI IMG/M metagenome (GOLD analysis project Ga0316217, IMG submission 203633) | Freshwater microbial communities from Trout Bog Lake, Wisconsin, USA - 1anoA | ecosystem: Environmental > Aquatic > Freshwater > Lake > Hypolimnion/Profundal zone | place: USA: Wisconsin...
TTTCATCGGCGCAAACGGCGCTCCCCCGAGGGTTCAGTGGAACAGCTACGGGAGCAACGGGTCGTTCCTGTTCTACCGCGCCGATGGGTCGCTGGGGTCGGAGACGGCGCTGGCGAGCGGCGACGCCATCGGCGCCATCGCCTTTCGCGGCTTCAATGGGAGCGCCTATAGCGGCAGCGCGGCGACCCTCACCGCCGCCGCCGTAGGAACATGGTCGGGCTCGAACACCGGGACCGTGCTCTCGTTCGGCACGACGCCCCAAGGCAGCACGACGCTCGCCGTCGCCATGAGCATCTATGCCGGTGTCGTCATCGGCACCGGCACGACCGATCCGGGCGCGGGCAATCTCGCCGTCGGCGGGACGATCTCAGCTAACGTTGGGACGCTGGCGGCGCTCAACGTCTCCGGGCAGGTCGCGCTGTCATCCACTACAGCTTCTACATCCCCAACGACAGGCGGCTTGACGATTCCTGGCGGCGTCGGCGTCGGCGGCGCGCTGAATGTCGGCGGTGCAATCTCCACGCCCACGCCGGCCGTGGGGACAAACACAACCCAAGTTGCAACTACAGCGTTTGTCTACAGTAACCCAACGGTCGGGTTCAGAAACAGGCTTGCAAACGGCGCGATTGCAATTGACCAACGCAACAGCGGCGCGGCCCAAACCATCGTTGCGGGGGCTGCGCTCGCTTACACGGTTGATCGGTTCTACGCCTATTCGACCGGCGCGAATGTTACCGGGCAGCGCGTCGCGAATGCGGGCGTATCCGGCGCGTCGTCGCAGTACGCATATCAGTTTACCGGCGCGGCGTCGGTGACGGCAATCGGCTTCGGCCAACGCATCGAAGCTGCAAACAGTTTCGACTTAGCGGGCACGACCGCGACGTTGAGCGTCAACCTCGCAAACAGCTTGCTGACGACCGTCACTTGGACGGCGTATTACGCGACGACGGCCGACACGTTCGGAACGCTGGCGAGCCCAACGCGCACTTCGATTGCAACCGGAACGTTTACAGTCAATTCAACCATGACGCGCTACAGCGCGCAAATTGTCATGCCGAGCGGCGCGACTACGGGCGTTGAGATCGTTCTTTCGGTTGGCGCTCAAATTAGCGGAACGTGGCAGATCGGCGACGTTCAGCTAGAGGCTTCGTCTGTCGCAACCGTCTTCGAACGCGTTCCTGTCGGACTCGAACTTGTCAGGGCGCAGCGGTATTTCCAGCAGATGACGCCGACCAACTCCGGCTCGCTTGGTTGTTACGCCTACACGATTTCGGGGGCATACACAAACACATACTATTTGCTTCCGCAGACCATGCGCGTCACACCAACGATTACCGTACTTGGCACTTGGACGACCGCCTACACGTCCGCAACCGGCGTCTCGGCCGACGGCCCGTCAAACTTCCACATTTTCGCGCAGGCGTCCGCAACAAACGCGATTTACTACATAAACCCCGCGAACGGCGGACTTTCCTTTAGCGCGGAGCTATAGCGCATGGCGTACACATTGATCTTGAATTCCGCGTCCGTCACCCGGGACGCCGACGGCGCGATTATCCCCAACGACCCCGCAAACGCCGACCGTCAATCTTATACGGCTTGGCTCGCCGTAGGCAACACGCCGACGCCAGCCGTTGCGGCGGAGGCTCCCGTCGCTTCGTGCGCCCTCTGGCAACTGCAAGCGGTCGCTACCGGCGCGCAATGGGCGGCCATTCAATCGGCCGTCGCGGCGCTCAACAATCCTGCCGTGACGGCTTTTTTCGCGCATGGAACAAACATGATTCCAGCCAACTCGACGACGCTTCTTTCTCTTGGCGCAACTCTAGGAATGACGCCAACGCAGATTGTCGCTCTGGTCGAGCAGGCGTCCGCCGTCGCAATTCCGTAATTTACTTTTGGGGATTTCATGGACCGTCCGCTTATTTACACTGGCGCAATTCCGCAGACTACCGATCTTCTGAGCCTCGCGCGCGCCGCTATGGAGGGCCAGGGGTGGCACGGCCAGGGCGTGCTTGGATCAGGCCCCTGGTTGACTGATTTCACTTGTATTCCGCAGGCGGCTCCGAACCTTTCCGTTCAGATTACGCCCGGCCAAATCTTTCAGACGATGGCGCTCGACGCGACCGCCTATAGCGATCTTGCCGCCGTCACTTCGCAAACGATTTTGAAGCAGGGGCTTTATCGGAGTACCGGGACCATAGGTTGCCCGGCCCCGACGACTTCCGGCTTCTCCATCAACTATTTAATTGAAGTTGCTTACAGCGACGTAGACAGCGGCGCGGTTGTGCTCCCCTACTACAACGCTTCCGCCCCGTCCGTCGCACTCAGCGGCCCGGCGAACTCGGGAACCTCTCAGAACACGACGCGCCAGGGGTTTTGCACGGTTCAGGCGAAAGCCGGCATTGCCGCAACGACGGGAACGCAACTCACTCCGTCGCCGGACGCGGGTTTCGTTGGCGCGTTCGTGGTGACGGTTGCGCAGGGACAGACTCAGATCCTTAGCGGCAACATCGCGGCTTATGCCCCGACTTCATTTTTCATGAAGTTGCCGGCGCTGCCCGCTTGGGTCCAGGGCGCAACTTGGTTGTTCGGGGCCGACACTGGCACGGCGAACGCTATCACGGTCGCCCTCACGCCGACGCCTGCGGCCCCGCCGAAAGTGTTGCTCGTCAAGAAGATCGCGACGGCAAACACCGGCGCAATGAGCGTCACGATTACGGGCCTCGGAACGTATTCGCTGATCAACCCAGACGCCTCGGCCATCGCAAGCGGAGAAATGCCGGCCAATTATACCGCGCTTCTCGGCTTCGACGGCACGTCCTACCGCTTCCTTAATTGGACGGGAACGACGGCAGTCGGTTCGTTGACCGCGTCAAGCGGCGAGGGCGTCAACGTTTCCGGCGGCTCGTCGAATGTTGCGTTGAGCTTCACGTCGCTCACGATTCAAAACACGATTGCGGCGACGGACCTTTTCGCGTTCTACAGTCAGGCGGACGCGCACCACAGAGCGACGAGTTGGGCTAACCTCGTTTCCAAGATGGGAACCGCCCTCGGCATCGGCGGAACGGTCCCGGATGGTAACGGCGTATTCGGCGCGTTCGGCGGCGTCGCTCCGTCCAACTCGCTAGGCTTGAATGGCGATTATGCTTTCGACGTTTCGACCGGCGACGTGTTCGGCCCGAAAGCGTTGAGCGCGTGGCCGGCGACTCCTGTATATTCACCGCCGACTTACGTAGGCGTTGAGACTTCCGCCTCCTATCCGATTGGTTCGCTCTTGTCGGCGGTTTCGGCGACATATTCCGGCACAGTGCAACCAAGTACGGGAACGGGCCTAACCGATAATCTCGGCTTCGGCGCTCAAACCGTCACTTCCGTCGCGTCTTTTGGCGGGTCTGCGGTTTCCATCGGATTTGCAAGCGGGCTCTATTGCATCGCCAGCGGCCCAAACGCCGCAGTGAATGTTATTGTCGGTCAGGTTTGGCGCGCTGTCGCCGAATTCATTACTGGCCTTCAAACAACGACGACAAACAACTACGGCAACGGGTCGAGCGGAACTTATCAGACTGCGACATATGGCGGTCTTTTGCGTCGAATTGGTTGATAGGAATACACAAATGGAAATCAGTTCGGAAGGCGTCGCCGCGCTTATGAAGCGCGAGGGTCGGCGCTTGAATGCGTATCAGGACGAACGCGGGATTTGGACTATCGGCGTAGGGCATACCGCCGCCGCCGGCCTTCCTCATCCCGCCGCCGGCATGACGATTGCGGCCGACGAATGCGCCGCAATTTTCAAGGCGGATCTCGGCCCCTACGGCGCGGCGGTTTCGCACGCAATTCGCGTTCCCGTTTCTCAGCCGGAATTCGACGCGATGGTCTCGATTTGCTTCAACATCGGCGTTAACGGCTTCGCCGGTTCGAGCATCGTTCACCGCCTCAATACCGGCGACGTGAACGGCGCGGCCGACGCCTTCCTTATGTGGGAATCGCCGCCCGACCTCGCGGGCCGTAGGCGCGGCGAGCGGGCGCAATTCCTTTCCGGCGGCATGTCGCCGCGCGCCGCTGTTCCCGCTCCCCCGGTCGGCTCTACGCGGTGGTTGCAGGCGTCGCTAAACCGACTCGGCGCGAATCCGCGGCTCGCGATTGATGGCGACTACGGCCCGGAAGGAAGCCGTACGCGCGCCGCTGTTGCCGCCTTTCAGGGGAGCCACGGCCTATTCGTTGACGGCGTAGCCGGCGAAAACACTATTGCGGCCATTTCCGCCGCGCTTGGGGGTTGATTTATGTCCGAAAGCATTTCCGCCGCGCCGTTCGTCTACGCGCTCGCGCCCTATGTTGCGCCGATTGCGCAACTCGCAATCGTTGCGCTCGTCGGCTGGGGCGTTTCCGAGGTCAAGAAATACACCGGCTTTGCGATGAGCGACGCCACGGTTGCGGGCTTGAAGTCGGCGGCGGCGACCGAAGCCGGCGCACTTATCGCCGCCAGCGAAACCAACCTCGCCGGGCAGTCAATCACGGTCAACTCGCCAATGGTTGTCGCCGCCGCCGCCCGCATCGCGGCGAGCGTCCCCGGCGGGCTCGAAGCGTTCGGCCTGACGCCGGACCACGTTGCGCATATCGTCGCTGGCGAGATCGGAAAGTTGCAGCCGCCCGCGCCCGTCGTTGCCAAAGCGTGATTTCTCACGCGGCCCTAGCGCGGCTCGCAAGGGCCGCGTACTCGGGAGCGCCTGACGTTGCATTGAGCGACGGCGTGGGCGTGCATTTCACGTCGTTCGACGACGAATTCGTCGTGGCGATCCCCGGAACCCACAACTTAGTTGATTGGCTTGCAGATCTCAGCGCGTGGCCCTGGCGGTTTGCGGTCGTGGGGCTTTGCCATGACGGATTCGGCAAAGACGCGGAAGCGTTGTGGGCCGTTATCAAGCCGCTACTCCCCGCCGACAAGCTTATCACTTTCACGGGACACTCGCTCGGCGGCGCTCGGGCGCAAATCTTCGCGGCCTATCACGTTGCCGAGAGCCCGAGGCGCTGTCGCGTTGTTACGTTCGGAGCGCCGCGCGTAGTGTTCTTTCTGAACCGCGTATTTGCGCGATTGATAGCCGGAACGCTCGAATCGGTATTCTATGAACGACGGGGCGATATTGTTACGGACGTACCGCCGCGAGGGTTTTTGCATCCCGCGCTCGGCGTGCCCATCGGTGCGGAAGTCGAAACGCTCGACCCAGCCGTCAATCATTCTATGGGCCGATATACCCTCGACTTGGACGCGCTAGAAAAGGAGTCGCGTCATGTTTAGCGCCTTCCTTGCTTGGTTGGGCGGCCTTATGGGCGGCCCGTTCGCCAAGGCGGCGGTCGAAATGTACCGCTCTCGGCTCGCGTCGGAAAATAACTCTGAACTCATCGCCGCGAACCTTGCGGCCCAACATCAGGAAATCAACAGGCAGCGCGACGCACTGGCGGCGCAAGTCGTCACAGCGGAGCAAGGCCACTGGTATACGGCGGCGGTTCGGCCGCTATTCGCGCTTCCGTTCGTTGTCTTCAATCTAAAGGTCGTTGTTTGGGATAAGGTGCTTTCGCTCGGCGTAACCGACCCGCTTTCCCGCGACATGCTAAACTTGGAATCCGTGATTGTTGCCGGCTATTTCGGCTCAATCGCGATTGAGAACGCGACGCGAATCTTTTCAAGGCGAAAATGAAAATGGATCTGGAATCCCTTCCTGGCGTTTTGCCGGGATACGTCGCGCTCGCCGGGTTGGTTTCCGGGTCGCTATACGCTTGGCGGCGCGATGCTTCCAACCGCGCACGGCTTGACGCTCGCGAGGAAACAACCGCCGCAACGGCGCGTAAAGCGACCGAGGAAATCGACAAGATCAAGACCGAGCTTTCCGAGCACAAAATCGACGTTGCCCGGCGATATGTCGCGGTTGAAAACCTAGAGCGCGTCGAGTCGCGAATCTTCGTCGCGATTGACGGCGTAACCGCCGCTATTCGCGACCTCGCCGGGCGGCTGGACCGGGCGTTCGAGAAATAGACACTTGCGTCTGACGCCAATTCATGCTTTTCAGGCGGCGGGCTCCGGCTCGCCGCCTCTTTTTTGTCGAGAGGTGATTCGTTTGGATTACGCCGAAATGCTCGCAGCCAACGGAACGATTACGAAGGCGGCGGAGTCCCTAGGGATCTCTCGTCACGCCTTCGCGCGTCGGCTTCGCGGCGTCATGCCGAGCGACCCCGTCAAGCTCGCGGCCGAAAAGGGCGCAATGGGCTTTGCGCCGGTCCTTCCGGGTTTCAGCATCAAGAGCACGGCGGCGAAAGTCGGCGACGCCTGGGTCAAGCAAACGAAAGAGCACGGCGAGACTTTCGAAACGCCGGAAGGCCACGAAATCAAGGCGGTCTCCGCGCTTGTAGACGCGGAAGGGCGGATTATCCACCAATGGGTCAAGACGTGCGAGGGCGACAATTCGAGTTTGTTGGTTGACGCCATCAAGGGCGCTTTTGACGAGTACAAGGGGCGCGCGGAATTCGTTTCGCCGCCGAGCGACGGGAACGCCAACCTGCTAACGGCGTATGTCATCGGCGACCATCATTTAGGGCTTCTCGCGTGGGGACCGGAAACCGGCGAGTCGTCGGATCTCAAAATCGGCGAGCGGCTCCTACTCGATAAAATGCGGGCGCTAGTTGATTGCACGCCCGCCGCCGATACGGCGCTCGTCATGAACCTCGGCGATTTCTTTCACGCCGACGACGATCAGAATCGCACAGCCAAGAGCGGCCACGCGCTCGACGTTGACGGTCGCTACGCGAAAGTTCTCCGCGTTGGCGTCGCCCTCACAATTGCTTGTATCGACATGGCGCTAGAAAAGCACGCTCGCGTCATCTATCGGGCGCTTTCGGGCAACCACGACCCGCATACGTCGCTTGCTCTCACGGTCGCGCTTTCGATGTTCTACAACTCGAATCCGCGTGTCGAAATTGATTGCGACCCGTCGAAACACTTCGTTCATCGACACGGCGAGACATTGATTTTCGCCTCGCACGGCGACGCGCTTCGGCCCGAGCGCGTGGCGGGTTTCGTTGCTTCGCGCTGGCCGAAGCTTTGGGGCGCGACGACGCATCGCGTCGCGATGTTTGGACACGTTCACCATTCCGCGAAGGGCGGCGAGGCGGACGGCATGACATGGGAAACCTTTCAGACGCTTTCCGCGAAAGACGCATGGCACGCGGGACAGGGCTACTCGTCGGGGCGCTCCATGTCGGCCATCACCTATCACAGCGCGAGCGGCGAGTTGCTGCGCAATCGAGTTTCGGTTTAACCAGGAGCAAAGCAAATGGCACATGAGTTTGAGAGATCCGACGCGCCGAAGCCGCCGACGAAACCCGGAACGGCCAAGCCGGAAATGCTGGCGGTCTTTGACGACGACGACGCGCCTTCCCCCGTTGGGGCCTCGCGACCCGCTTACGTCGGTTACCATTCTCCGCCGAAGCCAGCGCCCGTCAGCAAACACGATTTGCTTGACGCCGCGAAGGCGGCGACGAAGGATCGCGGCCTCAACTACGGCAAGCCCGAAGCGAATTTCGAACGCATCGCAGCGCGATGGCGCGTCCATTTGAAAAACAGATTTGGCGTCCACCTACCGATTGACGGAGTCAGCGTCGCGATCATGTTGGGCGACATGAAGACCGCGCGGCTGGAAAACGCGCCGTCGCACCTGGACTCGTGGGTCGACTTAGCCGGGTATGCGGCTTGTGGCGCTGAAATCGCAATGGCGGGAGTCTGAAATGTTCAAAGCTATTTTCTTGTCCGCAAGCTTGTGTGTGACGCCCGTTCTTGCGGACACGCTATGGCTCGGCGACAGTCTGGCGCTAGGCGGCGGCACGGCGGCGCATGAACAGACGACAGCGCGCGTCGGCGCGTCAAGCTGCGCAATCCTGAAAATGGTTCCGAGCGCCCATCATGACCGCGTCGTGATTTCCGCCGGAACCAACGATCCGCCGGGCGCTTGCGTGGCGGCTATTCGGAGAGCGGTAAATGCCCGCTTGGTTGTCTGGATTGTTCCCGTCAACGGCGGAGGGCCGAACGTGCTCGCCGTCGCGGCGGCGAACGGAGACCGCGCCGTCTATTACAAACCGGCGCACGGCAACGTTCACCCGGTCTCATATTTGCCGATGGTTGAGGGCGTCGGCAAATGACGCCCGGCCGCGTCCAATCCGCCGAAGCGGCGCGCATCCTGGGGCTTTCTAAGCGAGCCGTTCAGGCGCGGGCGCTTCGCGGCGACATACCGGGCGCGGCTCAGATCTTCGGGACTTGGACTTTCGATCCTGATAAGCTCGCCGCGTTTGTTCGCGGCGAGGAAATCAAATGCGCGAATCCAATTTGTATCAGCGTGGCGGAGTCTATTGGCTCAAGGCCGAAGTCGCGGGCAAGCAATACCGAGAAAGCCTACGAACGGGCGATCTTAAAATTGCGCGGAAAAGCCGCGACGCCCGACTCGAACAGATCCGCGCGGAAGTCTGGCGCGGCGAGCGTCGCCGAACGTGGGGCGAAGCGGTCGCGGCGTGGGCCGACCATATCAGCGGACAATTAGGCGAGTCGACGCTTTCTCGTTACGCGACTTCATTCGCTCAGGTCGAGCCGTACCTGTCGAAACTCCATATTGACGAGATCGACGGCAGGGCCATTGCGGGGCTCATACAGGCGCGTCGCGCGTTGGGCGCTACGCCGGCCACCGTCAGGCGCGACTTGACGGCCGTTAGCCGCGTTTTGGAGTACGCCGAGGCTATGGAGTGGCGCGAGGGCAACCCGACGCTTTCCAAGCGGCGACTCTTGAAGGAACGGCGCGACCCTATCGAACTCCCGACTGAGGCGGCTTACGCGGCGGTTCTGTCCTATACGTCCAGGTCGTTCGCGGCGCTCATCGTCGCTGCGCGGCTGACGGGTTGCCGTCAAGCCGAGCTTGTGAACCTCACGCCTTCGCAGTTCGATCCCATGACGGGCAACCTTGACGTTATCGGCAAGGGCAATAAGCGTCGGACGATTCGGCTATCGCACGCGGCAACCGCGCACTTCGTTCGGCAATCGAGCGCCGGACGCGTGATGTTCCCGCGCAAGGGCGACAAGCCGCAAAACAACACTCCCAACAAATTTACGCTCCTATGCCGTAACTTGCTGAAACGAGATCCGGCGTTCCGGCGGTTTCGCTTTCACGATCTGCGGCATTGGTTCGCGGTCGAGGCGCTTCGCGGCGGTATGGGGATTTATGCCCTCTCGAAACACCTAGGACACACAAGCGTCAAGACGACGGAGATTTACCTGTCGTTCCTCACGGCGGCCGAAGCCGAAGCCGCGCGTGAGTCGGCACAAAAACCGGCACAGACCGATGAGACAAAATCATCAACTAATTGATATTAATGACGAATTTAACCGTTCGAGCGCCTATTAAATCGGTCTTCGAAACCGAGGGTTGGCGGTTCGATCCCGTCCGGGCGCGCCAGAAACATCATTAAAAACAGCAACTTATGATTTCTTCTGGCGTTCACATTGACGCCAGTTAGTGCGTATAACGCATAATAAGCCGCTGAAAACATATCGCGCCGGCACAAACCCCGGCACAACGCCCGCACAAAAAAACCGCCGCTTCCATGGGGATCGCGGCGGTTTTTCTTTTATTCGGTTCTATTTTATCGCAACCAACCATCAGCCCATTTCGCGTCCGGGAGCGCCGCATTACAAGCGGCAATAGCGGCGTCGTTTGCTTCTTGATGCGTAAGGAGCGCCGCTCCGAAAACCGCTTCCCCTCCGCCCCCGTCATCGACCACGACAATCGGCTGAAATTTCCCATCCGGCAGCGTTTGAACGCGGGGACGAAGCCTTAAAGCCGTAAACCCCATTTGCTCCGCTCTTTCTGCAATGTTTGAGTCGCATTTTGCGCGTCTTTTTATTGCCCGAACTTGCGTCAAACGCAAGCTTAAAGTTGTATCAACAGCGCGTGATTATGTGTTTTTTGCTAGAAACACCTCAATCATAGCCTTCACGGCGCGCTTGTGCTCTGGGTTGTAAAGCCTACCGACCAATTTTGCCAGTTCTTCGTCCGGTTTAGGGCGTATCGGATCGGAGTAGAGAAGCTCAGGAATCGAGCAGCGATAAATAGTCGCCAACTGTTGAAGGCTATATTGATCATAGGGCGCTTCGCCCCGTTCAAGCCGGCTAATGGAAGTCGGATCAATGCCCATCTGGTCCGCGACTTGTTCTAGCGTAAGTTTGCGAAACTTACGCCAGTCGCGAAAATAGGTAGGCTCTAACGTAACATCATTGGGCCGTTTGCGGCGTGCCATAACCCACATACTCCTTTATTGCCTAATCGCACCGACAACTTACGTCAATTACACAAATATCAAAAACGGGCTTGACACGCAAGGGCGTCAGACCCTAAAAGTTGCGTCAGACGCTAATACGGGAATCAGCAATGAGCACAGCAACCCAAGCGCGGCCTTATGAGGCGGACGCGATCAATATGCGACGCTTCGGAAAGACGATCCGGCAAATCTCTGCCGCAACCGGCGCTTCGCCGCCCGTTCTCAGTCGCCTTTTCAAGAACCTCGGAATCGAACGCCCCGATCCTGAGGACCGGCTCAGCGCAATCGACGACTACGAAACCGCGATGCGCGAGTTTCACCCCGAACGCGAGATCCTGCACTTCCCGCGAGCGACGTTCGACCCGCTGGTCCCGGCCGAACAAATCACCTTCAACTAGGAGCAAGCAAAATGGAACATGACCACAAGTTCAATGTCGGCGATTGGGTTCGGCTAATCAGGCCGGGTGTTGCTGGCGGCCCGCTAGGAACCGTTACCGGCGAAATCGAAGCTCACTTTCCCTCGCGGAGCCTTTCTGTGGACGTGCTTTTCGACAATAGAAGCACTCCGTTGCGGGTTACCCATGAAAGCTTCGGCAGGCTCGCCGTGGTCCCGCCCGGCGAAGCGGCCTACGTCGGCGATTTTGCCAAAATACGGGACGGCATGGGCGTTTGCGAACGGCGAGTCATCGCGGTTGACCGATGTGATCCTGTCGCCCCGATTCGCGTCGCCGCCCCAGATGGCAGCGGACTCTTCGGAACCTGGGTCGACTTCGAAAACATACTCGGTTTGCGGCGAGCGGCCCCCATTACCAGCGCTGGCGCGACTGTCGGTAGCATCTTGAAGGCCGTGGAGGCGTTGTCCGGCGTGGACGGCGCGGCTCATTACATCGTCGTATCCAGCGACGGCGCGGCGGCAAAACCACGCCGGCACGCCAGCAGAGTAATTGCGCGACGTGAAGCCGAGCGGCTTTCGAAGACCACGCCCGGCGTTTCGTTCACGGTTTACCGCGCGGTTGGCGTCGCAAAAACCGCCGCGCCTGTCGCTCCCGTAACGACTTTCGAGGAGTTTTGACATGGCAAAGTCACTTGCAAGCCTTCGAACCGTGAGGGCGGAAAATCCGCCCTTGTTCGTCGCCTACGGAGTCCATGGCTGGGGAAAGACGAGCCTCGCCGCCGAGTGGCCGGACCCGGTTTTCGTCCAATGCGAACAGGGAACGCCCGGCGGCGCTGAATTGCAATCGTTCGGCGAAATCGAAACATTCGGCGACGTGCTCGACTCTATCGGTGCGCTGCTGACGGAAGACCACGACCGCAAGACGTTGGTTGTCGACTCGATTGACGCAATGGAGCCGCTTATCTGGCGGCACGTTTGCGAGGAAAACGGATGGCCGAACATCGAGGCTCCCGGCTTCGGCAAAGGCTACATCCTGGTCGACTCCGCATGGATCGATTTTCTTTCGGGTTGCAAGGCGCTGAACGCGGCCGGGATCGCCGTCGTCTTGATTGGACACTCGGAAGTCGTTCGCTTCGACTCCCCGACAACCGACCCATATTCCCGCTACGGGTTGAAGCTCCACAAACGCGGCGCGGCGTTGGTTCAAGAGAAGGCCGACGTGGTCGCCTTCTGCGGCTACCGCGTGGCGGTGAAGGAAAAGGACGTTGGCTTTAAGAAAATGGTTTCGCACGCGGAGGGCGGCGGGACTCGCGTCATGCACTTGGAAGAACGCCCCGGCTTCCACGCGAAGAACCGCTACACAATGCCGCCTTCGCTCGACTTCGCGCCCGGTAAGGGGTTTTCCGTCCTCTCACCCTACTTCCCGAATCCCACTGGCAAAAACTAGGAGCAACCACAATGGCAAGCATTCAAGCCTTTCACGCCGACGCTGTCGACCCGCGCATGTCGGATTTCACGCCCATTCCCGAGGGCGTCTACAAGTTGGAAGTCACCGAGTCCGATAACGTTCCGACGAAGGCCGGCGACGGCGAGATTATCAAGCTGACGTATCGCGTCCTCGAAGGCGAGCACGAAGGCGCGACTATCTGGCACAACATAAATTACATCAACAAATCGCCGAAGGCGCAAGAAATCGGACAGCGCGAATTTTCGGCCTTGTGTCACGCGGTCGGCGAATTGTCGGTGACGGAAACGGAACAACTTCACTTCAAGCCCTTCACGGCGAAGGTCGGGATTGAGACGGCGAGCGGCCACAATCCCACAACCCAAAAGCCCTATCCGGCGAAGAACAAGATCGTGAAGATCTTTTGGGACGGAGCGCCCAACGAACCCCCGGCCGGTGCAAGCGCGTCGCCGCCCCCTACAGCGGTCAAGCCTCCGCAAGCTACGCCGGCCGCCGTCGCCACGCGGACCCCGCCAGCGGGCCGTCCCTGGGGCAAGAAGTAGCCTTCCAAGCGCGGGGCGTCGAAAGCGCCCCGCTCCCAACTCAGGAGTCCGGCGCATGTTCTTCTCAGATCGAGTCACGCTAACCATCTTCGCGCTTGCTGGCGTCTTGTATCTCGGGACCGGCGCTTGGCTCGTCTTCCTGGCGTGTCGTCTTCTCTCGTCGCATTTGGTGCATTGATGGCAACGCTAACGCCCGTCACACCGAAAACCATTGCCGCGATTTGGGCGGCTTACGAAGCGGCGCGGTCGGCTTATGAGCCGGTTGGAATCAATGTCGGCGACTTGGGAGCCGAATGCGACCGCGCGCTCTGGTACACGTTCCGCCGCGTGTCGCCGCCGGAAGCTCACGCGGGCCGAACGTTGCGCATTTTCGAGACCGGCAACATCGAGGAAACCCGCATCCTCGCGGATCTCCGCGCCATCGGCTGCGAAGTCGGCGACGAACAAGCGCGCGTTTTCTTCGTCGGAGGACACGTTCGGGGCAAAATCGACGCCACGGCGACGGGGATTCCCGAAGCGCCGAAGCGCGTTCATTTGGTCGAGTGCAAATCATCCAACGACGACGGATTCAAAAAGCTGCGCAAGGATGGCTCCGCGAAGGCTAAGCCACTGCATTACGGCCAAGTGCAAATGTACATGCACGGTCGCTCGCTAGAGCGCGCCCTGTATATCGTCGTCAACAAGAACGACGATGATATTTACGTGGAGCGCATCGCTTACGACGTGGCTTATTGTCTGCGCATGGTAGCTCGCGCCGAGCGCATCATAACAACCGACGACCCACCTTCGCGCTTGCACGAAGATCCGAATTCGAAAGCGGCGTTTGCCTGTAAGTGGTGCAAGCATCTTGACGTTTGCCACAATGGCGCGTGGTCGCGTCGGCATTGTCGAACGTGCTTGCATTCAACGCCAATAACGACAAGCGAAAACGCCTGTTGGGATTGCTCACGGTTCACGAAGCCGTTGACGCTCGCCGAACAAGCGACCGGCTGTGACTGGCATTTGTTCTTACCCGGCGTGGTTCCTGGCGAGCAAATCGACGCCGACGCGGCGGCCGAAACCGTAACGTACAAGCTGCGCGACGGTACGACTTGGGTCAACGGGAGAGAATGACGTGACCCTACAACTTCGCCCCTACCAATCCGCCGCCATAGCTGCAACCTACGACTATTGGGCGAGCGAAGGCGGAAACCCGTTGATTGACCTCGCGACGGGGACCGGCAAGTCGCTTGTTATGGCGGAGTTGACGCGCGGACTCGTCGCCGACTATCCCGACATGCGAATTCTTATCGTGACGCATGTCAAGGAGCTTATCGAGCAAAACTATCTGGAGCTTCTGAAGCTCTGGGCTTTCGCGCCCGCCGGGATCTATTCCGCCGGACTCTCGCGGCGGGACACGCGACGCCAAATCATCTTCGCCGGCATTCAGTCGGCGTTTTCGAAGGCGCTCGCGTTCGGCCCGGTAGACCTGATGATGATTGACGAGGCGCACTTGATACCCGCCAAGGCGTCAACCATGTACGGACGTTTCATCGCGGAAATGCGCGCGCAAAATCCCGACATGAAAGTGCTTGGCTTGACGGCGACTCCCTACCGCCTCAACTCGGGACGGCTGGACGAAGGGGAGGACCGGCTATTCGACAAAACAGTTTACACCTACGGAATTGCAGACGGCGTGCGCGAAGGCTTCCTTTCGCCGCTCGTCAGCAAAGCGACAACAACCGGCTTTGACTTGACCGGAGTCGCCAAGAGCGGCGGCGAATACGTTCCCGGTCAGCTTCAAGCCGCTTGCGACAAGGCGGAAACAACTCGCCGCGCAATCGATGAGTTGATCGCCTACGGTCGCGACCGACGCTCTTGGTTGGCGTTTTGCAGCGGCGTTGCGCACGCCGAGCACGTCAGGGACGAGATTCGGTCCAGGGGATTTTCTTGCGAAGTCGTCACCGGCGACACGCCGAAAGACGAGCGCGCCCGCATCCTGTCCGATTTCAAAGCCGGGAAGATCCGCGCGATAACCAACAACTCGGTCTTGACGACGGGATTCAATGCGCCCGGCGTCGATTTGATTGCTGCGCTTCGCCCTACGGAATCGACCTCGCTCTATGTCCAAATCGCCGGACGCGGGACGCGCCTAGCGCCCGGAAAGGCGAATTGTCTGTTTCTCGACTTTGCGGGGCTCATCAAGCGGCACGGCCCGGTTGACTGCGTTCAGCCAAGCGGCCCGAAGGGCGGCGGCGTAGCGCCGGTAAAAGAGTGTCCCGAATGCCACTCACTCATTCACGCCTCGATCATGGTTTGCCCGGATTGCGGCAATGTGTTTGCTCCGTCCGAGAAAACCAAACTGACGGTGGCCGCGTCGAATTTGGCAATCATGGGAAGCGCGTCGCCGGAATGGTTGCGCGTAACGGAGCGGATTTTCTCGCTACATGAGAAGGCCGACAAGCCGCCGAGCGTCGCTGTCACCTATCGTTGCGGCATGGTTCGGCACAAGGCTTGGTTGTGTCCCGAGCACGGCGGAACCTCCGCCGGCAAAGCTCGTCGTTATTGGGCGCAACACGGAGGTTCGGTCCCCTTCCCCGCTACCGCCGACGATTGGCTTGATCGCATCGGCGAGCTTCGCCGCACGGCAGAAATATGCGTCAAGCCGGATGGCAAATACGTTGCGATTGTTGACGTGAGGGCGGTTGACGCAAGCGCGGGCGAAGCCGCCGAGCCGCCGGCCGTTGCGGGCGTCGCGTATGATGATGACATACCGTTTTGATAGGAGCGCACGCGATGAAACACGAACAACTAAGCGACGATGTCGCGATATATCTCGGCGATTGCTTGGACGTGTTGCCTACGCTTGAAGGCGTCGACCACGTAATCAGCGACCCGCCGTATGAGGACGAAACGCACAAGGCCAACGAAAAGCACTCGGACTCGCGGTCGATGCGAAAGGACGGCGGGAACGAATTTAAGGCGTTCGGCTTCGACGGAATCAACCAAACGCGCGCGGATGTTGCGCAAGTCGTGGTCAAGGTAAGCGCCGGTTGGGCGATTCTGTTTTGTCTGGCGGAAGGCGTTCGCGCGTGGCGCGACGATTTGCAGGCGGCTAAAGCCAAATGGGATACGGTCTTGTTTTGGGTAAAGCCTGACGCCGCGCCCGGGTTCAACGGGCAAGGCGCGGCGCGCGGCGCGGAATGCGCCGTAACGGCGTGGTGCGGAACCGGCTATCGTTCATGGAATCGCGGCGGCAAGCGCGGAATCTATATGCACAACGTCAACACGAATCGCCAGGGCGAACACCCGACCGAAAAGCCGCTTCCGTTGATGAGTGAGCTAATCGGCGACTTCACGCAACCCGGTCAACTCGTCTGCGATCCATTCATGGGAAGCGGGACAACCGGAGTCGCCTGCGTTAAGCTCGGCCGGCGCTTCGTTGGTATCGAGCGAGATCCGACGTGGTTCGACCTCTCGCGTCGGCGCTTGGAAAAGGCTATCAAGGAGACCGACTCGGATATGTTTTCGCCGCCGACTACGGGAAAGCAGGCGTTCATGTTTTCAACCGACGAAGCGCCGAGGGCTCGACTGTGAACAAGCACGACGATCCCGAAGATTGCCCGATATGCCGGCGAGCGGCTACAGGCTTCGGCATCAAATGGAAGGGGCGCAATCGTTGGGTTTGCAACGATTGCATAAAGATCGGAAGGGAGATTCTCAGCATGTCGGCAAGGTCTTTCAACCTCTACGAACAAGAGGCGACGCTTGACGCGGGAAACAAGGGCGGCGAACTGCTGGACTCGTTCGGCGTCACCGACCTCGCGTCACTCAACGAAGAACAGTTTGCGAAGTTCGTTCGAACCGTGGTTGACGAATTCGGCAACTCGATACGGCGTCAGATCGTCGGCGGCAAGCCGCCGTTTTAGCTTGCCCATCGCCTTGCGTCTGACGCACTTTCAGGAACAATTTAAATGACACCTTATGCCGCGCTCGGCGCGAAGCTCGTCGATATGGGTTACAGCGCGATCCCGGTTTTGCCGGGAACGAAGCGCCCTGGTTCTATGGCGCAAGGGCGCTGGCATGGGGATATGGACTGGCAGCGGTTTTGCGACCGACTTCCAACCGACATCGAATCCGGCATTTGGTCCCGTTGGGACAACGCGGGCGTTTGCGTTGCCCTCGGCAAGGCGAGCGGCAATCTGATTGCTATGGACGTTGACACCGACAATCAATCCATACAGCGCGCAATTGAGTCCGTGTTACCGCCGAGTCCGGTCCAAAAGGCCGGGCGCAAAGGATACACTTCGTTTTATCGCGCCTCGGCTGGCCTCGTTTCGAGGGCGTACAACGTCAACGGCGAGCGCGTCCTAGATTTGCTGGCGCACGGCAAGCAAACGCTCCTACCGCCGACGCTACATCCCGATACGCAAAAGCCCTACTATTGGTTGACTGAGGACACGCTAGAGCATGTCGCGCCGGATCATTTGCCGTTCATTGGCGACGACGTGGCCGACCGGCTGGGAGCCATCCTCGCGCCGTTCGGCTACTATGCGCCGGTTGAGCGGCCGGCCTCGTCTGACGGGGCGGACTCGCTGTTTCGCGAAGTCAACGACCGCGCGCTAGAGCGGCTCGACCTATGGGTTCCGTTGCTCGGCATAGACGCCAAGCGAAACCATAACGGAACATGGCGCGGGCGCGCTATTTGGAAGGGCGCGGAAAACTGCAACGTTTCCTTCTCGTCACAAGGGATCAAGGACTTCGGTTCGGATCTGGGCATGACGGCGATTGACGCGGTCATGGCCTCGCATTCCAGCGACTTCGCGACGGCGGAAAAATGGTTACGCGACACGCTCGGCTTCAAGGAACCGCCGCCGGTTCGGTTGCTGAAACTCGAGAAGCGCGCGGAAGCTGTCGCTGTTGTCGAGAAGGCCGCGCCCATTCCGATCTATGCGCCGCCGGGGAAAGTTGACGCTTTCGACCCGGCGCAAGCTGGCGGGTTGCTCAAACTGATCGCCGAGTGGATTCATGCGACTTCGATTCGGCCCTCGCGCGAATTCGCCATGCTGTCAGCTATCTCATTCGTGGCGACGTTTGCCGGGCGGCGCTACGTCGGCCCGACCGGGCTCGGAACCAATCTCTACCTTATCGGTGTCGCGCGAACCGGCGGCGGTAAGGGCGCTCCGCTCGCCGCCGCAAAGACGCTGATTTTCGGCGCGGGATTGCCCTGGCTCTACGGTTCCGGCGCGCAAGCGTCCGACTCGTCAATCGAGAACATGGTCCGGCGCTCGCCCGCTTGCCTCATGACGGTCGACGAGGTTGGAATGTGGATGCAAGACATGAGCGGGCGCAATGCGGCGGGGTTTCAGCGCGCGATGAAAAAGAGCCTGTTGGAACTTTACAGCGCGTCGGCTTCCGGCGGCATTTGGACGGGCAAAGATCGCGCCGGTTCGCTTGTTCAGTCGAGTAGCGAGCCGGTACACATTCCGACCATGTCGCTTCTCGGCATGTCGACTCAGACAGAATTTTACAAGGGCATTTCGGAGGACAACTTGCGCGACGGGTTGGTTGCGCGCCTAACGGTTATCGAGTCGGGCAGCAAGTCTAAAGAGCAAGAGGTTCCGCCCATCGTCAAGATCCCGCTGCAATTGCTCGGCGCAATCAAAGACGCGCTAGAGGCTTGGCCGGTGAAGGGCAACTTAGCCGGGGCTAACTCGCGTAGCGCCGTCGCCAATCCCGCCGTGTACGCCCTTCCCTGGCAATCTGACGAGGCAAAGGCGCGCTATCGTCGTTTCGGCGAATGGCAGGACGGCAAGATCGACGAGGACGAACAAAGCGCCGGCATTGTCGGTCGCGCGTCTGAACAAGCGTTGAAGCTGGCGACGGTTCGCGCGGTTTCCAGGGACGCGGCGTCGCCGGCTATTACTGTCGAGGATCTGGAATGGGCATGGTCGTTCGTGGCGAAGTCGATTGCCACGATTGAGGACGGCTTGCGGCTGTACATGGCCGGTTCGGAGTTCGAAACGAATTGGAAGTGTATTTTAGGGCATATCCGCGAAGCTGGCGACAAGGGACTCGCCGAGTCGACTCTCATGCGCAAGCGCGGCGTTTCTAAAATCGAAATGCGCAAAATAACCGAAGTCATCGGCTATTTGCTGAATACGGGCATGGTCAACAACAAAACCGGCGGAAAGCGGTATTTCGCCGCTTCCGCCGATGAGGATGAGAAAGCGCGGGCGGGTTAGCGTTCGCGCCTGTATTCTTCGGCACGTTCCCGGTCGTCGGCCTTGCGCGCGAAATGCTCGGCTATGATTTCTTCGCCGCACTCATCTTCGATGTCGTTTGCGATTTGGTAGTGCAACCAGTCCGGCATTTCAAGCGCAACGGTTGAACCGTTGTCGTAGCGCAAAGACTTGGAATCAACCGTAACCTCGAATTCGGGGTCTTCGGCGGGCGTTCCACCGCAAGCGTAGGTAGGTCCGCGTTCCGGTGCTCCTTCGCTTGTGACTTTTGCATCATAGCTCACGACGTAATAGCCCCCGGCGATTGTAAAGTAATGGTAAGCCATCTGGTTTGCTCCTAGTTGGTTGGGTTAGACGGGGAAGATCATGTCCCGAGAAAAGCTCATGCAACGCCCGGTCTCGCCAGCGTCGGCGGCGACGAACCACGCGTTAGCGTAGCGAGAGTCGCGGCCAATCACGTAAAGAACGCGTTCACCCGAACCGAGCTTGACCGCCATTCCGGCCTTAAGCGAGGGCTTGCGGGGCGCGGACGCCTTGCGAACCCTCGGGGTCTTCTTGGCGGCGAGCAGGCGGCAAAGTTCGTATATGGCGGGTTTTCCTATCGGCGTTTCGTGAGTCTCTTATGCGCTCGCTGAAAATTGCTTTCAGGCGAAAACTGCGTCGGACGCAACTTATTTGCATTTGGCGCATTTTGTGGGTTGACTACGGAGCGATTCGGGCGCTTTATCGCGTCAGACGCAAACGCCAACCGGAGCAAAGCAAATGGCATCTTCACAATACGTCACCCGCCATTCGGGCGCGCTGTTCTTCGTGGAAGTCGCATTTCATGACGGTTCGGTCGGCTTTTCGGAAAGCTATAGCGCGACCAAGTTCGCCGAAATCGTTGACGACATTTGCACCGGACAGTTCGACCACGAAATCAAGCGCGTTATCGGCGTCAACCCTGTGCTCGGGCTTTCCGCCGAGATCTCCGCCGACGTGGCCGAATCGATCTGCCAACGCTTCCAGAATGACTTCTCCGCCATGCCCGAACAGGCGCGCGAGCTTTGCGAGCGGAGCGGCTACGACGTGGCCGCCATGCTAGCCGAACAGGGGCAAGCCGATGCGGATTGGACTTTTCACATTCGCGCCGAAGCGCCCTCGCGCCGCTCGCATTTGTGAAGTAACTTGCATATGACGCTGTAACGGGATTGACACGCGTTTTACGGCGTCATATGCGATCTTCGCGATGAAACCAACCAATCAACCTGGGAGCACACACAATGCTTAAATTCGACATCCTGAACCGCTTCACCGGAGCCGTTCAGTTCACAGCCGAGATCGATTGTGACGGCGACGCGCCAGTGTCGCTTAAGGTTGGTGCGTCGGTGCGATGGGCGGTTGAGAACGGCGCGAGCCTCGACGGCGCGAGCCTCGTCGGCGCGAGCCTCCGCAACGCGAGCCTCGACGGCGCGAGCCTCGACGGCGCGAGCCTCCGCAACGCGAGCCTCGACGGCGCGAGCCTCCGCAACGCGAGCCTCCGCAACGCGAGCCTCGACGGCGCGAGCCTCCGCAACGCGAGCCTCGACGGCGCGAGCCTCGTCGACGCGAGCCTCGACGGCGCGAGGCTCGTCGGCGCGAGCCTCGTCGACGGCGGTCAACGCTCAGACGGTTATCGGTTCGTCGGATGGATCAGGGATGGTGTTTTGCAGATCCGCGCGGGTTGCAGAAATTTCAGCGTAACCGAAGCGTGGGAGCATTGGAAGCGAACGCGCGGCGGTACGCCTCTAGGCGACGAGACCTCGGCCATTCTGACGCATATCGAGACGGTCGCGAAGATTCGAGGGCTGACGAAGAACGACTGACATCATTCAGTAGGAGCAAAACCAAATGGCAAACCTCAAAGAACTATCGGATAGCCGAACTGCGCTCTTGTGGTTCGACCCGACGCGGCTTTCAATCAAGCCGGGGCTCAACGGCCGCGACATGGCCGATCCTGAGAACGTGGCGCATATCGAGGCGCTCGCCGCTTCGATTCAAGAAAACGGCTTCCTGCAATCCAAGCCGCTCGAATTGTATTTGGAAGGAGAGTCGATTTTCGTCACTGACGGGCAATGTCGCTGGACCGCCGTCATGCTCTTGCGCGAGCGTGGCGTTGTCCTCGACAAGATTCCGTGCGTCGTCGAAGCGCGCGGAACGAACGACGCCGACCGCATTCTGAATCAGAATATCCACAACAGCGGAAAGCGGCTCACGCCGCTTGAAGAAGGGCGCAATATGAAGCGCGCCCTTGCGCTCGGGAAGACGGTTGCGGAAATAGCGGCCAAGCTCGGCAAGTCCCTTACTTACGTCAATCAAGCTATTGACTTCCAAAGCGCCCCGGCGGAAGTTCACGCGGCGGTCGTTGCCGGCGAGATCTCGGCGACGTTGGCGGCGGCTACCGTGCGCGCCGAAGGCAACGAAGCGGGCGCTAAAGCCATCAAGGAAGCCGTACAGGCGGCGAAGGCCAAAGGGAAGGCGAAGGCGACGGCGAAAGACGTAACGCCGCGCACAAAGCCCGTAGCCGCGCCTGAGCCGGCTCCTAGCGCACCGTATGCGCCGGACGATGGCGAGCCGGGGGGTGCCTCGTGGAGCGCACCGTTTCAGGCTCGCGCGGTGGAGTGGGCTGTCGAATGCTTTGGCGTATCGACCTGTTGTGACGCGACAACGCGCGGCAATAGGTTTTTCGAGGAAGCCGCCGAGCTTTACCAAGCGAGCGGGGCCACGATTGCCGACGCGCACGCGCTGGTCGATTACGTGTTCGGCCGGCCCATTGGCGAGGCGAAGCAAGAAGCCGGCGGTGTCATGCTGACACTGGCGACTCTGTGTGCGGCGCTCGGATTCGAAATGACCGTTGCCGGAGAAATCGAACTCGCGCGCGTCAATGTCAATATCGAGGCCATTCGCGCCAAAGCCGCAAGCAAGACGCTTCCGGGTCCGCTTCCTGTCGATAGCGCATTTGCAAACTAATTTGCATTTGGCGCATTTTCGTGCTTTATATGCAATAATTGGCGTCCTATAAGTAGGGCGTCAGCACAGGAGCCAAGCCAATGTTTAATCCGACCTACACGCTTCGAAACGACGAATGGAAGATAGCCCTGCAAATCGGCCGCGCTGAAAATCACCTTCTAGGCATCGAGTGTCGCGCCTTTCTGATTTCAGGGACTAAAGAAGTCCCCGCGCCCGGTCAGGAACCGAAGTTCTTCAAGAACTTTTCCGACGCCATCCGTCACGCCATTAGCGTTACGGGTATGTCGCACTAGCTGCGCACTTCCGGCGGTCTTCGGGCCGCCAAAAACCCCGAGGCCAAGCCCATGAAACAAGCTCGCGAATGGATCTCGGGCGCACTGGAATTCGCCGGGCTTTTGATCTTTGTGGCGGGGCTCGCCGCCACGTTGGCAGCCGTTCTCCCAACCGCCTAGGAGCTTCAAGCCATGTCTTACGACCTCTCGCAAGCCGCGCGCGTCGCCCTGGCGGCTATGCGCGGAACGGAGCCGGAATACACCGAACATCGCAACGGCGTGACGTGGGGAATCATCGACCTTGCCGCCGCGTTTCCCAATACGGGGGCGACCCGGCGCTCGCTCCCCGGCTTGCTTTCGGCCCTCACGCGCGCCGGGGTTTATCGCCAAATCGACGGCTTCGCGTGGGGGAAAGTCGCCCTAACCGCCTAACGCCCAACGGCGGGGTTTAGCGCCCCGTCTATACCCTTCAACCCTAGGAGACCTCACAATGTCACTCGCTCTTGCAAGCCTCGCCACCGCTCCCGCAAACGCCGCCTTGAACATCCTGGCCGCTTCGCGCCCCGTCAGTAAATTCGACAACGTTTCGGACGAAATGCTGGCCGACCGAATCGGTGACCAAAGCCGCGCCGTGAAAGACGAGGAAGCGCACCTTGAAGAACTGAAATCCGAAGCCAGACGGCGCGGCGTAGACTCCACCGGCTCGCGATGGGCTTACACCATCAAAACGACCGACACGTCGCGACTCGACCTCGTCGCCCTTAAGGCGAAATACGGGGATAAGCTTAAGCCCTTTTATAAATGCTCGTCGTCTGAAACCCTGCGAATCACTCCGATCTTCGCCTCTACAGTGCGGGACTGAACGCCCGTTTTTGCGCCGAACGCCCTTCCTTGAATGCGCTGGACCCCGTCCGGCGCATTTTTTTTTGCTTTTTTCGTTGCAGGGGAATCTGCAACGCCGTTGCAACGGCGCAAAAACGCAAATCGTCACAATCGCCGCCGTTGCAGAATTGCAAACGCGTTGCAGACTTTTTGCAACGGCTAACCCATTGATCTTTATCCTCTATATACCTATATATATATATATTTGTAAGATTGTAAAAAGAATAAAAGGGAAGGGTTTAGAGGGGGAAAAACCGGGGAGACACCTCACGTGACGCACGATGCAACGGCGCTCGATGGGACGAAACACAATCTTGCGTCTGACGCCCGTTCGGGTTTTATCGAGACACCCAACGGGAGTGCATCAAATGGCCTGGACCCAGACGACGAGCGGAAAAGCTTTCAGCCTCACGAAGCCGAACGCGGACGACGTGAATTTCGACAAGGACGTTGCGCCGCAACTATCCCGGCTCGCTCGCTTCGTCGGCGCGACAAGCGGGGATTGCGCCTACAGCGTCGCGCAACATTCCGTACTCGGCGCGGAATCGCTTTACGTGGCGACGGGTAGCGCACGGCTCGCGGCTTTGTTCACGCTCCACGACGGACACGAATACGTTATCGGCGATTGGACGAGTCCCGCCGTCGAAGCGCTCGCCGAACGACTCGGCGGGATCGTTATCGAGGCGATTGAGGATCTCAAACATTCCATCGACGAGGCGATCCACAAAGCGGCGGGGATCGCAATGCCGACGATTTCCGAAGTCCAGATCCTACGCGCGCACGATTTGGCGATGCTCGCCGCCGAGCGAAACGCCCTCATGAGCCCGTGCCCGTCGCGCTGGCGAATCGACGCAATCGGCGTGAAGCCCGCGAACGTCGACCCGCTTGATTTGCGGCCGTGGGACGAGAGCGTTGCGGCCGATGAATTCCGTGACGCGCTCGAAAAGTTTTTGCGGCCCGCTAGGGACGAAGTCCGATGACCGCCGCCGCGCCCAAACGGCGGCCGTGGGCCACAGCCGCCGACCCTTCCGGCTACGTGGGTAGCCGGAAGCCAGCCAACCCCGCCAGCAAGCTCCGCAAGCCCGTTAAAACCGATCCCCCGGAATGGCGCTTGCAAGCCGAAATGGTCGCCGAATTCCACAAGCTCGCGGACGATGGCTGGCAACTCGCGGTTGCCGGCGACATGGGAGCGGCGAAACGCAGCTTTGCCGAGCGCGCCAAATGCAAGGCGATGGGACTAACGGCTGGCGAACCAGACGTGCGCGTGTATTGCCATGGCGGAGCGACAGTCTTGATTGAGGTTAAGACCCGCTCTGGCGACCTCAACGAAGCGCAACGTGAGCGGCATATACTTTTGCGCCGCTTGGGTTTCGTCGTTTACGTAGAACACTTGACCGACGCGCTTCAAGCTCGCGCTACCGCTCGCCAGATCGCTAAACTACATTCCTTTAGGAGGTTGTTGTGACGACTACCGTTCTCGTCAAGCGCGACGTGGCTTTCTCGCGCCTTGCTTCTGATCTGCGCTATGAAGCCAAGCGCGCGGCAACCGGCAACACGGTTGACGAAGTAACCGGGATTCCCACAGGCAAGCCTTACGGCTCGCATCATGAGGAACGCTTGAAGTCGGACCCAGCCTATCGCGAGGCGTTTACGCTGGCGTTGCTCGAAACCGCCGACAAGGCGCAACAGCGCGGCGAGCTTGGCGAGCCCGAAGCCGTCGCATCGCCGGAAACGCGCGGCGTCCTGACGCCTATTCGCGATCCTGAGAGCGGAAAGTTAGTTTTCGTCCGACGCGCGCTAGAAGACACGCCGTTGAACCGGGCGAGGTTCGTTCACGAGTCAATCGACGACCTGCAATGGCTTGCGGGAACGCTCTATACCGCCGACTGCGAAGGCGAGGTTGAATATGTCGGCAACGCCGAGATTATCGAAGCTAACGGAAGGCTTCGCATGCAGAGCGTGAATGGATATTCCGCCAACGTCGGGACCGTCGCCTTACGTGATAATGATGGTAATTATCAGATTATCGACGGCTTTCGCACGCAAGTTATGGAACAGCCGGATATAAGCGATGTTCTACACCGCGCGCTTTTGGCGTCCGCTATCAAGCGCGGACTATCGCAAAGCGAGCGTGAGCTTGCGTATGTTTGGCTTGTCGAGCGCCGAGAATTAAAAAACCGCGTCGCGTTCATTGCGCTCTTAGCGCGTCTCTCTGAATTGTACTTGGCCCACGATGACAAATTCGCAGGCGAGTACCGCGTCATTGTTGAATTCAGAGAGAAGTCTGAAATGCGCAAAAATAAATTAAAGCCAATGTTTTCAATACCCGACGAAGAACACTTAAGGAACAAGCCAAGGAATCGCCGAAAATGCGTGCGATTTTGACCACAATTCCACAGCCTTAGTAGGAGGACAATGCGTCTGACGCCCCTTCCTGCAAACGCCCCGGCTGACGAAATAACGCGAAGCCGGGGTTTCCAATCAACCTAGGAGCAAACATCATGCACGACGAAACCCCCGATCTTATCGTGTCGGCCCTCGCCGAACCGAAAACCATTTCCGCCGTCGCCACCGAACTCGGCGTTTCCGTCGCCACCGTCCGCAAGCATGTTGCGCACCTACACGACGCCGGCAAGCTTTCGGCGACCGGCTTGACGCCCGGCGGACGTGGCGCGGGGCGTCCCGCTCAGTTGTACAAGGCTGCGTAATCCAACCCGCCCCAGCGTTGAGGTCTTCCGCTGGGGCTTCCAATTCAGTTTAGGCCGGTATCCATGTGCAGCGTGACGCAGGGCGTTGTAGCTGATGGTATTAACCGCGCCTAATACAAACACGCTGAACGCTTGGCGCTCCTCCGAGTTGTTCGCGTGTCGCGCCCCGGCTTGAAGCGATTCGTTCGCTCGCCGGGGCATAGTGAGCTTCAAATAGGAGTCCCCCGCATGTTGACGCTAGTCAAATAACAGGATCTCGCAATGCCGCCGCCTACTGTCGGAGCGCCGACGAAATACGACCCGCGCTTTTGCAGTATCGCTAAAGCCCTTTGCAAGCTCGGCGCAATCGACGTGGAGATCGCCGACGCACTGGAAATCGGCGTAACGACGCTCTACGCCTGGAAAGTCAAATACCCGGAATTCAACAAGGCGCTACGCGCCGGGAAAGCCGTGGCCGATGCGCGAGTCGTCGACTCGCTCTACCGGCTCGCAACCGGCTACACGTTCGACTCGGAAAAGATTTTGACGAGCAATGGCGAAGTCTTCCGCGAGGCGTTCGTTGAGCACATTCCTCCGAATTTCGCGGCGGTTCGCTTTTGGTTGAAAAACCGCGACGGCGCAAGCTGGCGGGATAGCGACCGAGTCAGCGCCAGCGACGATAAGTTGACCGACGAAGAAATCAGGGCCGACGCGCCTGTCATGTCGCCCGATGAGCCGGGACCGTCTAAGCCGATTCTCTAATGGCCGCAACCGTCAAGCAAGACCGCGTTTCGCTATCGAGCAAACAAAAGAATATCTATCAATGGGGATGGCAACCCGAAGCGCGCTATCGTTACGCGGTTTGCGGGCGACGCTTCGGCAAGACGTTTCTACAGCGCGAGGAAATCCGCCGCGCGTGTCGCCTTGCGATGCTGTGGCGCATCCCGGTTGAAAACGAGATTTGGTACGGCTCGCCGTCGTTCAAGCAAGCCAAGCGTAACTTTTGGCGCTTGCTGAAACGCTCGATCCCGCGTCATTGGATCGACGGCAAGCCGAACGAAACCGAGTGCTCTATCACGCTCCGAAGCGGGCATGTCGTCCGCATTGTCGGACTCGACAATTACGAAGACCTTCGCGGCGCTGGCTTGTTTTTCTTCGTCGGCGACGAATGGGCGGACGCCAAATATGAGGCGTGGACTGAGATTATCTCGCCCATGCTCTCGACCTGCAACGGTCACGCGCTTTTCATCGGCACGCCCAAAGGCTTCAATCACTTTCGCGACGGATATATCGCGGGCCAACCGGGCGGCGACGCGGACACTAAGTCTTGGTTGTATTCGACGCTCGACGGCGGCAACGTTCCTGTTGCGGAGGTCGAGCGCAAGAAGCGCGAGCTTGACGCTAAGACGTTCCGTCAGGAATTTGAAGGCTCGTTTGAAACCTTCGCCGGACAAGTTTACTTCGCGTTCAATCGCATTCATTGCGTCAAAGAGCGCGCCTACGACCCGGCGCTACCGCTCCATATCGGAATGGACTTCAACGTGAATCCCATGTCGGCGACGATATGGCAGGAAGTCCCGACGCCTGACGGTTTGGTTGCTTGGCAGATTGACGAGGTCGTCATTCCGACAAGCGACACGGTCGAAATGTGCAAGGAGATAACGGCGCGCTATGGCAAACCCGGCTTCGACCCTTCACGACGCGACGTGTCGCACGTTACGGTTTACCCCGATCCGGCGGGCGTTCAACGCCGAACGTCGGCCCAGGGAAAAACTGATATTAGCCTTTTGGTTGATGCTGGGTTTCGTGTCCTCGCGCTGCAATCTCATCCGTTGGTGCGCGACCGGATCAACCTTGTAAACGCGCGCTTCGAAGCGGCGGACGGCAAGCGGCGCGCTTTCGTCGCGCCCCGCTGTCGCAAGTCAATCGAGTGTTACGAGCGCCTTGAATACAAGGAAGGCACAAGCGAGCCCGACAAAAAGAGCGGCTTCGACCATATCCCCGACGCTTCGGGCTATTTCATGTTCGGGCGCTATTCGCACAATCCGATCTTTCGGACCAACCTCGGGCATGTCGGACGATGAGCGCTTTTGCCGAACTAGAGCGCATCGAAGCCAAGCTAGACGGCATCATCAAATACATTCTCATCAAGGAACGCCAAATGACTTCCAATTTCGACGCCCTCTCGGCCGCTGTTGCCGGCCTTTCTGGCCCCGCTGACGGCGTGGTCGCCGCGCTCGCCACCCACAACGCCAACGCCATCGATCCTGCCGCCCTCGACGCCCTCACGGCGAAGGTTGCGGCCCTGACCAACGCCCTCGCTTCGGCCCTCACCGATACCGCCGTCGCCGCTCCGGCCATTGCCGCCGCCGCCGGCATCACCGCGCCGGGCGCTGTCGTTGTTGCGCCGGCTGTCGCGCTTGTCATGGCCGCGCCTGTCGCGCCCCCCGCTACCGGCGGCGGCGCGGCTATTCAGTAATGTTCAAAACCATCGCGGCCCTTGTTCCACGCGACAAGGATTTGCCTTTGCGCGCGTGGACTCTAACGGTTCGCGATGAGCTTCTAGCGGGAACGATTTACGACCGTTTCAAATATGAATTTCATCAGGAACGAAACGACGCTGGAGAATACGTCCCGATTGCGCAACGCGCCCCCTCGGCCCGTTGCGGCTTGCTCGGAACCGTCGTCAATGACTCGGTTTCGTTCCTGTTCGCGGAAGGCCGGTTTCCGCAAATCGATTCCGGCAACGACACGGCCGGCGCTGAAACGGTCGAGGCAATCATAAAGGATTGTCATCTAAACGACCTTTTGATTGACGCCGCGACGCGCGGGTCGGTTGGATCGGTTTGCCTTTGGTTGCGCGTGCTCAAAAGCCGGCTGTTCTTCGACGCGCTTTCGACCGCATATCTGACGCCTGAATTTCACGCCGACGCGCCGGATACTCTCAAAACAGTTACCGAGCAATACAAAGTAAAGGGCAGCGACTTACGCGAGCGTGGGTACACTATCGCGAAAGACGATTCTAGCGTCGATTTCTGGTTTCGTCGCGTTTGGGACGATACGGCCGAAACGTGGTATTTGCCGCGTAAAGTTCTCGACGACAAGGCAGCTTGGATCGTCGATAGCTCGCCAGGGCGAACGGTTCGCCACGCGCTCGGCTTCGTCCCGATGGTCTGGATTGTCAACCTATCCGGGGGCGACAATGTTGACGGCAAATGCACGTTTGAGGCGGCGATTTCGAACGTTATCGAGATCGACTATCAACTGAGCCAGAGCGGGCGCGGCCTCAAATACTCGTCGTCGCCTACGCTTTTGCTGAAAGACGCCTCTCAATCTCCAATTAGTCGAACGCATATCGCGGGTGACGCAATCATTGTTCCGCCGGAAGGCGACGCGAAGCTTTTGGAAATCAGCGGCAATGCGGCGAAAGCCGTAATTGAGCATACGCAAGATTTGCGCAAGCTGGCGCTTGAAGCAACCGGCGGATCTCGCGCGGACAGCGACAAGCTTTCGGCCGCGACTTCCGGGCGCGCTATGGAGTTGATGAATCAACCCCTAATCAATCTCGCGGATCGGCTGCGCACGTCCTACGGCGAAAACGGCCTTTTGCGATTGCTGCGAATGATTGCGCTGATCTCGACCAAGATGACTTTGGTTGATAGCGGCGGCGAGCCCATAGCACCAATACCGGCGAAAACCAAGTTGTCGCTGATTTGGCCGAAATGGTTTGCACCAACCGCCGACGACCGACAGGCCGACGCGGGCGCTCTCTCCGTCTTGAAAGCCGCCGGGCTTATTTCCACTGAAACCGCCGTCAAGTCAATCGCCGACGATTACGACATTGAAGACGTGAACGGCGAGCTTGCCTCAATCAAGTCCGAACAGGCCGCGGACCAAGCGGCTCAACTAGCGCTTAAGGCGGCGGCTCCTACGCCAGCGCCGCAGAAATAGGTTTTTCCAATGGATGACAGTTACGCCAACGTTACCGCCGTCGTCGGCGGAGGCCAGTCGGCCGTTGCGACGATTACGACCACCTACACGCGCATTGCGACTGTGACCACGGCCGGCGACAGCGTGACGCTTCCGAGGGCCGCGCCGGGTTTGCGCTACAAGGTCAAGAACGCGGCGAGCGCCAACAGCGCCAACGTGTTCCCGTTCCTCGGCGACTCGGTCAACGCGCTTTCAGTCAACGCGGCCTTCGCGCTCGCCAGCGCCAAGAGCGCCGAGTTTATTTGCGCCGTCGCCGGCATTTGGGACACGTTCCCGACCGTCGCCAGCTAAGGAGTCGGCATGGCCTCCGCAAGGATTATCTCCGCAAACGGGTTGATGTTGCTCGACCCGAATGACGGGAGCGGCGCGCGTTGGCCGATTGCTGACAACGACCCCGGCCGCGCTTCGTTCGGCGTGTTTATTCCGAACGTCACGCCGGCCGCGACTCCGACTGATATTCTGATGATTCAGGGCAGCGCTTCAAAAACGATTCGCGTTCGCTCAATCATCATTACGGGAACCGCGACGGTGGCGTCAAACGTTCAAGTTATCATCAATCGGCGCGCAACCGCCAACACGGGCGGAACGTCGGTCGCGCAGACGGTTGTCAATCGCGACAGAAACGACGACCCCGTTACGGCGACTGTGTCGGTTTACAGCGTCAACCCGACCGCGCTCGGAACGTCAGCAGGCGTTGCAGATGGCGGCCGGCTGAACTTGGCCCCGGCGGCGAACGGTTCGATTGACCGTCTCTTGCTGCAATACGGTTGGTTCAACGACAAAGCGCCGGTATTGCGCGGCGTGAACGACTTCCTTTGCGTCGGGCTCGGCGGCGCGGCCCTCCCGGCCGGTGGCAGCTTCGATTTCAACGTCGTTTTCAGCGAGGAATAACTTGGACAATTCATTTGCGGTTGTCCAAGCCAACGTTGGCGGTGGGCAGCTTTCGGCTGTTTTGATTGAGCGCACGACGACTCGAATAAACAAGGCCGCAAACCCTGGCGACAGCTTGCGGCTTCCGCTTGCCGCGCCGGGACTCGCGTATCGCGTCTTGAATCGCGACACCAACGCCGCGAACATCTTCCCCGCGACTGGCGATCAGATCGGTTCGCTCGGCGTCAACAATCCGTTTTCAATCACGCCCGGGTCATTCATCGAATTCGCTTGCACGCTGCAAGGCGTTTGGGATGTAACACGCCCTCAAACAAACATCCTGACATTCACAGCGAGCGGACCTTATTTCCCGACTCCGGGAATGGTCAAAGCTGATGTCTTTGTGCTTGGCACGGGAGGAAGCGGCGGAAGCGGCGCACTTCAAGCCGCAAGCGCCTCGTGCTCCGGCGGCGGCGGCGGCGGCTCGGCTACGATGGCATTTGGGTCCTTTAGTGCGGCTCAGGTCGGCGCATCGCAGACGGTAACTGTCGCCGCCCCCGCCCCCCCCGGCGCGGCGGTTACTGGCGGATCTGCTGTCGCCGGCAACGTCGGGGGCAACGGCGGGAGTTCAAGTTTTGGTGCGTGGCTCCCTTCCTACGGCGGCGGCGGTGGCGCGGGCGGTCAGCTAATTCTGGCGTCCGGCGGCGGTGGCGCGGCGGGGGCAAATGGCGGCGGCAATGCGGGGACGAACGTCTCTGGCGGTTCGTCCGCCGGCTACGGCGGCGTGTCGGGTGGTTATGGCGTTGGCGGTGGTGCCGTATCAACCCCCTGCTACGGCGGCGGAGGCGGCGGCGGCTCGCCCGGCGGCGTCGGCACGGCCGGGGGCCAAGCGCAATTTGGCCCTAGCGGCGGCGGCGGCGGCGGCGGCATATCCGCCGCGAACGCGGTATTTTCCGGCGGATCGTCTAATCCGTCGTTACAACCCAGGTTCAACTTCGGCGGCGCGGGCGGCGCGAGTGGCGTAGCCGGCGGCGCGGGCGTTGCTTCGATGGGCATGACAAACGCCAGCTTTGGGTCTGGCGGCGGCGGTGGCGGCTCCGCGCTCGTTACGGCGGGATCGGGAGGCGCTGGCGGTAACGGTGCCGGTGGCGGTGGCGGTGGTGCCGCACAAGTGGGCGGAACTTCCGGCGCGGGCGGCCAAGGCGGCGCTGGGATCGTAGTCATCGTGGAGTATTTCTAATGACCGCTCAACGATGCGCGCACGTCGTCAACGGCGTTGTTGCCAACGCCATCTTGGCGGACCCGTCGACCTTTTCCTACGGCGACGGCTCGCTTGTCATAGCTTCGGCAACGGCCAACGTCGGCGACACTTACTCGGGCGGCGTATTTACGCCCGGCGTTCCCGTCGTCAGCTATCCGACGCAACTGACGTTCCTGCAATTCATGGCGCTGTTTTCGCCAACGGAACAGGCGGCGGTTGTTACGTCGACCGACGTGCAAGTCAAACTGTTCGTCTTGATGGCAAGCGGCGCGGGAGACGTCAACCTAACCGATCCGATTGTCGTTGGCGGCGTCAACTACCTTGCTTCGAAAAGCGTCATCACTTCGGCGCGCGCCACAACCATTCTTTCCGGCGCTCCGCCGTCGTAACTCGTGAGTGACAATGACCGATAATGTTGATCCTGCCGTCCTGGAGTCGGCGCTCAAAAACAAGACCTTCACTTACGACGACCTGCGAGAAATGCGCGCCGAAGCGGCTAGCTACCGCGTCGGCAAGAAGGACGCCGAAACCAAACTCGCCGAAGCGCAAGCGAAGCTTGACAGGGCGGCCGGCGAAATTGCCGCCGGCAATGAAAAGCTAACCGCCTCCGAGAAGGCCGCGAATGACAGACTCATTCACGCCGAACTCAAAGCGATTGCTGTCAAGGCCGGCTTGGTTGACGTTGACGGCCTTAAGTTGCTCGACCTGTCGGGCGTTTCGCTCGACAAAGACGGCAACTTGGTCGGCGGCGACGCCTTGATTGAGGCAGCCAAGAAATCGAAGCCGTATCTTTTCGGGGGCGCTGGCGGGACCGGCTCAACTGAAAAGCCACCGGCTAAGAAGGCCGGCGAACCGAAGAACGCGAAAGACATGACGGCCGACGAATACAGGGCCGCACGCGCCGACCTTACGCGCGTTCGCCGATAATCGCGCATTTTCTGCCCTTTAGGCGTTGAGCGCCGTGGGTTTTCCAACGCCTTTAGGATTTTCAATTCATGACGATCAACAGCATTCCCGCCGTTCTTCAGACCGCCATTCAGCAGGGCTATCTGGAGAAGGAATTCAAAGACGGCTTGCAGTCGGCTCTAGGCTATCGGGCGATTGCCGACCGCGAACAGATTGCAATCAACATCGGCGAGACCGTCACGAAGACGCGCGCCGGATTGAAGGCTCCGGCGACGACCCCACTTCTCGCGTCCGGCAATACCAATCTCGACAACGGCCTGACGCCGACTCCGTTTACTGTTGAACAGTACACGCTCGGCATGAACTCCTACGGCGACACGATTGACTTGAACGTCGTCACTTCGCAGGTCGGAATTGCGAATCAGTTTCTCCGCAACGCGAAGACCAACGCGATCCAGGCCCGCCAGACGCTCGACCGGCTCGCGCGTAACGCGTTGTTTGGTGCGTACCTCGGCGGCAACACGCGCGTTCGAACGACCTTGGGCGCTCCCGCCACGACGATTTCGGTTGACGATATTCGCGGCTTCGGAACCGTCCTGGTCAACGGCGCTATGGTTGCCGTTTCGTCTACCAACGTCGCCAGCGTCACGGTCGGCTCCGATGTCTACTCACTCAGCGGCGTTTCCGCCGACGCTACCAACGTTTCCACCGCGCTTATCACCGGCGGCATTTCGGGAACGCTGACCTTTACGTCCAACGTCACCGTCGCGGACGCGACCGCTCTGAATTGCGTCATTCACGCCAACGGGCCGCAGATCATTCGGCCGAACGGCAAATACATCGGCGCGCTGTCCTCGACTTACGCCAGCACGGCGGCGACTTCCGCGCTTGCCGCGACCGACTTGCTGAGCCTCGGAACCATCGAGGATGCGGTCGCGAACCTTCGCGCGAATACCGGCATTGTTGACGAGTCGTTCAACTTGTATCTCGACACGGTTTCGTGGCGTCAGCTTTTCGCCGACGCGGATTTCAAGCAGATCTTCCAGGGCCAGTACGGCGCGGCTCCTATCAAGGACATGTCGGTCTTTCATCTGATGGGCGTCAATTTCATTCCGACGACCGAAGCGTTTATTCAGCTTGCATCGGGCACGACGATCCGCACTCGACGCCCTATCCTGGTTGCGCAGGGCGCTCTTATCGAGGGCGATTACGCCGGAATGGAAGACGTTGCGCATTCCGTCAGCAACGACAACGCCGAGGTCCAGCGCATCGACGACATTGTTCAGGTTGTTCGCGGCCCGCTCGACCGCTTGCAGCAAATCATTGCGCAGTCGTGGTATTGGATGGGCGGCTTTGCCGCGCCGACTGACGCTACGGCGAATTCCTCGATTATCCCGACCGCTGGCTCGCAGTATTTGAAGCGCGCCATCGTCATCGAGCACGCCGGCTGATCTGGACACCCACGGCGCGTTCAATTGCGGGCGCGCCCGCTTCCGGGGCAATTGCGCCTCGGCTCACTTCCTAAGCGAGTGGTTTCGTCATGCTTTTTACCCTCGCTCAATTGGTCGACATTCGCCGTTTCTGCGGTTATCCGGCTTACGGAAACGTGGGAACGGCGTTTGACGCCTATCGGTTCTTCACGGCTTACGGCGCGCTAGAATACAAGTTGCAAAACTTGTCCGCGCCGGAAGTCGCGGTTGTCGTAACCTATCTTGCGACGCTCAACACGCTTGAAGCCGCGATTCCCGGAACCGGCGCAAATCTCGATACCGACGCGGCGGCGGTTTGGACTCACAATAAATATGAGCAGCGCGACCGTGAGGCGCTTTATGCGTCCTGGCGCGTCAAGCTTTGTCAGTTCCTCGGCGTTCCTACCGGCCCGACTTTTGACGCCGGCAACGGCGGGATGAGGATTTGTATTTGAGGCTCCCTATAATTCTTCTCGCGCTGTTTATGCCGGTTGCTGCTTGGGCGATTGGCGGCGAACGCGCTTCGTGGACCGGCGCTTATGTCGCGCCCTCGGCTTCGGCATCAACCGGCGTTCTGTCGTCCTTCTACGGCGCGGGCGAGCGCCTCGCTAAACGCACGGCGAGCGGAGAAATATTCCGACCGCTCGGCCTCACGGCGGCGCATCGCACCTTGCCGCTCGGAACGCGCTTGCGCGTTTGCTTCACGTCTTGCGCCGACGTTACCGTCAATGATCGCGGACCCGCCGCCTGGACGGGCCGTGAGCTTGATTTGTCCCTAGGAGCGGCGCGAGCCGTGGGACTCACTGGCGTAGGCGTTGGCCGCGTCACAATCGCAACTCTCGACTGAGGGGACGCTATGGACGGCGCAACGCTACAGGCGCGCGTGTACGCCGGCTATGCGAAGGCGGCGCTACGCGTGGGGCTCCCATATACGATATACCGCCCCACAGTCGCCACAAGCCCGGCAATCGCTATCGGCAATGTCATTGCGACGATTGCCGCCGCATTCACGGTTCACTCGGGCGGAAACTACAGCTTCAATCGGCCGAGCGACTACGAAAAGCCGACATTTCACGCACTCTTAGACGGCTCGCAAATCCAGGTCGGCGACTACCTCGCGAGCACCGGCAAGCCCGGCCCGTTCTTCATCGCCTCGAAAGATCCGCTTGTTCCCATTCTGGCGGTTTCCTGCAATCGGACGATTTCGATTGCGACGCCTGGCCCTGCCGGGTTCACGCCCGGCCCCTCGACCGGCTACGCCGGCACAGTCGGGACGGCGCTCGCCAGCAACGAACCGAAGTTCTTAACGAGTTGGCCGGCGTCGGTTTTGCAGGGCGCGCGAAGCGTATCAAACAAGCTTCTGCCCGGCGACGTTGGCTCGGGAATGTGGGCGGTATTGTTCCCGGCGCTCGCTGGCGTTTCTGTCTCGTCGGGCGACATTATCAGCGACGACTTAGGTCAACGCTACACCGTTCGAACGGCTGAGAATACCGCGCTTGGTTGGCGACTCTCGGCGGAATCGGCACAAACATAATGGCGGATATTTCGGATGTCGAAGCTTCGATTGTGCAGGTTATCGGAGGCGTGGTCTACCCTAGCGGAACTGCTTCGCCATCGGCGATTGGCGCACCGTGCGCGATTGAGCGCGGATGGCCTAATCAGGTTGCTCTCGCCGCTGCACTAGCGGCGGGAAACGTCGTCGTCACAGTCTACACGCAAGCCAACATCGAGCGCGTGACGACGAGAATGCGAGCCGACTGGCAGCAAGTCAGCGCGCCCGCAACAACGCTCACAACGTCACTCAACGGTGCAACTGTTACGATTGGCGGCGCGGTTTCGTCTGCCGTTCAAGTCGTTACAATCCAGATTGGCAACGCCGTTTACACGCATACAGCGAGCTTACTCGACACGCCGTCAATCATTGCGGCGGCCTTTGCGGCGGCGATCCCTGGCGCTAGGTCTATCGGCGGCGACATAATTCTGAACCTATCCGCGATTGCCCCGCAAGCGTTGAGCATGAACCAACCCGGAATAATCGCGGGTGTTAGCGGCGTCGGCTCTATCTGTCGCGAGGTTCGACGCCAAGAGCGCGGAATACAAGTCATCGTTTGGGCTCCCACGCCAGCGCTTCGGGACGCTACGGCGCGAGCAATAGACTCGGGACTCGCCGCCGTAACCGTCATCGCAATGCCTGACGGCCTTGGCGCGAATATCAAATACGAGCGCACAGTTTCGACGGACGCCAACGAAAACGCGAACTTGTATCGCCGCGATCTGTTTTACTTGGTTGAATACGCAACGACGCAAACGCTCCCCGGGTACGCAATCGAAGCCATTCAGATCGGCACGCCAACCGGGCCGGTCGCCGTCTAGTCTCCTTTCTTTCGAACAAGGTTGCTCATAGTGACGATTTATCAGGCCGGACAGTTGAACACGACCGCGCTGCAAACGCCCGGCCTATACACGATTATCGTTCCGCCGAGCGTCTATTTGCTCAACGGCGTACCGACCAACATCGGCGCTTTTGTCGGGACCGCGACGTGGGGTCCGGTTGGCATCCCGACTTGGGTTTCCGCCATTCCCGACTATTCGCGCGTGTTCGGCTTGCCGCAGAATCGCAAGTACGACATGGGAACGCACCTTATGGGCGCGAATTTCCAGGGCGCGGCGGCGGCTTACAAAATGGTTCGCGTCACTGACGGAACCGACGCCTTCGCGACCGCCATTGTCGGCGGCGGCACGGCTGGCGTTGCCGCGTCGGGTACGGTTACGTACACGCTGAACATGGTCAACAACCAAACGTTGACTCTCAACGGAACTGTTTGGACGTTCGTCACCGCCGCGCCGACGACCTACACTCAGGTCTTGATTGGCTCGACGCTCGCCGCGACGCTCGCGCAGCTTGCTTTCCAGTTGAACACGTCGCCGGACGCGAACACTTCGCTTTGCTCCTATTCCGCGACCGCGCTTGTTCTCAGCATCGCCTACAAGGCTCAGGGCGTCGGCGGCAACGCCTACACGCTGGCGTCGTCGGTTGGTACGGTTTCGGCCGCGACCCTATTGGGCGGCACGGCAAACACCGCCGGCTTCACGCTCTCGTCGCTCTATACCGGCTCGGGCGCGAACGGCGATACGTGGGCGCTGTCGGCGGGAACCAAGGTCGGCACCTGGAAGCTTGTTCTGACTCACTTGGGCAATGTTCCCGAGATTTACGACAATCTGGGTTACGGCCTGACTGGTACGGCTCTTTGGGCGGCCATCGCCGCCGCAGTCATCGCGGGCAACGGCCAGCTTCGCGGCCCGTCGACCTCCTTCTCGGCGGTTGCTGGCGGATCTTCGACGGCCCCGACTGTTTCGAATGGCGCGCTTGCCGGCGGAACGGATGGCGCGACGACCATTAACGGAACCGTGCTGCTCGGCGTCGATACCATCCCGCGCAAGGGCATGTACGCCATGCGTTCGCAGGGCATCTCGGTTGCGGCGTTGTGCGACTGCGATGACTGGACGACCTACAGCACTCAGCTTGCTTTCGGCCTCGCCGAAGGAATCTACATGTGCGCCGTTACGCCGCTCGGCGATTCCCCCGCAAACGCGGTGGCTGTCAAGACAGCGGCGGGCATTGACTCTTACGCTTTCCGCCTGTCGCTCGGCGATTGGATTCTGCTGAACGACACGATCAATGGTGTTCAGCGTTGGGTCTCGCCGCAGGGCTATCTTGTCGGCAAACTCGCGAACTTGTCGCCTGAGCAATCGTGTTTGAACAAGCCGCTTTATGGCATCGTTACGACGCAGAAAAATCAGTTCGGTAACGTCTATTCCGATGCTGATTTGCAATTGCTCTCGACGAACGGAATCGACGTTGTAACCAACCCGATCCCGGCCGGAAACGTGTTCGGCTCGCGCGTCGGCCGCAACACGTCGAGTAACGCCGTCATTCACGGCGACAATTACACGCGAATGACTAACTACATTGCGGCGACAATCAACGCCGGCATGGGAATCTTCGTTGGTAAGTTGCAGGGCTCTAGCCCGACCGACACGACGCGATTGCAGGCGAAGGCGACGCTTGACGCCTACGGGCAGAACTTGGTTTCGGCCAATATGCTCGATGATTGGTACACGGTGCTCGACCTTTCGAACAACCCGGCCAACATGATCGCGCTCGGCTACATGCAAGCCTACGTCCGCGCGAAATACCTCGCCGTTGTCGAATTCTTCCTGATTTCGGTTGAAGGCGGCCAGTCGGTGACGATTACGCGGTCGAGCGGCGCTCCGTTCTAACACTCAACTAGGGGCGGCCATTCGGTCGCCCTTCCAATCATTTACGAACGGCGAGTCATATGGCTGTCAATGGACTTAGCGTCGGACGCGACGCCACTATTGTTTTGTTTGATAACAACACGCGGGCGGTCATCGCAACGGCGAACGTCACCGACTACGACGAAAAGGCCGAAATGACGGAGATTAAGTCCCGTCCGCTTTCTGGCCTTCCCGTCTACGGCTACATTCCCGAGGGCTGGAAAGGTTCTTTCACGGCCGACCGCATGAACCGAACCTTCGACGACTTGGTCTCGACGCTGGAGTCGCTCTATTACGCGGGCGGAAACGTGCTCGGAATGAAGATCTCGCGCTACGTCAACGAACCTGACGGGACGGTTTCTCAGTACGACATGCTCGGCGTCGCCTTGAAGCCGGAAGATCTCGGCGCTTGGAAGGGCGACGCGAAGGTTTCGCAGAAATTCAGTTGGGCGGCTTCTATTCGCAAAAAGGTGAAGTGAAATGGCCGTTGTCGGCAACATTCGAACGGAAGCGCCGCCGCTCGGCGCTTCGGCCGTCATCGTCGCGGAAGCGGCCAAAACTGTTTTCGTTTCCGGCGGCGGACACACTATCGAGGTTCGCCGGCCGACTAACGTGACGCGCCGGAATTGCCGCAAGGCAATCTCGGCTGAATCGCAGGAAAAGCCGGAACTGTTCGGCGAATACCTTCTCGCGTTTCTTGTCGCCGGCATCGACGGCGAGCCGGTCGGCGTTCCTCAGAACGAACAGCAAGCCGAAGCCATTCAGGACCGTATCGGCGACGAGGGGCTTGCGGCCATCATTGGCGGCGTTCGCCAGTTCGGCCTTGCAGGCGGCAGCGTGGTTGCCGACGCAAAAAACTAACCAGGGACTCCGAATTCAGAAACAATGCGTTTCTGATAATGCACGGAGTCCCGTTTGACGTGGCCGAGGCGTTAGACGACGCGACGCGCCTCGCCTATGTAATCACGTTCGGGGAACTAAAGGGCGGCTCTTGGAATTGGGATAATCTGGAATGGCGAACGGCTGATTAGCCTACCCTCGATAGAATTCCGAAACATACCAAAAGACCAAGATGATTACGCCCACAAGCCACGCTTGCGCGCCGCCCCCACGGGGCTCGCTGGCGGCTGTCTTTTCCAAGACTGGCAATCGGACGCCCAAGCGAGCGGCGGCGCTGTAGACGGCGGCTGTGGCGGTTTCGGGGGATACCGCGAACCATTCGCCGGATTGCCGGCTATTGTCGAGAATCGAATGTGCGCGCTGTTCAACGTCAAAGGCGCGCTCGCCGGCCGCCACTATATGCGCAATCCGTAAATGAAACGGCGACCCGGTTTGCAGCGTCGCTAGGCGTTCAGTTGGCGTTGCGCTTATGCCGATCTTCGTAAGCCCGTGGTCGCCGGCAATCACGTAAACGAACGTATCTTGCTCGCGCCCCTCCCGTCGTCGCGGAGGGCGGAAGCTGACGCCGGGCCGGAAAAAGCCGCCGAACATTCTGGGGCCGAAGACAAATAAGCGCATGTTTTTCGTCTATCACAATTCTGGATTGCCGTAAATGATGAGTTGCGCGGCGTTCGCCGAGAAGTTGGAGCTTGCGGCGTATCGCGCGAAAGCGGGGCTTTCCATTCCGACCGAGCGCGTAATGTACATGGCCGAAGCGCAGGCGCGCGAAGTCATCGGGACATACCGCTTTGGTTGGACTCCCCTTGCCGAGTCAACCATGGACGACCGCGAGCGCAAAGGCTATTCGCGCGACGATCCGCTTTTGCGTACCGGCGAGCTTGCGGCGAGCATCGCGCACGCAACCGCCCGCTTTGGAGGGGGCGCGCAAGGGCTGGTCTATTCCGACGACAAGGTTGCGCTCTATCAAGAAATGGGAACCGAAACGATCCCGGCGCGCTCGTTTCTCTATCGCTCCGTTATCTATGTCATTCCCGACATGCGGAAAATTTTCGGTGACTTTGCGGTCGCCATTCTAACGACGGGCGTCTAAGTCAATGATTGAAGCCGGCGAAGTTGGCGCGGTCTTTACTGTAGTTGACGAGGCTTCCGTTATCTTACAACGGCTCGCGCGACAGTTCAAAGAGCTTGACGCACTGGTCTTGAACACAAAGAAGAGTCTCGCCGGCTTCGGGAAAACGCTCGGCTTGGACAAGCTCGCGGCCGATACCGCCGCGATAAGCCGCGAACTCACGACGATAGGAACGACGGCCGACGCTTCGGTTGCGCGAGCCAACGCCGCATTCGGCAAAATGGACGCTTCGGTCGACGCCTCGATTGCGCAAATTAGCAAGCTTAAGGCCGAAATGGCGAGCTTGGGGCGCATTCCCGGAACCGGGCGATTTCTTCCCGGCGGTGGCGGCGGGGGTGGCGGCGGCGGGAGCATTCGCAACGGCCCGCACTTCGGCGCAGAATCGCCGAGCTTCAACACACCGGCCGGGCGCATAAGGACGGAAGGCGGGAATATCTGGGAAGCGCTAGGCGTCTATGCGGTTCTTGACACAATCAAGAACATCGTTACCGCTGGCGGCGAACTGGAAACGCAAAAGAAGCTTTTGCACGACCTTCTAGGCAACCGCGAACAGTCGGGCGACGTAGACGGCGCGGTCAAGGCCGCAATTGCTTATTCAACCGACGCGAATAGCGGGATCATCGGCTCAACTCCTGCGTCGAACCTAGCCGGGTTGCGCGAGATCTATCCGTTCATGCCGAACCTCTCGGCCGCAATCAAAGAACTTCCGTCATTGATGCAAGCGGCGAAGCTGCTTGAAGAATTAACGCACGGCCAAAAGAAGGCCGAAACTCAGCTTCCGATTCTCGCCAAGGCGCTCGAAAACTTGGGCGGCGGCATCGATCCCGAAACGCATGAGCTTTCCCCGGAACGCATGGACAAGGCGGTTAACGAAGCCGTCAAAACCATCATCGCGGGCGGCGGCGTAATTGACGCGAACGCGCTGCTTGGGTTCGCCAAGCAGGCCGGCGGCATGGGGCGCATTACGACCGACTTGGGGACGATGTTCGACAACATCATAACCTCAGTTCTCGACATGGGCGGCAACCGCTCGGGAACGGCGCTTGCGGCGCTTGGTCGGCAATTTCTCGGCGACGTAATGAGCCCGCAAAAAGCGGAGGAATTGGAGTCGCTCGGCATTCTACCGAAGGGCGGATGGCACAAGGCCGGCGCTGGCATCGCGATGAATCCCGGCCAAAAGATGCTTGGCGAAGATGAGATAAAAGACCCCGAAAAAGGGATCGCCGCATGGGTTCGCGACGTTTGGGGACCGGCCGTAATGCGGAAGCTCGGGCCGAACGCTACGGTCGCCGACGTAATGCAAGAATCCTACAAGGATTTCAGCACGTCAACGGCGCAACGGCTCGGCTTGCTGTTTCTTGCCAACTCGGCACAGGTTGAACGCGATAAGTTGATTCGCAATTCAGTCGATCCCAAGGGCGCTTATCAGGGGATGGTCGCCTACGATTTGGCCGCGAACGCCAACAACCTAAGCGCGGCAATCAAAGGCTTGGGCGAAGTGTTGGGCGGCCCCAGCACGGACGTTGCGATTAGCGGCTTGCAAACACTGACAAGCGCAATCCACGGCTTGACTGACGCGGCGTCCATTAGTCCTAACGCCGACAAGACAATCCTCGGAACGGCGCTCGGCGGCGCGCTCGCTGGCGCTGTTGGATGGATTAGCAAATTCTTCGGCGGCCCCGGCGTCGGCGACGTTCTCGGCGCGCTAGGTAAAACGGCCTCCGCGCCGCTTGCAATTACAGCAATCGGCACTCTGACAAGTCCCGAAGAAAAGGCCGCAAGCGACGCGCTTATCGCAAAGCAGGCGGCGGACCATCCTGGCGATCCGTGGTGGCGAGAAAAGGAAACGTGGGGTCGCTTGTTTGGCGGCGGCGGCGGATCTGCCGATGCGGCCAACGCCAAGGCGCTCGGCGCGGCCATCCCGCCGCCGCAAGTCAAGGTCGACAGCAAAACCGATGTTTCCGTTACGCTAGACGGCGCTGCGATTGCTGCAAAGGTTGTCTCGAAAATGACGAGTCAAATGCGCTCCGTCAACGGGACGAACACGATTGACAGCGGCGCGCATTGGTCGCCGCCGGACATGGGGAAATAATGGCCGATACGCTAGTCATTCTCGGCGGAGTCGTCTTTGACGGCTTCGCCATCCCCGACAAGATCAACTTCGGCGGCAAGCAAGCCATCAAGATTCACAAGCTCATTGGCGGTCAACGCATCGTCAATCCGCTTGGGCCGGACCCCGATCCGATTACGTGGTCGGCCAAGTTTCGCGGGCCGTCGGCGCTTGGAATGGCGAGCGCGGTCGATGCGATGCGAACCGCCGGGTTGCCGGTTCCGCTATCTTGGTTCGGCCTCGCCTACACCGTTATTGTCACGGCGTTCAAGGTCGAGACCGAAAAGTTCTACGAAATTCCCTACACGGTAACATGCGAAGTCGTGTCGCCTGACGGTTCCTCGGGAAGCGGCGGCGCTGGCGGCCTTACGGGGCTCGTGGGCGGCGATCTTTCGGCCCTGCTATCGACGCCGCTCGCGGCCGCGCTTCCGGCTGTCGGCGGCCTCGCCACGCTCATTAACGGGGCGTCCTCCTTAGACGACGCGATTGACAGCGTAACCGGGCCGATACTCGCGGCGGTTGGCGGTGCTGAAAGCGCGATAACGGCGGCGATTTCCGCCGACGACGCGATTGTGTCGCTCGCTTCTGTTTCGGGCGTCGGTGGCGTCCTGGCGGGCGCGGGGACCGCGCTGGCGAGCGCTTCGGCTCTACAGGCTACGATTGCGGCCATGACAAACCAGGGCGCTCTACAGGGCGCGCTGGCGCTTGTGACGCGCATCGGGACGAACATGCAAACCGGGGGAGTCTAATGGCGTCGCTTCAATCTCCCGTTCGGCTTCAAGTTGTCACCGTTTCCGGGACCACGTTGTTCGCCGTCGCGTCGCAATATCTCGGCGATGCGACGCAATGGAATCGCATCGCTAAGTTGAATGGGTTGGTCGACCCGACGATTGCCGGGACCGCGACGCTGCAACTCCCGGCCGTGAATGCCTCGGCCGGCAACGGCGGGATCTTGGGGCTCTAATGGGAACCTTTAAGCCGTTTACGGCGTCGCTCATTGCCAGCGGCTCCCAGATCCCGATTATCTCTTTCAGCGTGAAGCAATCGAAGACCAAGAGCGGCGACACGTTCCGCGCGGAAACCGCATTCGACGCGGTCCCTGGCGGCGTCGGCTTCTTCGTCGCGGCGACAAACATTGACGCTCAAATCATCGTCAACGGGACGAAGATTTTCGACGGCGTAGTTGACCACTCCGATTACGATTGGACGAACCGGGTCGTTACGGTAACGGGGCGCGACAAGGCGTCGGCGCTCGTCGATAAAACGACCTCGCAAAAGTTCCTGAACAAACAGCCCGACGAGATTGTTCAAGCAATGGCGAGCGCGCACGGCATAAGCGCCGACGTTGACTCGCCCGGCGGAAAAGCCGGAACGCAATTCACGGCCGACCTCGCGAAGATTACGCATCGCGGTTCCGAGTGGTCCGCCGTCAATGAGCTTGCCGAGTTGTTTGGAATGACCGCGTACATGACGGTTGGGACGCTCTACTTTAAGAACGTTCCCGAGTCGTTGCCGGTTTACCAAATTACGTACACACCACCGACACCCGGTCCAGCAACCGCGAACGCTGTGATATTGAAGACGTCTCGCAATCACATTCTCGGGCGTCCCATCAAGACGAACGTGCATTCCCACAATCACAAAAAGAAAACCGTCCTCACGCATACGATTTCCCAAGCGGGAAGCGGCGAGCCGTTGGTTTACAATCACGTCACGCGCCCCGGACTCACGCAAGACCAAGTGCAGCGCATTGCGACGAAGAAACACGCGGACGTTGTTGCGCACGAGCTTTCGCTCGACGGGCTCGAAATTCCCGGCGACGAAACGTTGAACGCGCGCTTTATGGTTGCGCTTTCGGGAACCGGGACGGCGTTCGATCAACAATACGCTGTTTCCGACGTTGAGCACGTCGGAAGTTCGAGCGAGGGTTACGTGACGAAAATCACCTGCAAAAACAAGAAATCCGGCGGAGGCGGCGGCCCGAAAACATCGCCAGCTTCGACGACGGGCGCGGGCGCGGCTTCGGCGGGCTCTGGCGCGAGCACGTCGTACACGTAATCAACGAAAAGGACCGGGCATGTTGGCGAGCCTTATGCGCCGCGAAGCGTCGCGCAATAGCGTCGCCGTCGCAAAGGAGCACGTCGGAACCGTCGACTCCTACGACGCGACAAACCACGCCGTAAAAGTCAGTTTCGGGACAGAGCTTGACGACAACGGCCAACCGCGAATTAGCGGCTGGATTCCCCTTCGAACGCAATCGGGCGGCGCTAATTCGTCGTGGGTTATCGGCCCAACGCCCGGCGATCAGGCGGTTGTCAGCTACCTAGAGGGCGACCCTGAAAGCGGCCACGTCACCGGCTTCATTCACAACGACGTTGACAAGCCGCCGGTTGTCCAAAGCGGCGAAGCGCATTTGAAAACGAAAGCCGCGACAATTCACATTGACGCGAGCGGAAACGTGACAATCACCGCGTCCGGCGACATCAACATGGCAACCGGCAAGACGGTCACAATAACCGGCGCGACAATTAATTTGGTTGGGAACGTGCATCTTGGCTCTACCGGCGGCGTTCCGGCTGCGCAGCAAGGCACGCTCGACACGGCCGGCAATGCCGACACTTCTAACTTGGCCGCGAAGGTTTGGGTGACATAATGCCGGACATTAACGCGCCGTGGTATTCCGATTTAGGAACGTCGGCAACCGGCGACCTGGGGTTGATTGACGGTTCGGCGCTCGGCGTGCAGCGCATCTTGCGCCGCCTGTTTACGAACGCCGCGAATGGGACTCTCGTTTGCGGCGACTACCTTTGGCATTTGGCTTACGGCGCGGGACTTCCCGCGCGCGTCGGTAGCACAATCGATAGGTCGCTTTTGGCGTCGATTGTGCGTTCGCAGATTCTCAACGAGTCCGCCGTCGCCGCGTCGCCCGCTCCCGTCATCACGGTAACGCCCTTTCAAAACGGCGTGACAGTGGCAATCCAGTATTGCGACGGCGTTACGGGTCTCGCTCAATATCTCGCATTTGACGTGAGCCAATGATTCTAAACACCCAGACTTGGTCAACAATCGTTCAAAATCAGGCGATTGCGATTCAAACAAAGGCGGCGGCGCTCGTCGATTTCACAGTCGGCTCAATTCTCCGCGCCATCATCGAGGCGGTTGCAGGCGTCACCCTTTGGTTGCAGGCGCTCATTCTTCAAGTCATGGCGATAACGCGTGCCGCCACGTCCAATGGTAGCGACCTGGATACTTGGTTCGCTGATTGGAATTTCTATCGTCTAACGGCGCGCGGCGCTTCTGGTTACGTGACATTCTCGCGCTTTACGCCGCTGTTGCAGGCGGTTGTCCCTGTCGGTGCGACGCTGCAAAGCGCGGACGGGACTCAAACGTTCGTCGTCATTCTCGATATGACGAACGCGAATTATAGCTCGGCGCTGAACGGCTACGTTCTCGCGCCGGGGGTGACTTCGATTGCCTGCCTCGTACAGGCAACCGTCGCCTCTACGGCGTCGAACGTGCTCGCGAACACGCTCACCGTGTTGACGACTCCTATTGCCGGCGTCGATTACATCAACAACGCGGGCGCTTTTTCCGGCGGCTCCGGGCAAGAGTTGGACCCGGCGTTTCGCGCTCGCTTTTGGCTCTACATCGCCGCGCTTCGCGGCGCAACGAATGGCGCGGTTGCTTATGCAGTCGCGTCGCTGCAAGTCGGCGCGGCCTACACGCTAACGGAAAACTACACGCTTGCCGGCGTCTATCAACCCGGATTCTTCTTTGTCGTAGTTGACGACGGAACCGGCACGCCGCCGACGACGTTGACCGCGAGCGCCTACGCCGCGATTGATGCGTTGCGGCCACTGACAAGCACGTTCACGGTCTATTCTCCGGCCATCTTACACGCCAATGTCTCGATGATTTTGGGCGTCGCGACCGGCTACAACCGCACTGCTGTTGTCGGGTTGGTTGGGAACGCTCTTACGGCGTACATCAACACAAACCCGCTCGGCGTGACGCTTTCGCCGTTTCGCCTAGCGCAAGTCGCCATGGACGTTCCCGGCGTGACCGACATTAGCGGCTTCACGCTCAACGGCGGCCTAGCCGATCTTATCCCGACTCCGCAACAGGTTACGAAAACCGGAACAATGAGCGTGAGCTAATGGCGACCGGCGACCAAAATGACATTTCCGGGCGCATTCGTGCGCTCTTGCCGCGTTGGTTTCCAACCGTCACGCCGATACTTGACGGGCTTCTAGCCGGTCCCGCGAGCGCCCTGGCGTTCGCCTATTCATTGCTCTCGTATGCACGACTGCAAACCCGACGCGCGACGGTTTCAGGCGGCTTCGTTGATATGCTCGCGTGGGATTTCTTCGGCCCACGCTTTCAGCGTAAGCGCAACGAACCCGACGCGACTTTCAATGCGCGAATTGGCTCTGAGGTCTTTCGCCCGCGCGCAACGCGGGCTGCGCTAACGCGGGCGCTCGTCGACCTGACGGGCAATGCCCCGGCGATCTTCGAACCGGCGCGGCCCGGCGACGCGGGCGGCTACGGGATGGCTGGCGGCGGCTATGGCTGCGCTGGCGGCTACGGTTCGTTGCTGTATCCATTCCAGGCATTCGTAACGGCCTATCGACCACTCGGCTCAGGAATTCCCAACGTCAACGGCTACGGCGGCGGCAACGGCGGCTACGGCGTCGGTGCAATCGAATGGGCCGACCCTTCGCTGATTATCGGTGCGGTTGCTGACGCGGACATTTATGCCGCAGTCGATAGCGTCAAGCCTGCCGCCACAATCATTTGGACGCAGATTCAGACGCCGCTTTCCGCGCAAAACATCGTTGAACAATTGACAGTCGGAAGTCTCGACCTGGGTGCGGTTTGCGCGCCGGTTGTTCTTTCGGCGGACTTCGGGGCGGCGGCTGCCGGCGTCATCGGCTCTATCAACTTAGGAACGGTCCCGTAAATGAGTGAAGCCCTACAGCTACGGCGAGGAACCGCCACGCAAATTGCGGCGTTTACCGGCGCGGCGGGCGAGGTTGTGGTTGACACGACCAACAATCGCCTCGTTTTGCAGGATGGCGTAACGGCCGGCGGCTTTTCGCTTGCAAAGCTCGCCGAAGTTACGGCGATTTCTGGCGGACGCCGCGCGATTTCCGACGCCGCAACGACCGCGCTCGCAACCGATAGGTTCATTGCGTACACGGCCATAACCGCTCCGCGCGTTGTTTCGTTGCTCGCCGCTTCGGCCTTCCCGACGGGCGCGGTTCTTGGCGTGATCGATGAGTCCGGCGCGGTTTCAGCGACGAACACCATTACGGTTTCGCGCTCCGGGGGCGACACAATCAATAGCGGCACGGCGGCGGTTATCAGCGTCGCGCACGGCTACATTTTCCTTGAAAGCGACGGCGTTAGTCGTTGGTCGGTTGTCGCTATTGATGTTGGCGACATGCTCGGGAGTACGCTTCCGAGCAACGTCACCGCCTCGTCGCTGACGAGCCTCGGCACGCTTTCGAGTGCGACCGTCGCCGGCGACGTGATGATCGGCAATAACACGCCGACGGCCCCACTGACCATCACGCCGCAAACGACGACGTTGCCGACGCCGGCCGCGGGCGCGCTGGCCCATTTCATCGGCGCAAACGGCGCTCCCTCGAGGGTTCAGTGGAACAGCTACGGGAGCAACGGGTCGTTCCTGTTCTACCGCGCCGATGGGTCGCTGGGGTCGGAGACGGCGCTGGCGAGCGGCGACGCCATCGGCGCCATCGCCTTTCGCGGCT
>Ga0316217_10000644_pt1 | contig 48469 bp, 50 predicted proteins | sample 1anoAmetaG_FD_203633 | JGI IMG/M metagenome (GOLD analysis project Ga0316217, IMG submission 203633) | Freshwater microbial communities from Trout Bog Lake, Wisconsin, USA - 1anoA | ecosystem: Environmental > Aquatic > Freshwater > Lake > Hypolimnion/Profundal zone | place: USA: Wisconsin...
CTATGAGTGGTGCGTCGTCCCCGAGTGGCCAATCGTCACTAAGTGGAGCGTCATCACTGAGCAGTACGGTCAGCGGTCTGTCATCGGAAAGCAGCCTGCCGTCACTGAGCAGCATGTCATCCATGCACGGCGTATCATCAATAGGTTCCGAGTCGTCTATGAGTGGTGCGTCGTCGCCAAGTGGCGAGTCGTCATTGAACGGGGCATCGTCTCTAAGCAGCACGGTCAGCGGGTTGTCTTCCGAAAGCAGCTTGCCATCGTTGAGTAGCATGTCCTCCTTGAGCGGCTTTTCTTCGCTTAGCAGCCAGTTATCTATCAGCGGCCTGTCGTCGTTGAGCAGCACAGTCAGCAGCCTGTCATCGGGAAGCAGTCTGCCGTCGTTGAGCAGCACAGTCAGCAGCCTGTCATCGGGAAGCAGTCTGCCGTCGTTGAGCAGTATTTCTTCCTTGAGCAGCATATCCTCCGAAAGCAGCCTGTCCTCCTCGAGTATTTCGTCGTTGCTCAGTTCCTTGTCATCCCTAAGCAGTCCATCGTCGTTGAGCAGCCCGTCGTCGCTGAGTAGTCCATCATCGAAGAGCAGCCCCTCATCGTCCAGCCTGAGTTCGTCAAGCCCGTCGTCGTCGAGCCCCAGTTCTTCCTCGCCGAGCAGTTCCTCCAGCAGTTGCCTGCCCTGCACTTCCACGCCGGTAACCTGCGGCCTGCTGGCGGGTTTTACCTCCATCTATGATTTTGCCTCCAACAAGCTTTTCGAGCGGCACCTGCATGCCGAGTGCCGCAGCTTCATGTACCCGGCCTATGAATATGATTCGGCCAATCGCATGTTGGAATACGAACGCGGCTTCCTGGCCGCCGGCGGCGCCAAGATCGATGTTCCCATCAGCCTGCCGGAAACCTTTGTGTTCCGGGCGTACAACCTGGATCTGTTGGGTAACTGGGTCACCGAGGGCGGCAAACCGGCCATCTTGTATGCCCATCCCTGCGAAGCACCAAAAAAGGAGGACCGTACCACCAACAGCCTGAACCAGATCGCGACAATCGACACCGTCGGCCTGCCCTATGACAACAACGGCAACCTGACCGGCAATGGGGATCTGGTCTACCAGTTCGACGCTTTCAACCGTCTGCGCAACGTTTTGCTGCCGGACATGACATTGATCGCCAATTATTATTACGATGCCCATCCGGGGGCGCCGGGCGGGCGGCGCATCCGTTCGGTGATCGCGGATTTGGGCAGCGGTTACGGCGGCATCGACCACAACGTGCCGGCGGGCACGACCAATTATCTGTATGCCGGCAGCCAGTGCCTGGAGGAACGCAATGGCGACAGCCCGGCCCGGCAATACGTCTGGGGCCGCTACATTGATGAACTGATCCAACAGCGCGAATTCCAGAATGATGCCGGTGATTACTACGCCCTGACCGATGAGCTTTACCGCACGGTGGCTCTGTGCGACCCACGCGGCCGGATCCACTCGACGTACGACACGGACATCTACGGCATCACGCAGATCTACATTGCCCCGGACCCGTACACGGGCCGCTGGTTTACCGATGGCGACGTGCCGATCAGCCGGTTCCGCCCGGGGATGGGCCTGCCGGCGCTGTGCCCGTACATTTTCACGGGACGGCGCCACGACCGGGAAAGCCGGTTACATTATTTCCGGGGGCGGTACTTTGACCCGGCCCAGGGACGGTTCATCGGGCGCGACCCGATCGATTATGCTGGAGGCTTGGGACTCTATGAGTATTGCGGCGGACGCGCGGCTACCGGGATGGACCCGATGGGATTAATGGATCCTGAGCATTATAACGGCGCCGGCATGAGTGCCAGGGAAAGTGATGAGGCGTGGCTGGAGGAACGAGCAAGCGTTCCTATACCGCCGCCCCATCCGCATTGGGAGGTTGACGCGAAGTTCCACACCGGCGAGGGCCTGACGCAAGCGCGACACCTGGAAGAGGAGGCGCACCAGCGAGGGCGATGGTACGAACAACACGGCGATCGGAAAAACGCAAATTGGTGGTATTTAACTGCTGGCGATTGGATGTATTATGCTGAGGGCGAAGCGGCGCAGGGTGACATTAACTATCCTTCTGCGGCAAATGCTTATTACCGATGGGTGCTCAGGTGGTTCGGCTCTCAACCAAGCACGAAAGGCTCCTTCGTGCCAGTTGCCGGGTCTCTCCGATCATCTGTTAATTATTATAGCGAGGGACGTTGGGCTTGGGGGACGATTTGGGCCGCAGCTGCTGTAAGCGATGTGTTCCTCATCCGCAGTCTGGTCACGGGGCTCTTGCGCGGCGGGTGGCGGATTGCGGGTCCATACGGGTGGAAAGGATGGACAGGTGTTTCAAAATGGCTTGGCGATATTGGTTTCAGGGATTTTAAAGGTCAGATCATCCATCACTGGGCCGCGGGTCGTAACTCTGGGATCTTTAAATCTCTACCTGATTGGATCAAGAACCAACCTTGGAACTATGTCCGCATGCCTTCCCAACAAATCCATAACATAGTGGAAGCAAAAGGCGCCGGAAGGGCGATGAATCCGATAGTGCGTTCGTTCTATCAGGTTTGGTACGGAACGCCTGACTGGTTTAAAGCACATTGGCTTTCCATTGATCTCCGTTTGTATAGGGCCGACGTAAATTTGCAGGCAGATGCGAAAAATGAACCGACTACAAGACCTTAAATTCCCAGCATTGCGGTTCTTCTCGGAGTCGAATGGGGAATCCGTAGACGTCGTTGCTAGTTACGATGAATTAACGACAACGACGTCGTATGCAGTTAGGACGGGGCTTTTTACCAAGATTACTTTGGTGACTGCCGACGGATCGGCGGTTCGGTTCAAGTCTGCCCGAATTCTTCATGGCGTCGGCCCGTTCTGGGGCTATCGGTTTCTTTTTCACCGGATAGTTAACGTTGAATTGATTCTTGATCACTGCATTGTCCCGCTGCCGTTGGAGGAAGTGAAAAGTAGGGTGGGAAAATGTTTGAAGGATGAAGATTTATGGGGAGAAATGGGTGATTTTGAGGAGTTCGAAAACGCGGTGAATGGGGCGGGTTCAATTAGCGAAATCATCGGACTCATTAGCGGCGCAGGAAATCATCCCGAATAGTACTAGCGTGATTGGCCGCCAATGGGGTAAAGGCAATTTCATGGCTTCCCAAGGCTGGATCTAATAAGTTGGCGCTGTTTCAAAATATAGGTCACACAGCACCCGGCCTGCGTTGGATAGAAAGTGAGTGTGGGCAATGGTAGAGACGGAGCAGTGTTTTGAAGGAGTTCCAAGGATGCGGATCATCGCGGATTGCCCCTGCTGGTGTACGTCGCCCGACTTATGCGAAAATTTGGACTCGACGTGGGCTTTTCATTTAGTTGAGGAAGCACACGATGACTGATGTAGTCGATGCGCCAAATACAACCGCAGTCCGTCGTGTGGTGGTTGATTGCGCTCATGCTCAACCAACCGATCGTCCAAGCCACGTGCGATGCAGGATTGGGCTTCATGGGGGGAAACCCCACATCGGCGTTTGCAAACGGTGCCCTGAGCGTATTTCTGCGGAGTTACCTGTGCCAATCGTCGGCAAACAGAATCTGCTGGCCGTCACAATGAATAAGTTGGCTGAACCAGCCAATAATGGGAAGGTACTGGGGGCCATCAAGCCGTCGGTGGAAAACCTCGCCCCAGCCATGCGGGCCGAGTTTGCGTTGGCTGAATTACGGGCCGCTATTTGCGAAAAGTGTCCACACAACAACGGCATTTCTCGCGAGGTTAATCGCTGGCCCGTGCATACGGTGCGCTGCGAACTGTGCGGCTGCGCCGGCTTGAGCCTTACGCGCGGGACATGCGCGGCTGGCAAATGGCCCACAGACGCGCCTGATTTAAGGAAACCCGAGCTTGGCACCCCGGAAGACGCGGTTGGTGTCGCCACGCCATCGGCCGGTAGGGATGTACGGGAGAAATTACTCCTTCGCAGCCACCTGAGCCCGGGCGATATCGTAATGCTCACGGCGACGGTTCGCGACCTTCATCGGGCCTACCCGGGGCGGTTTGTCACAGACGTGGATAGCAGCGCATCGGAACTGTGGGAGCACAACCCCCACATCACCAAGCTGGAGCGCGCTGCATCCGACGTTCGCGTCGTCGAGATGCACTATCCCACGATCAACCAGAGCAATCAGCGCCCGGGACATTTCATCCATGGGTACCATCAGTTCTTGGAAATGCAGATGGGCCTGACGGTTCCGGTTACCGAATTCAAAGGGGACATCCACCTCTCGGAAGATGAGAAACGGTGGACCAACCAGGTGGAGGAGAACTTCGGCTACAAAGGGCAATTCTGGCTGCTAATGGCCGGTGGGAAATACGACTTTACCACCAAGTGGTGGTCCCCGGATTTCTACCAGCAGGTGGTCGATCACTTTCTTGGGCGGGTGCAGTTTGTCCAATGTGGCGAGAAATCGCACTGGCATCCGCCGCTGAAGGGGGTCTTTGACCTGATCGGAAAGACGTCTATGCGGCAGTTTATCCGTCTGATGTATCATGCCCAGGGCGTGGTGTGCCCGATCACCATGGCCATGCACCTGGCGGCGGCCGTACCGACCAAAGTCAACCGCCTGCGTCCTTGCGTCGTTATTGCCGGCGGGCGGGAGCCGCCTCATTGGGAAGCCTATCCGGGTCATCAGTTTTTGCACACGCTGGGCGCTCTGTCCTGCTGCGCCACCGGGGGATGCTGGCGTAGCCGCTGCCAGCCGGCCAATGACGGCGACTCCAAGGATCAGCAAAACCTTTGCGAGCGACCGGTGCAAATCAGGCCGGATCTGCGAATTCCGCAATGCATGGTCATGATAAAGCCTGCTCATGTGATTGCCGCGATCGACCACTATCTTTCGGGAGGCACCTTTGGATGATCACGTTCGCCGGTTTGGTTGCTTTGCCCGAAGGGCTGGTGTATGTTTCGCAACATGATCGGGCGCGATACCATCGTGGGGCGGCTTTACATTCGCGTGGTCGCATTGAATTTAGCATGGTTACCTGACGCAACTTCTTTTCCGACTGCCTTGGAGTTCAAATATTTATGGCCGAGATTAACAACGAGAACGCGCTGTTACGAATAGATGACACGGTCGCTACCCTTCCGGATCGCCCGCCCGATGGCGTCAACTTGGATGGCCGCGGCATAGTGATCTGCGCTGGGGGAAACCGCTATTTCGTATGCGCCTGGGTTTGCATCAACATGCTGCGAAAACAGGGCTGCCAGCTCCCGATCCAAATGTGGCACCTGGGCCCCAAGGAAGTGAATGACACCATGCGGCGGTTGCTCGGGCCGCTCAATGTTACGTTGGTTGATGCCGAGGAAATTCGGAAGCAGCACCCGGCCAGAATTCTCAATGGTTGGGAGGTGAAGCCCTATGCGATCATTCACAGCCCATTCCGTGAAGTGCTGGCGCTGGACGCGGACAACGTGCCGTTAGGCGATCCGGAATTTCTTTTCGATAGCGGCCCCTATCGAGAGCACGGCGCCATTTTCTGGCCCGATTATGGGCGCTTGGCCAAGGATCGTATGATTTGGAAGCTCACCGGTGCGCCTTATCGCGACGAGCCAGAGTTCGAGTCCGGCCAAATTGTGGTCGACAAAGTTCGCTGCTGGAAAGCACTGGCTTTGACAATGTGGATTAATGAACACAGCGACTTCTGGTACCGGCACGTTCACGGCGACAAAGAAACTTTCCACATGGGCTGGCGGAAGCTCGATCAAAGTTACGCGATGCCAAAGCGCGGCATTCACAGCTTACAGGCCACCATGTGTCAACACGATTTTGATGGCCGCAGGATATTTCAGCACCGGAACATGGCCAAGTGGAAACTAGCGGGCAACTGCCGGATCGGCGGCTTCGACCAAGAGGACGACTGCATTGCTTTTCTTGAGCAACTCCGTCCGTCGTGGGGCGAGCTTGGCACGGTACTAGTCTATTGTGACCACACCAAGACGGAGGAAGAACGCCAACAGGCGCGACACCTGGCGTCCCGAAGCTGGATTTACCATCGTGTCGGGCACGACAAGCGTAATATGCGATTCCAATTGGATGGAACCATTGGCGAGGGTGCCGCGGGACTTGAAACGCTTTGGAATCTCCGCCAACGCAACAATGCATTTGTCCTTGATATCCAGTCAAATGACGCGCTTACATGTTCCCTGGTCTTGGAAGGGGATGGGGTGTGGCGCGGGCGGTGGGCGAACTTTGAAAAAATGCCGATTGAGTTGCGCGAAGTCGCAGCTCAAGTGCTGCCGCACACTGAAGAGACCACCATTGACGCCAACGTCAATGCCACAGCGGTGGCACAATTGGCAGCGCAGGAGATAACTATTAAAACAGAGATATTATCTCCTGCCGACCTTGTTGCGTTCGTCAACGCGACGCGAAGTTTTGTTTATTGCCGCGTTGGTTTCGACCAACGAAGAATGGAACTGCTGCCGGGTGGTATAATCGGGCACGGCGCAGCAGCATTGGAGCGCCGATGGGCGGCGTCTGAAGATGGCCTGGCGCTCACCGGCGATGCTGGAATAATTGCAGTATTGCGACCGCATGACACAGGGACGTTCCTTGGTCGGTGGACACAGTTTGAACGAATGCCAGTGATTCTAGCATCGGCGAATCGCGCCACTGTTGACGGCGAGCCGCGCAATGTCACCGAAGTGCGTTGGATCGCACAAAAGCGATCCGGGCATCATGCTATTATCGGTTGGTTGGGCAACCAACTCGGCAATGTCTGCTTCCTCAATGATTGCTCACCATTTCTCGATCCATACAGGACCCATACCAATACGCTACCGTTCATCGATCGTTACCCAGGCTTCATGAAACACAGATCACATGGCCGTCCGCCGGAGGATGACTTCGCGTTAACGACAGGCGACGAGCGGAAGCGCGCGGAGGATCTGCGCCGGATGGCGAAGGACTGGCTCTTCATGAGTTACGAGGACTTTGACCCTTCATGTTATTTCCCGTCTTTTGTGCAGTCGCTGCATGTCGGTAATAGTTCGCGAATTGTCAACGTGCTTGTGATCCGCGATCCGTTCAATCACCTGGCAAGTTTGCTGAAGGATCACCAGCGGACAAGACGACGCCACGATTACAGCAAGTTTGTCGGGACGTGGAAAGCCTGCGCGAAGGAGGCGCTGGGCGAGACCAACTTCGTTCCGGATAAATATTGCATACTCTACAATAGGTGGTTCGCTGACCCGGAGTACCGCAAACGCGTAGCTGCCCATTTTGGGACCGCTGGCGACGACGGTAGCTTGGCCACCGTATCTCCTAACGGCAAGGGTAGTTCTTTTGACGGCAACGCATTCGATGGGCGCGCCCAGGAGATGGAAGTATTATTGCGGTGGAAGCAATTTAAATTGAACGCGAAATATTGGTCCATACTAAAGGACGATGAGCTTTGGCGCTACGCCAAGCAGTTATTCGGTGAGATTGTCCCTGCCAATGAAGTCGGATAGATCGCGTGCTTCGATGACCCGATGTCACGCTTAGAATTTCAGGTAACTTCTCATATTAGGGGTGGCGAACTTGGGTGAGCACAATTCAAATGGTACCGTTACTTCTGCAAGTGCGCTAGGACCTTGTCAGATTTCAGATATTTCCGTTATTGTTCCGGTATGTTTGCAGGTGCCTAAAGCCTTTCAGGAGCTAACTCAAGCTGTGCGCAGCTTCTGTCGGCCGCATGTTGCGCAGATCATTATTCTCTGTAATCGCCTGAAGACAATGGACGCGGATGATTTGCGTAAGACGCTGCGCAAAGAGGCCGGTCGTGATATTATTGTGGTCCATGATATGGAACGATCTGTTGCCGGAGCCTGGAATAGGGGAATCGAGATGTCTCTGGCAAATGGTATTGATGCGTTTATTATTACAGCATTCGACGTTCTGTTTACAGATGATACTGTCGACACGCTAATTCGCTTTGGCAACAACAACGCCGTGGAGATTTGGAGTAGCACCGCCCGCTACATTTCTTCAGGGGAGACGCGGCCCGCCTGCGATTTTTCCTGTTTCATGCTCAGGCGTGAGACTATTCAGAATCACGGATGGTTTGATAAAGAATACAAGCCTGCATATTTCGAAGACAATGATTACGTCACGAGAGTCGTGCTGGGCGGAGGAACACCGCGGCAGGTCCTCGCGGCGCGCCATATCCATAAGGGTAGCATGACGATTAAATTGGACGCGGAGATGGCGCATCACGTAAGGCATTGGTACGCTCTCAATGCCGGACGCTTCACAAGAAAGTGGAAGGCGAAAACGGATAACTACGTGGATATTGCACGAGTATGCTTTCAAACGCCCTATAATAGCGGCAAACCACTGTCATGGTGGCCCGAGCAAGATAGAAAAGGGTATTCACCATCGGGCGGAATCCATCAATAAGTGTAGAGTCAACGGCTGCAACTATGACGGCAAGTCTCGCATGCACATGGCGGTATGGCGGTATTACGACAACTGCGATGAAGGAACGCATGGGGCGAACACGCGATTGTGGAATGAGAAGATGAGGCCCGAAATTGAGATAGCGCGATACGGAGTTGGGCATTATATGCTCGACGTTCTCGAACGGCTGCGCGCCAGTGAAAGGGACGGCTGCCGCTGGGTATTAGCGAGTAATAATCTAGCGGGGGATCCGTGTCCGGGGATCAGAAAACGCCTGTTTGTAGGTTGGACGGACGGTCACACCGTGGAGTGCAATGAGGGCGATTTTTGTGATTTAATGATCCGCTCTGTTGCCACATCCACAACGGAGTCCGAAATGATTGGAGTGTCCACGGTCACGAACGAATCGGGCGTGTGTTGCACCCGCCTTTCAAATAAGGTACGAAAGCGACTCCTTATCCCTATTCTTTCCTGCCAACGAAATCTGCACAAGCGTTTGGGTTGCCGGACAACATGGATGACCGGCCTATCACGTTACCGTGACATCGAGGCATTTTTTGTAATTGGTAATGCAGAAGTCAGTCGTCCTGAGCTTCGGGGAGATGTGCTGGAACTGCCGTGTCCTGATGACTATTCCAGTCTGCCTCAAAAAGTTCATAGCATGCTCCAGTGGTGTCTTGAACGGCGGGAGTTTGACTACCTGTTTAAATGCGATGATGATACATACGTGGTGGTCGACCGATTAGCGGCTTACCCTCTTGCCGGACAAGACTATATTGGGGACAATCTGGGAGGGTTTGCCGCCGGAGGATCCGGTTACATTTTGAGTTGCACTGCAGCAGAAATTGCCTGCGCCCGATTGGGGCCGCACCAGCATGGTTGCGAAGATCGGATCATCGGCGCCCAGGTGCGTTCAAAGGGCGTCCGGCTTATACACGACGGACGTTTTCGCAATGATACGCGACTATTACCTCACGTTGACAATGAGCAGATTACGTGCCACCACGCCAGTGGACAGGTGATGGAACAGATCTTTCAGGCTCTCCGCGTTGGACAATCTCCGATTAACACACAGGAGTTCTTTGAAATTGTCGGGTGGTGCAGTGGATATGGCGGATTGGGGCTGGGCGGGCGCCGCGGTTTTACGGTTGATGGTTCGGAACGGGTTTCATTTCGCGCATTAGAACTCGATCCTAGCGAATATGAAACCATTTCCCTCCATGCTGACAGTTATTTACATATTCGATGCACGACGCCAATTATAGCATTCGGATTTCTTGACTTGGCTGCATCCAACAGACCCAATGCGCCGGTGGAATTTGCTGTAGATAAGCAACCCCTTGGGAAGCTCCATGCTGGCGGCCAACGTACACAAAATGTCACATTGGACCCTGGTATGCATTTGCTGACAGCGCGATGTTCCGGCCAATTGGCTGCCCGCTACTCGGTTTGGGCGGTGCGTCCAGTTCCTTTCAACGAAAATATCGCATAACCTGCGCGGTTCTGTACACTGGCGAAATAGCATGGCCTCGCGTGACGGGCAATAATCAATGGTCTTCGCTGTAATCGATATCTACTCGTTAATTCTACGCATGTCAAAGTCTAAAATACTGTAAGATAGACCCCATGATTCAGCCACATACGCATAGTCCGCTTCTTTCGCGGTGTCTTTCCACAGTCTTCCTGGTTTCCATTGCATTTGCTTCTCCGCCAACGGCCAGTCACAATATGCGTCGTAATTGAAGTGTTTCGGATGGCGTTGCGCGTGTGTGGCCGCATTTTCTCCGCAACTGTGATACACCGATCGCGCCATGTTATGCGAGTATGTTTCCGGATGATGTACGGGATCACCATCTAAGTATGCTTGCAAGCGATTCGGTATTCCCGCAGCAACCCATGCCGGAACGTGAACTGCCCAACAGCTAGTTAGGAAACCCAGATTCCGTTCTGGGATACAGCCAGAGTACGTAGGGAATTGGCTGTGCACCGCCAAGTCACGCAACTGTACCACCCATGGCAGCGTCGGTAAGAAACGTCGGGAAAGCTTGACAAGTATATCAACGTGAAATTGGTCCGCCCATTTTAAACCGGTAAGAAATGCGTTGTGATCTCCCGCATATGCTCCCCGATCGTTTATCCGTGTGTCGGGGCTGAAATATTCGGCGCCGTATTGTGCGCACAACGCGGCTAGCTCATTACGATATTTGCTGCAATCGTCATGCACTAATAGACGGACATCGGACGTTAATCGCCTCCATGATTCCAGCTGTAAATGGACATAAGGAACTGCCCCATATGTACCGACTACGACTGCAACGCGTGCGTCTTTCTCTATATGCGGAATCATTTAATCCTCAATATCGTGCGAAAGTATTAACTCTCTTGAAAACCTCAGAATGTTACTTTACGCCATAAACATCGCAGCCTAAACAGTAAGAGTCGAACTTAGGTGCAAGTTGCCCGAACAATAGCCAATAATCGATCCCATATTCATACCACAAGCGTAGATAGCGAATACGCTAGCCGCCAACATATATGGGCAGTGGTCCCAAGTAATATTGCGGTAGGCGGTATGTGTGTGCTCCAAGGAAGACATTCACCACCCATGCTATTGTCATCCTCCGTGTTCCAAGAATCCAATCCATTGCCCAAATGAATGCTTGCCTTCACCGCTGAAATGCACGCAGGGCGGCCGGTTGCCGTTGCGGCACACAATACGGCGGCCCTCTGCACGTACCCGATCTGTGCAGTGTAGTTGCGTATTGGTACAAGTCATATTGGCAAAACAGCCAAACTCATGGTCCAATATCAGTGGTGTTTCACGCAGTAGGTACGTTGCCTGCCAAAGGAATTGATCGTTATTGAAATGTCGGTATGGCTTGAGTTGTTCGATAGTTCCATGCAGCCAACGCTCTCGCACGTCTGTAATATGTGCGAGCGTATCTATTACGCCGTGCTTGTTTCGCAACGGGCCACCCCAGCAGCCGGCCTGTGGAAAGCATTCGAACGTGCCTTCGCGCTGGAATCTCTGCCGCCAATGCGCTGAAGACTCCGGAAAACAACACGCTTCGGCGCTTACGAGCATATGGCCACCCAAGGCCCGAATGATTTCGTCTTCGGGCCCAAGAACCAATGTGTCAACGCCATCCATATATACGGCATATTTGAAAGGTTCCGGTAAAGTGGACAGCCAGCGTGCTAGGCACGCGATCTTCATATCGTACCAATTGCTAAATACTTCACCGACGCCGAAAACGTGGAGATGTATGCCCATTTGGGCAGCAGAACGGTGCAGCCACTTTAAAGTTCCCTTGATTCTCTCCTCGGGATAGCAACCAATGGTCGTAAGCGCTAATCGTTCAGTTCGATGTTGCGTGTCAGGTCGAAGTAACCATAATGAGTGTGCGCCGGCGTTTGAATTGGTGCATTTGACGCGCAACAGATACTTACCGGGTGGTAAGTGTATCCATGGTGTTGGTGTGCCAGAATACTGTACATCACCAATCCAATGATAATCTACCCAAAACTCGCAGGCTCCGCCGCCGTGGAGCCAACCGCTTCCATTCAATGCCCCTCTGATTGAAACGGGCTCAGTTATCTCAATGAGAACGTGGCTGGCAGCATGGGCCGATATACAGGATGTATACGGGCCAACGTGCGCTGGAAGCAAGACTGCATCGCCGGTAATCGGCGCGGCGTACCCCAAGTGTCTTCCCATTGCAAGTGTGCCAAATGCGGTAGTATGTTTAATTATCTTAAACAATGGAACTCCTGTCTTCTCGTAAGCAGCGCCGATCTGGCTAAAATCGAATGTGCCGATACTATCGATAGATAATGCGTCGCGGTGCGTGCCTTGGGTTTCTTTCGACTGAGGTAGCGATGTTCACGTATTCAACGAGGAACAACAATGTAGTCCGCGCGGGTGATGTTGTCATACCAGTTGGGTTTTCTGCCTCGGCTTGAATGCTATCCATAATCTATAGGCATCTTGTCTGTAAGATCGTGTTGTGTCAAGTTCAGATATTGCTGACGCAGGTATTGCGGACTGCGATGCGCCAATAGCACCTATATGAGGCCATCAGTTGTGGCGGTAACCGCGAAGCGCTTGGGTGAGCGTGACATAGCAAATGCGATTCGTGCCACACCTTATAGACGAATACGCCTCGGAGTGGGATTCGGCAGAGTGCTATTGTTTCGCGTCAACTCGGAGAACGGAAATGAACGTACACTGGCCGGTCGTAGTAGGTTGGCAATTGAGGATTCAGTCATTGCCAATACGTCCATGTGGGCAGGTCCGGCCTGCAGGACGCCGCGCTTTATGGGGCCTCGTCGATAATAGTGACGTCAAACACTGGAACGCCACACCCAACACGTGGTATAAACATATATGGGAGTTCATCGGGGCGCCAGATCGCCACAACGGTTCTATCAACGGACTCAGTGTTCTGACGCATGATGTGGAACGGGATATTCATAAGGAGCTCGCTAATGGACACGCCTCGCGTATTCGAAGAGGAATGCCAGCGCCATCTGGACCGGTTCTTCGCGCAGTGGCCCAACCGGAGCTTGCAAGAGCAGGCCAACAGGGCACTGCGGATGTTGCGTGCAAGTTCCAAACCGCTGAAAGGCAAGACGGAAGGTTGGGCCGCGGGAATTATCTACTTTGTGGCCACGGACGGGCACTTTCCCTGCGGCGTGCCGGGGGTGCCCAACGCGGAGTTCTCCGAGTTCATGGGCGTGCCGATGGAAACCGCCCGCCGACGATCCGGCCGGGTACGCGACATCGTCCTATTCTGACCTCTCGTCAGTGTTTCCCGCCCAGATGAAAGTAGATCGTGGACGGCCGAGCCTTGGCCGGATCGATGCTCCAACCGGCCAGATCGCGCAGTGCGGCCGCCACGAGTTCCGAGCAAAACCACTTGTCGGAGGAACCCCGAATGAACGGCACCGCGAAACGCAGCACTCCCAGGTAGTCGTAGGGGCTGCCGTCTTCCTTCTGCAACCACGGAAGCAGCGCCTCCGGGGCGACGTCCACGGGCAGGAGAATTTCCCGATCCGCGCCGAAGCCGGACGAATAGAACCGTGTGCCGCTGGGGCGGGCTCCAAAGCGCCGGCCGTCCGGCAGCGCGAACTCGCAGTGGCACAACCCCGTCCCCTCGTTGAACAGGGAGGTAAACCAGTCGCCAATGCCGCCGCCCTTGGCCTTCACGAACACCACGTTCACCAAACAACACCGCCTTTCATAAACCGGACATGCGGAGCTTTTCAGACCCCTATCGTTGGAGCCGCCCACAAGCTCCCTGGCCCGCCAAGAATTCCCGTGTCACGTCGAGCACGCGTTTGCCATAGGCCCAGATGATCAGCAGCCGTTCCATCATGTTGCCCGTACGCGCCACGCCCCGATATTCAGGCTTGCTCAGGGTGCCCAGCACCAGCGGCGCCGACCAAGCCATGTATTCATAGAACGAGGTCTTCTTCATGATGACGTAGTTGCAGTACAGGCAGCTTTCGCGATCGCTGTACCACTGCGTTGGCGGAGTGCCCACCAAGGCCCGTAGGCACCTGTCGAAATCCGGGAAATGGCACCAACCCGCCGCCTGCTGCGCCAAGGTGCAATTGAAGCGATACTTGGCAAAGCCGAGAATGTCGTACTGCCCGAGCAGTTCGCGGATTCTTCCTCGGTCGCCCGGCGAGAACACCGTGGGGAATTTGTCGAGTTGCCGCCACGAGGTAAAGCCGATCCAATCGTCATCGTCATGTGACACGCGCCACAGGTGGAGCATCCCGGTGTACTCGCGCAGTTCCCAGCGCGTCCGTTCATCCTCCAGTTCCGGGCACCGGTAGGCGATGGTCGGATTAACCTCCGGCTCCAGCCCGAAGCCCACATAGGGGTCGAGCGGAAACAGGCGAGCCCGATGACCGGGTTTGGCGTAGAACTGGTAGATCATGCCAGGTAAGACTCCACCGCCCGTGACCCTGGCGTGCGGGATACGAAGGCGTCCCGTTGCTCCGGGTAACGGAAAATGTAGACGGCGTTGCCGCCATGTCCTGAACCGCAGTATTTCCGGGCAAGCTCGCCGGCGTTAGGAAGTGGGCACATCCCCTCGGCAAGTTGCGCGGCATAGGTTCGTTCGACTGCCGCACAGAGCCGGTCCAATGATGATGTCGCCACAGCCTTGGCCGCCAAGGCGCCGGCCGCTTCGATGGCCTCCAGGTCCCGCGGCAACTGTCGCAAGTCGCCGGTGCCAGAGTCCCGCGGCCGGGTCCACAGGACTGCCATGCGACCACGGAGTATTTCCCCCGTGTCTTTTTGAAGCAGGATTGGAAATGGACCGCTCTGCCAGACGCAAAGCCCGGTCTCGGCGATCACCGCCGGGTCCTGCCAGCCGGCGCCGGCAGCCAATTCGGCCTCCACCGCGCCCTTGCCCGATAAGATGCTCCGCGCCGCCGATCCACCCAAACCCGAGTAGATGCCGGTCGCCAGATCGTCGCTGGTCACCTTGGGGGCGATGGCGACGTTGACAATGCGACCCAGCGGCCGCGCCAGCGCCGGCACATCCAGCCAACCCCCGGCAAAGTCGATGCGCAGCGGCACCTCACGCGGCGGCATGGCGCACCTCCAGCGGCCGGTCATACGGCCGGCCATCGTGACCGGAGCGGCCACAATAGACCGGGCGCACCGCAAAGGCGCCCGTGGGTGGATAGACATTCTCAATGAACGACTCACGGCGGCTATCGGAAATCCGCCCCGTTAGCGGCAGCAGATTTCGCAAGTAGTATTCCTTGGTTGCCTTCCAGAACCGCGTGTCGATGCGGTGGGTGTGATTGATCCCTGGCTCGGTGAACACCACCCGGTCCGTGGTGCCTAAGGCGATTTGCGAGGCGTTCTCGACAAACAGCCGCCCGGTGACCTTGTAGAACGGCCCCTCCGGCAACGTGGGCACGACCGCATCGGTAAGCATCGCCTCCGGCCGGCCCTTGCCATGTTGCTTGGCCACGGCCGACAGATCCAGAACAACCTCTGTCAGCACCTTGCCCTGGGCAATGGCCAGTTTGCGCAAGGGATCCTCGAGGATCGGCGTACCAGAGGCCTCGGCGATCACCAGGTGGGTGAACGGGGATTCCGTCAACCATCGCCGCAGCGCCGCGCGGTATTCGGCCAGGCGGACGGCAGGATCATTGACGGCAATGGGGTAGGTGCCAACCTTCACTGCCGCCGTGAGCACGAGCGTCAGGGGCGCCGGCCGGACCGGGACGTTCCACTGGGTCTGGTCAATCTTGGCATCCCGATCCGCGATGCCACAGAAATGGTACACGTAATGGTTCATCGCCGGATCAAAGTGCCGATTGAGCAGCACGCCGCAACGATTGAAGGTCTCTTCGAGCATCGTCTGGGGGGAAAGCATCTTTGCCGCCACGGACAGCACGCCCTGGTCGATGAGCGTCCAGTGCCGATCCGACGTAGCTGACGCCAGCGCCCGGGCCTTCTCAAACACGCCGGCATGGCGGACGGGTGAGAAGACCAGCACGCCACTGTTGAGGTACTCATGCTCGTAATCCAGTGCGATGCCATTGGCCTGGCAGATCGGACCAAGGTGCTCATGAATCACGGCGCGGTTGGGATCGCCATCGTAGACCGTGCGGGCGCCGCCAAAGTGCGTGGCCGGCACCAGGTCAAACAGGGACGGGCAATCAGAGCGCACGACCACATCGGCATCCAGGAACACCACGCGCTGGTAGGCCCGGCAGTAGTGGTCCAGCCAGAGTTTGTGGTCAAAGGCATTCCGCGACTCGGTGAACTGCGGCGCTTTGATTTCGACGAAATCGGCGTCCCATCGCCGGGCGGCATCCTGCATCGAGGCACGGGCGTTGGGCCGCAGGTTTTCCTTAAACAGGTTCATCGTGACCACGGCACGGGTTTTCGGCGGCAGCGGCGCGGCGTTTCCGGTGTCGGAACCCGCCAGCAGTCGCACTGCATCGTCTACCGTCGCCGCGGTAATTTCGCGCGGCTGACCCAGGGCCTTGCGGACAACGGCCAGGTCGCTCTCGGATAGCCCCGGATACCAGAACCCCAGTGCGGCGTGGGTGAAGGCTGCCGCCTCCGGGCGCAACGTGGCCAGCCACTGACCCAGTGCTGCAGGACGCTGCGCTTCGGGCTTGGCCAGTACCTCGATCAGGCCGCGGTCCATATCCGTCGCGGGTTCACGCCAGTAGCCGGTATGGATCAGCGCCTTTTCGCGGAGGCCTTGGACTACAGCTCGGGGTGCATGCAGAATCACCAACGGAACGTCAGATGGATGGCGGGATTGGACCTTGATCCGCCCATCCCAACTGCGGTTGGGTTCCATGCGCCCGGAGATTTGCGACTTGTTGGCGGCTTGGATGATGGCAAACGGGTCGGCGGCATAGAACGCCCGCTTGGTATGCAGAAAGCCGCCCTCGACCAGCGCCTTGGCCGTGGCGGGATTGCGCATCGCTTCGAGCATCTTGACGCGTTCGGCGGCGGATTCTTCGGTGGTGTATTTGCACCAGAACTGCAAGCCGTGGTCAATGTGCGTATGCCAGATGTCCAGGAATCGAACGAATTGCTCAAAGAATCGCGGGAACAGGATATAGGCGTGCGTGCGCCCGGTTTCCCGGCAGCGCACAATCCCCTGCGTGACCTGCCCCTCGGCGTCCACCACCGGCATGGTCGGGCGGAAGTGCTGCCCGCCCAAGAAGAGTATCTCGGCATCCGCCGGCACGGTGGCCATCGCCCACATGACGCGCGATACGCTGACGATCTGTGCGTCATCCTCCAGGATCAGCACGGGCTTGTTGATCTTCTGGTCCAAGCAGCGCTGGACAATTTGCTGGTGTGATTGCAGGCAACCCCACGCTCCGGTTCCGCCGGCAAAGCCAGACCGGGCGCGCGTTGCTTTGCCATCAACCGCTGGAAACACCTGCGGCTTGGCAAACGGCCAATCGGCCGGGAACCGGCCGTTGAATTGCACGAGGCGTTCGGGGGTGCGCGCCAGTGAAATGACCCACGTGCCATCCAGGTAATCCTCTGCCGGCACCGGCCCGTTGGAGAATCCTGGGCGCTGACGCGGGCATTCCAGGTGCGGATAGTCGAGTTTGTCATACTCGTCGGGCACGAACTCCGGTTTGTCCGGCGCGCTGCCGACGGCCGACAACCGCGCCATTTCCCGCTGACCACAAGAACAGTCATTGCAGAAGTGGAATTTGCCTTGGCCATAGGCACGCGACGCACAGGCGGCAACTGAGGCCGCAGGATCGCCGTGACACGCCAGCACGCGCAGGGACTTGATGTGCCCCGGCGCGCGCTGGCCGGTGATGCCGCGGGACTTCATGGATGCCAACCACGATTGTGCCGCCGCCCACTTGGCCTGAACCTTGGCCCAGCGCGATTTGGGTGACGGTTGGGGCTGCGGTTTGGGCGCTGGCTGGGGCGTATGCTCCACGGGTACTGGCGCCGATGGCACATTCGACGGCTCAGCCAGGCGCGGTAATACCTCGTTGCGATAGATCGGACATGCCAAGCAGTCTTTTTCCAGTGGCCGGTGGTACATGCCGGGCCGGTTGCACCGCTTAAACGGCCCACGTTCATCCGACCAGTGCGGGCAGTGGCGAATCATGGGAATATCCCTCATGCGTTGCTTTGCGAAACGATTAACACTTGCCGTTGGCGATGGACGTAATGGTCGGACCGCCGTGGCTCCAATCCCAGGCCAGCGAGCCGGTAAGCGCCGGCGTACCGTTGCGGAAGACGACCGCCAGGTTTCCTGGTCCCTGGTCCACACCCCATGCCGTGCCGGCATCATGGGCACCCGCAACCGTCAACATCTCGGTTTGGTTGGCCCCGTTGGCGCTCATTCCAGAGAATGTGATGCAAGCCGCCGGTCCGATAGGCGTGCTATCTGACCCGCTGCTGACACTGCCGGAACCGGTACACTTGGCCAACTCCGCCGGCGGAATGCCAAGCCCTGTAGGCACCGGGGGCGGCGGAGGCGGCGCCGGGCAGTCATCGCCCGACCCACACGAGGTAATTCCACCCTGGTAATAGGCGAAGATGCAGCGGCCCTGGCTATCGGTGTAGTCATAGATCCAATGGCCCAGCGGGTAGGCATTTCCGCCATCGCAGATCCCGGCGCTTTGCACCACCAGGTCAAAGGTCCCCGTCGCCGGGTCGTAGGCTACGGTATTGCGCCAATAGCAGACCGTTCCGCCGGAACCGCTTGAATCCGGGGCTTGCGAGCCCGCACTGCCGCCGCACGCGGTAATCAGCAGGTTGCGGAGCTGCGCGGCGTTCATGCCGTCACCGCAGCCGTTGGTAGTGCCGTCAGCGCAGGCCGGGCCGACCTCGACGAAATTCCAGGTGGTGTCGGTGACCATAAACCAGCCGCTGCCGGCACCACTGGGCGGATCGCCACAATTCCAGCCGCCGTTGTGCGGCACATTGACCACGCCTTCGATGCACGAGGCCACCCAGCGCCGCCAGCAGGAGTTCGCCGCGCTGGCTGAGCCACTATCGGAGTTACCCGCCGAACTGTCTGAGGGGGCATCGGATGGGGTGTCCGATGGCGCGTTGGATGGCGTATCGGACGGCCCGGTCGATGGACCGGTCGAATTTGTGCCGCCGCTATCGCTGGGCGGTGGCGGCGGCGTGGTGCAATCGCCATCGGAGGTGCAGGGACCACCCGCGACCCAGATTTCCTGCTGGGGCGGATCAGTGTTGGGAATGTCGGTCCAGTCGGTCGGCCCCGGCGGTGCGGAGGCACAGCGGCCAGCATTGTTGGGATCAAGTACAGGATCAGACCACATAAGCATCTCCTTGCCCACACAGGGCTTTAGCTCGCTTGAGAATCAGAACCAACCTGGACGCGGACATACCGCGTGTAACAAGCCCCGGCATCGCTGCCGGCGCTGCTCTGCGCCCGTGTGTAGCGGGCGTAGCAAGTACCCTCAGCGCTGGGCGCCGCGCCATCGCCTGATGCCGCGCTGCTATCGGATGAGGCTCCCATCCACGTTCGCGTGTACCGCCAGCAGCAGGCGCTCGCGACGCTCGAATCGGCTGGAGAATCCGAACTGGGCGCGTCACTGCCGCTGGGTTCTGCCTGACTATCTGAACTGGTTGCCCAGCTATCGCTGGACCCGAGCAGGGTTCGCGTGTAGCGCCAGTAACACTGCGGTTCTGTGGTCGATTCACCGGTGCTGTCCGAGCCGGCGCCCGAATCGCTATCAGAACCGGATGCCGAACCACTGTCCGAACCAGTCTCCGATGAGCTGTCGCTGCCGGAATCGGATTCTGAATCGCTGTCCGACATCGAATCACTGCCGGAAGCATCATCCGAGGATGCGTTGCTGCCGGAGTCCGAATCCGAATCGCTACCGGAGCTTGAGCCGGTCCGGGTGCGCACGTAACGGCTAAAGCAGGTACCGTGCGGCGGCTCGTCACTACTGCCCTCTGAACTCTCCGAACCGCTGGACGGGCAAGTTGTTTCGGTAATCTGCCACACCGGGGTGTCACAAGGCTGGCAGACCAGAGTGAAGTCTTTGGTCACGGTGATACAACCGTTGGACGGGTCCACGTAAATGTGCTGGTCTTTGAGAACCTCGACCGCCACGGTGCCCGGTGGGCACTCGCATCCGCTGGAACTGCCCGGCTCGTCACTGGGACCGCTTTGGGAGCCCGACTGGCTATCAGAACCAGATTCGGATTCCGATTGCGAATCACTGCTGCTTTCTGATTCACCACTGCTGGATTCCGAGCCGCAGCATCCTTTGCCCAGGGCCAGCACCTCCCACTTGCCGCTGTCGGCGTAATGCTTGGCGATGCCATACGTGCCGGCCGGCACGGAAGTGGCCGTACCGCAGGTGCATCCATTGCCGCTGCTGGTTGGCGTGTTGCACAGATCCGGACAGACAATGCCCACTGCGTCATTGACCGTGAAGGTCAGATCCACGGGGCACCACGCGCCGCCGTGGTACAACACCAACTGTGCCAGGGCTGAACCGCAACGGGGCAGTTCGGAAAGCAGCACAAACCGCCAATGGTCTTCGTAGGTGCCCAGCACCTGCCAGCGACCTTCCTGTTCGTTGTAGTGGCACCAGACCCAATCCCCCTGGCCGAACTTGGCGGGAAAGGCGCCGGTGCGCTCCAGCAGGTCCAGCAATGACTGGCGCTGATCGGGCGGATAGCCCACGGTATGCCAGATGGTCTGGGGTGGCTCCGCAGACGTGGCCGAGTAAGTGCAATCGTCGGACAGATAGAAGACGGGGCGGCAGCCATCCATCTTCGCCCAGCGAAAGGCTCCGCCGACGTGGATGGTTTCGGTTTCACCAGAACCCGCATCCGACGTGATGGTTTGGCACTGCGGGCCGGACTGCCACGTGCCGGCCAACTCGAAGATGGCGAACTTGGGCCGGTCGCCAAGTCGCACCACCGCCCACTTTACGCCCAGCCCCGACTGTTTCCACAAGATGCGGGTGGAGCCCCACGGCACGCTCTTGAGGGCTCCGCACGCGCCAATATCAATGTCAGCAAAACGATCCGTATCCGAAACGACGCGCACCTGCGCCGGGGTCACGCCGGCGACAATCGCGCGACCGACAGCATCCTTGGCCAGCGGCTCCTGGAGGATCATGAACTTGCCGGTATGGTCGTGGCGCGGGTTGGCATCATCGACCGCCGGCACCACGCCGGCCAGCGCCACCTTGTTCTTGAATTCGTCCAGGTTGCCATCGGGCAGGATCACCGGCTCGTCGATCCCAAGCACATCAAAGCGCCGCCGGTCTTCTCCGGTTTGATTCTTGGCCAAGACGATGCCGGCGGAGCGATGGGCCGGCGTGGCGCCAGTCAATTCGCCGGCGGAGTGTTTCTGGACCCAGCGGGCCGCATCGACAAAGGCGTTGTAAGCTGAGGCCGGGATGCGCAGCTTCTCGCCGCTCCGAACTTTCTTCATCGGATCAGCCATCAGCTCAGCCCCAGTCCGGCGTAATCACCGGCTTCGTAGACTCTCTCGACGTAAGCTGCGATGGGCTGCTTGACCAGTACCTGCGCGTCGTCAATGTCCGCGTAGCGCACCCACAGGTACTCAAACCCTTTTTTGTTGACGCCAGTAATCGGGCCGATGGCCAGGCCCGTGACGTTGGGACTGGCGGCGAAGTCGTAGGAAATCTCGATGTTGCCGTCCGAACGGGGCTCGCTGACCTTGGCCCCATTGAACAGGCATTCGCCTGCATTCAGCGTGATTGTCAGGCCCGTGATCGTGTCGCGGACGGTGAAAGAACCAGAATTGACCTGGCCGGTCAGACTGTAGAGATCGCCCAGGCTCGGCAGGTGATCAGGATCGAAGACTTTGGTCGCGGTGAACTTGAACAGTGGCAGGACGATGTCCACGCCCTCGACGTTGTCGTGGGTCACGCCGATCGCGCCTTTGAAATCCGGGGCGGTCTTGCCCGGCGGCGCGTATTTGCCAATGGTCTTGAGGCTCTGCGTGATATGCACGGTGCTCCCGCTGGTGTCGATGCTCAGGCGAATCGTGCCCACTTCGCTGTTGACCTGTTCCAGCGTCGCGTAAGTGACGGTGCCTTCCCATAACTGGTTGCCCATCTGCTCGACACGCCAAGACTTCCGCCACAGCCCGTCGTAATGGAATGACGTGGCCGCCACGAGCGCGGCCTTCAGGGCAACCTCGTCATCGCTCCCGCGCAGGATGTAGATCAGATCCGTCTGGGCGTTCTCACCGCCCGTGGCCGGCCTGCTCTGGAACTTTTCATCAATGGTGATGGCCATCAGTCAAACTCCCCCTGGTTGTCGCGCAGCAAGTCGACGATCTTCTTGCTGTTCTTCGCGGTCGTTTCGCTGGCCTGGGTGAGGCGGTCGTTGGCCCCGCCCGCGCCCATGCGCCGCGCTTCGGCGGCGCTGAATGTTCCATGCACGCCGATGGTCTTCTTCTGCGCCTGGTCGATGGTCGGGCCGAGGCCTTCGAGGTAATCGGGAATGGCCGAGGGCGCTTCGAGACGCTCCGGCCCCTGCGCCTCTTTGGCCTTGCGTTCCTTCTTGGCCTGGCCGATGGCGTCCTTCCACTCCTGCCGCGTCTTGTCCAACTCCTCCTGCGATGCCTGCATCTTTTGGTTGTATTCGTCGTCGAGCGCCTTCTCTTTGTCGTTGGCGTCCTGGCCGATCTTCGCCATCTCGTCGTTGTGCATCTGCTCGGCGGCCTTGCGTTCTCCGGCGCGCTGCTGCTCGCGCGCCGCCAACGCCGCGCCGGTCTGGTCGTCGATCTGTTTGTTGGTTGCGGCCAGGTCCTGGTCGGCCATCTTCTTGGCGGCATCCACGTCGAGGCTCGAATCAAACATCCCCTGCAATTCAAGCATGCGCTTGGAGGTCCAGTTGATGGCCGTGTTCCAAGCCTTCATGAAGCCGGACGTGAAACCCGTCCAGACCTTCGACAGGAAGGATGTCGTTTCAATCCATGCCACGCACAGAGCGTTCTGCACGATCTCCCAGGTCGCCTGCACGCCGTAGAAGGCGTCGTATCCGATCTTGATAAAGGAGTTGCGGAAAGTCAGCCACGCCGATTCGAGAACGCCAACCCCCTTGATCCAGGCGACCTTCAACGTGAGCCACAGAATCTTGGCGGCCAGGGCGATGTCGCCGGCCATGAGCGCATCGGCGATTCCGCCAAACGCCGCAGACGCGAACTGGTACAGGTCGGTGAAACGCGCCCCCAGCCAGGCCAGGGCTTTACCCCCGGCACCGGAGGCATATATAAGGTATGCACCCAGCGCCGTGATCGCGACGATTACCAGCCCGATCGGCGAGAGCAACCACCCAATGATCGAACCGATCACGCCCAAGGTGGTGCCCACGACGCTGACCACCGTGGCCAGTGAACTCAGGACGGTTCCCAGGATGGTGATGGCCTTGCCCAGCACGATGAGAGCAATGCCTGCCGCAACCACACCGGCAGCGACCTTGAAGATCGAGACCACCAGTTCCTTATTCTGCTTTACCCACGCGATGGCCTTGACCACGATGTCGATGACCCGATTGGCCACCTGCGTCAGCAACGGCGCAATGGCGGAACCCAGGGTGGAGCCGAGCTTGTTGAGTACTTTCCACAGCGTGGCCAACGATTCTTCGAGTTTCACGCCCACGGCGACGCCGGTCTCCGTGGCGGTCAGACCGAGTTTTCGGGCCTCTTCCTGCATGGCCTCGATGCCCGCCGCACCCTTGGCCATCATGGGGAGCAACTGGGTGCCGGACTTGCCGAAGATCTGCATCGCCATCGCAGCGCGGACGGCCGGACTTTGGATCGCCGCGAGTTTGTCGGCGATCAGTTTGAATTGCTGGTCTGGCGAGAGCCCACGCAGGTCGTTGACCGTCAGGCCCAACTGCGCCAGTGCTTCCGTGGCAGTCTGCGAGCCGGTCGCTGCCTGATACAAGGTCTTCTGCATCCGCTTGATGCCGACCTCCAACGTCTCCATGTCGGTGCCGGAGATTCCCGCCGCGTAACCCAACTCGGAGAGCGCCGCCACGGAGATGCCGGTGCGCTGGCTGAGCGTCTGGAGTTCCTTGCTGCCGGAGGCAAACACCTTGGCAAACCCGATCAGCGGCGCGGTGATGGCCGTGCCCATCCCGGCGAGTTTCTTACCCCAGCTGCTAATAGAATCACCGAAGGCCTTGAGCTTCTTGCTGGCCTTTTGCAGACCTTTGGCCAGTTTCTCGTCGTTGAGGAACAGCTCAATGAATGCGCTGCCGGCGCGAATGCCTTGTTGAGATGCCATGGGCTTATCCTCCGGTCGCCGGGGCGGTTGCTGGGGCTGCCGCCGGCGCAACGCCACTGATCGCGTCGCGAATGTCCTGCAGCGGCGTGGTACGGATCGCCGCCTGAAGCGACCCGCGGAGGATGGTTTCGATGAGCACCCACAGCGCCACGGCCACCAGAAGCCCACCGGCTACCCACGGCAGCCAGTGCTGAATCTGCCCGACGATCATGCACGCAACCACCACGGCCATACCGCCGGCCCCGCCGGCAATCGAGACGCGGAAGTCGTGCATGAGCACCCCGACGGTGACGCTGATCCCGATGGCAACAATGGCCAGCCAGGCGATGGTGCGGAACATGCGTTCCCACTGGCTGTTGGCCGCGGCGAGTTTCTTCTCCCATTCCTTATTGTCCTGCGCGCGGCCGGACTTTTCGGATTCCAACGCAGTCATCGCTTCCTTGAGTTGCTTCTGGCCGGCCTGCACTTCGCCACGCAGCGTATCGATGTCCTGGTGAATCGCCTTGAGCGCATCGCCCTGCGCCAACATCAACTGTCCGTTGGCGACGATCTTGATCCAGAACGGATCGAGGGTCGGGCGCACCGGCTCCGGCGTGGCGTTGCGCCCGTCCCGCGCCGCGGTGACGATCTCCCCGGCCGAACCGCTGACCTTCATGGCCGCATCGGTGACCTTCTGGCCAATGTCCGCGACATGGGCGTCGGCCTTGGGCCAGTCACCGTAGTAATGCACTTTGCCGCTGTAGCACCCCAAGAGCGCCAGCGCGCCGATGGCCATTGCACCGAGCATGATCACCAATTTGATAAATTCCCGATTCATGGGTTCCTCCTGTTTGGAGCGTTGTCCACAAAGACGGCCTTGAGCATTCGGATGTCGCCCTTGAGCGGCCGGGGCGTTTCTTGGCTGGCGGCCTGAACGGGGTGGAAGTCGGAGGGCTTGAAAGGCCGACCGCGTTTGGGATCTCTATTTACGTTGGCCAGCAGCGCCAGCACGGCGGCGGTGTGGTTCCAGTTGTCTTGCTGGCGCGCCCGCGCCATATCGATCAATTCGCGGAGGCTCCGGGGTCCAGGGTCGATGCCGAGGATTCCGGCGCACTGCCAGATAAGTTCCCAGGCGGTGAGGCTGCCAGGTCGGCCAGTTGCGCCGCCATCTGCCGCTCCAACTCCGGGCTCTCCAGCCGAATCTCCACCGCGTTCAGGGCCGCCGTCTCGAATTGCTTGAGTTTCGCCAGCGCCTTGCTCAGCACCCGCCGCCGGCCCTGCGGGAAAAAATCAACCAGGTCCTCCAGCAGCGCGGTCGTGGCGCCGTCGATGGCATCGCCGGCCATCGCGCGGCCGAAATCCACATCGGTGATGTTCTTGGCGTCCGCCTCCGGCTTGCAGACGCTGTAGATCACGTCGCACAACAGCACCGGGTCGCCAATCAGGCGCTCCAGCAGTTTGCCCTCGATGACTTCCAGCAGGTTCACCTGCGCCAGATCGCGCACGCGCTTGATCGCGTCCACATTGATGGCGACCGTCCAGGTGCGCCCGGCGTTATCGACAAAGGTTTTCATGGGGTTCTGCTCCGCTTTTCATTTGCTTGTGGCAACCGAGGACGAGTTCCTAGCCGGCCTACGGCGTGGGCGCAGGTGCCGGTGCGGCGGTGGTCTTCCACTGCGGGGGATTGACCGAGTACGTCGGCTTGGCGGTCACCTTCACCTTGATGGCGTCTTCCAGCGGTTCATCCCGCGAGAAATCCGTGATCATGCAGTCCGCCCACAGGCCCTGGCTGCCGGCGGCATCCATCGCGCCATCCATCACGGCCAGGCCGATGACGGTGTTGTTAAAGTAGGCGTCCTTGATGGCACCGAAGCCGGTGTCGGCAGTGTCCCAGACCATCTCAAACTCGATACTGCCTTCCTTAAGCGTGCCGGCAGTGGCCTTCCACCCGTTGTTGGCGCGGGTGGTCACATCGGCTTCGCCCTTCTGAAGGTTGAGCGTCACGTTCTTGACGTTCGACAGTTCCGTCCAACTGGGCGTACCGATGCCGCCGGCGCTGAGATAAAGCTTGGCGTCCAAGCCGAATTTGACCGACATGATTAATCTCCTTTGACTGAGCCCGCCCATAGACGCGGCAGGCGGGGTTTGACTTTCTCGAAAGCCGGCCCCATGAACGGCCGCTTTTCGTAACGCTCCTTCCGGTAGCGCCCGCCGAACTCGTGCGCCATGCCGCTGGTGCCGGCGACATCCACGTCCGGACCGATGACCACCGACAAAGGGGAGCGGCTGACTGCATACTTGATTGCGCTCCGCAGAATTCCCTTGCGGGTATTCGGCGGCATGCCGGCGTCCGACTTCTTCGGGTTCTTCTTGATCGAGTGCCGGGCCTGCAGACGGATCGCCGCACCGGCGTGCCCGAAGCTCGTGATGCTCCCGGCGCGGGCGGCCTTGCGCACCTTCGATCCATCGAATTTCGTTTTGGCCTTCGCGGCGATCATGCGTCACCTGGCAATTCTGAATGTCAGCGTCAGCACGCTGGTAAACACCTGCTTGGTCTCCAAATGCTCGGGCGCGAAGACCGGATCGTTTTCCGTCTTGCCCCAGAGCGCCGAACCGTCCGGCAGTGGCACCCTTCGCAGACGAAAGATGTCGGCGATCTGCTCGACCAGGGCCATCAAGGCGTCGAGTTGCTCCAGGTCGGCTGCGTTGACCTTCTTCTGCACCGCCACATCGATGGCCACGTCATACTGGTTGGCCTGGCGGCTGATATTCGTGATGTCGATCTTGCGCGGCACCACCGAGACGCGCACCTCGGAGAGTTCCTTGAGCTCGAACTCCGGCCGATAGTGCCGCGCCGCCGTGAAGGTTTCCGAGAACGTTCCCTCGGGCGCGCTATTGATCTGCTCCACCACCGCGTCAGCGAGATTGACAATCAGCGAATCGCTCATGGGTTGGCCCTCGCGCCAGACTGATGTTGGCCTTCCAAGATCGCCAGGCGGCGTTGCACGTCCTGGTATTCGCCCCGCAGGCTGCGCGTCTCGAAGATCATCTCGTCGAGGCGTTTCTCCAGGTCATCGAGCTTGGTAGTCACCACGCCCCATTGGACGGTGATGGCCCCCAGCGCCGTCAGAGCAGCCACCACCACACCGGCCCAACTCGGTGAGAGCGTTCGTTTTTTATGACCGTCAGTCACAGCGTCGCCTCCAAATCCACCTGCTTGGTGTGAATCCGCAGCGTCTGGCGATACGCATCGCTCCAGCGCCAGCAGGGTTCATCGCCGGGGCGAATGACCTCGTACACAAAGACCTGCCTACCCTGGGTCTCGCGAATCTGATCACCGCGTTGTGGGACAACTGGATTCCCGGCAAGCACCAGATCCGCGGCGCTGATCAAGTAATCCCGCGCCTCGATCCGCAGCACCCCACCGGCACCATCATCGATCTGGAACACCGTGCTGCCGATCGTGGCGAGCACTTCGATGGTGTCGGTGCCGCGCTGGTAGACCACGGACTGCGTGAGGTGCTTGGTCCGCTGGTCCTCCAGCCAGGCCGAGGCCCGTTGGAGCAGATCAGCCATGATGGATCCTCAAGGGGGTTACTGCTGGAGCCGCACGCGCACCTTCGTGTCCGCGTCGGCCGCATCGCGCGTGGTCTTGCCGATGTACTTGAGCGTTCCGGCCGTCGCCGTGGCGACGTTGTTGACCGTGTCCCAGTAGACCTTGGTGCCGCCGGAGATCGCCGTGCCGGTGCCGGCCGTCTTGGGGAAATCAAAGATTCCCTCGGCGGCCACGCTGCCAAGCGTGTTGGCCGGAATCGGCCGCAGCGCCACGGCAACCAGGTCTCCCACCACGACCACCGCGCCCGCGGGCGTGTCCGCCGTCGGCGTGTAGTCGATCATGTCGTCGTCTTGAATGAACTGTGCAATCATGTTCGTGTCCTCATTAGGAATTTGCTCTTCATCACGTCACCAGCCCATCGCCGGTGAGCCAAAGGGAGGGGCCCGGAGGTGGTTTACACCTCGCCCTTGCTCTTGACGCCGGCGCGGGCGTCTTGCAGCGCCACGCCGAAGTCGTGGTAGCCGCGCATCTGGATGCCCAGGTAGTTAAAGTCCGCCTCGGCGGTTTCAATGGTCGGCGCCTCCTGACCGTTAAGAAACGCCACTTCGATCAGCGGCAGGTCCGCCGGGTCGGAGAGCAGATACCAGGCCTTGGCCGAATTGCCGGGGTAGCGGGCGTTGCCCAGGTAGCGGCTGACCGAGGTGCGGAACTTGCCCTGGTGCGGGTTGGCGATGGGGTACTTGGTGGCTGCCGTGGTGTCGCGGATTTCCAGGGAGCGGTTGAGTTGCACCGCCATGGCGCTTAAGGCCGTGGGCACCAGCAAGATCGCCGGCATCACCCCGATGGGCTTGCCGTCGGAATCCACCTGGTCCATGAAGGTGGCTTCCGCCTGCGTCAAACCGTCGATCCCCAACACCGTGTTCGCTCCGGCCAGGTAGTTGCGGTTGCCGGCGGTGAAGAAAGCCGCATTGTTGAGGAAGATGGTCCAGAACACGTCGTTGATCTTCAGGCCGCTTCCGCGCCCCAGCTTCCGGGGCACGGTGGTGATGGCCCCCAGGTCGTCATTGATGATGTCCCGGCGATCCACTCCCAGCATCAGACCGTAGGTGTCGGCCTTGTTGGTATAGGTCTCGTTGCCCAGCGTGCCATGCTTGAGTTCACCGCCCGGGGCGACCTGCTCGTACTGGTCGGTGCCAATCAGGCGATAACTGGTCACGGTCTTAAAGTCGTTGACGTTGCGCACCGCGCAGATGTCGCGCCAGATGCGCTCCACCGAGAAGAAACCTTCCAGGAGGAACTTGTTGGCGACGCTGGAGAGAATGCCGCCGATGTCCACCGAGGAATCCGCGGCGCGGATGTCGGTAAAGGCATACTGCATGACCGCACGGCTATCACGGAAGGTGCGCCCGGTGTAGCCATTGGCCCACGCCGCCTCCAGGAGCAATTCCTGGAGTCCCAGGCTGCCGTGGAACTTGCGGTCGGCCGCTTCGAGGGTCTGGGCATCGAAAAGCTTCTCGACGTTGGCGAGCTTGGAGGTCTGGAAGCACGCGGCTTGGAGAATCGCGGCCGTCACGCCACTTTCCTGGCGTGCGATAATCGCCGCCGGCGCGGTCGGGCGGCTGGCCCGCAGCACTTCCAGTTCCGTGCGCGTGGCATCCCAACCCTCCCCAATAGCCTTGGCTTCAATTTCGGCGTGCTTCCCACCCCCTCCACCACAGACCTTACGCACGGCGGCGATGCGCGTGGCTTCGGCAGCTGCCTCGGCGCGCATCTGCTCGGCCGGCCACGTGGCCATGCTCTCGGCGGTCACCGCCGGCGCGGTATTGGCCGGGGCCGCAGGGGCCGGGGTGGAGGTGGTGGTGGTCGTGGTTTCCGGGGTAGTCGTGGTCGTTTCCATAACTTTGTGCTCCTTGGTTTGTGCGGCGTTGGCCGCGATCTGCGCTGTCGTGGCATCGTCTGCCCCCAGCGCGACAAAACTCACTTCACCCAGCACGCTCTTGCGTGCGATATTGACTGGCCCATCGAAGGTCCGGCCGTTGGCCGTGGCACTCTTGCCCTCCGGTACCCATTCAACTTCCGTGGCGCGGGCTCCGATGCTGGCCTGCCAGGGGAATCCCGCTGCGGCATCGGCGATGACTTCCTGCGCGGCCTTGCCCGCCGAGGAGACCACGCCGCCGACCACCAAGGCGCTTTCGGAGGCTTGCACCTGCTCGATGTGGCCCACGCGCTGTGTGCGGTCGTGCTCCAAGAAGACCTTGGGTTTGGCCGAGGCCTGCAGACCAGAGAGGTCCACGACCACCGGGAACCGCCAACCGCCCAGTTGCATCGCACCTCCGGTGTATGCGGTCATCTGGAACCGCCGGGGTGCCGGCTTCTGCGGATCTGCGCCCGCCGAGCCTTCCAGCCACTGGACCTCTGCTGGTGCGGCGGTAATCTGACTGTCCTTATTCGTCTCCAACAGGCTGTTCATCCAGCTCCTCCTGGTCGTTGGTATCGTTGCCTGGCTCCGGGGCCACTGGGGCGGGCGCGCCAGGAACAGCCTGCGCCACGCTCAGCCCCAATTGGTTCATCAGCGACATTTCTTTGGCGCGCTGGCGCAGTTGCACTTCCCAGTTCTGGCCGTGCCGGGCGTATTCATTGGCAAGGGTGGTGGTGTGGTTGGCCAGGCGCGTGGCCTGGGCGGTTGCTTCCTTCGACGGGTCCACATGCTCCTGGCCGTCCCAGAACCACTGGTGCGGGAATCGCGCCGTGACATTTCGCAGTGACTGCGGCAGGTAGCCTTCGATCAGCACCGCTTCGCTCATCCACGCGGCGAGAATCCGGTCGAGGATCACCGCTTCGATGTGCGATTGGTCCACCCGGATCGACTTGAAATAGGTTTGATGGTCCAGACGCCCGGAGGCGTAGTTGTAGCCCGAGGAGTTTCCGGCCGCGACGTTGAACGGCATGTTCAAGCAGCGGGCGATTTCGTTGAGGATTTCCTTCTTGAATTCGGCATAGGTGGTTGCGGGTTGTTCAGCGGTGATCTGGCCGAGTTTCCAACCGCCCGGCAGCACGGTTGCCATCCGGCGCTCCAGATCGACCGTGTCCATGGGCTCGACCGGATCGGCCTCACCGTTAGCCGGGCTATCGGTGTAGAGGACGGCGGCAAAGTCGGCAGCGGTTTCGGCAGCGGCAATGACCGCCAGAGTGTAGCGCCGGAGTTGTGCGAACAGCGGCAGCGCCGGCGTAATCTCCGGAATGCCGCGCCGCTGGCCAGGCCGATCGGCGCGGAAGTAATGGACCACGGATGCCGCCGGCACCCGGTCGAAGTCCAGCGGGGTGAACTCCCAGGCAATCGCATCGCCGGGGTGGGCCTTGAGCACATGGTATTCCACGGGGTTGCCGTGCTGGTCAAACACGATGCCATCGATGAATCGCGGGTCGAACCACGCACCGTAAGGCGTGGCGACCTGGTCGGCCTCCAGGGGCTTGAGGTCGAGTTTGACGGGGGTGAGGAGCGCCGGGTTGCTGGTGAATACGCCAAAGGCCTCGCCACTGTCGGCGCGGGTCATTCGCATGGTGCGGAGCTTGTCGGCCAGGCCAATGGCATCGGCCCATTCCGAAAAGGCCTTCTCGATCTGCCGGTTGGCCGCAGGGTCCTTCAGCAGCATCTGCAGCCGGGGGCCGGTGCCGATGGTGTCGTTGGCCAGCGTCAGCACGATCCCGCGGGCGTAAGAATTATTGGCAACTTCGTAGCGGGAGCGGTTGCGCAGGATGCGACGAATCTCCGGGCGGATGGCGGCGTTGGGGGAGAGCCCATCGGCGGCAGCCCAGTGGCGACGGTTCTCCGCATTGGTCTGCGCCGAATCAAACCGCGCCTTGATTACGCGAGCCGCGCGCCGGCAGTCCTTTGCCGGCTGCGGTCGAGTGTTCCGAGATGTGAGCCACTTGAACATCCGTGTCCTTTACTCACTGCCCGGGGGAGAGAGCTTCTTGAGCGGAATCCCCAAACCCTTCTTGCGGCTGGCCTGCTTGCTGGCCAAGTAACGGTCGGCGGCGATCTGGTCCGGCAGCGAATGCTGCTCCATCTCGGCGGAGTCGCCTTTGGCTCGCTTAGGGCCAGCGGCGTTCTCGCGGATGTTGTCGTCGAGTTCCTCGGCCATCAGATCCCCAATAGCGCTTCAGAGTTCACCACCACACGTTGACGTTGGCGGCGCAGACGTTGTGCGAACGTGCCGACAGCGCGTGCAACCTCTCGGCCTTCCAGGTACGCCACCCAGGCTTCCTGGGCTGCGTCTTCCCGGTCTTGAGGCCGCACGAAACGAAGCTCGGTCAACAGGCGACCGGCGTCCTGCACCGTGGGCAACACCTGTGTCATCACAAGTAATGTGTCAGCAGCGGAGGGGAAATTGACGGTTTTTGCACTCATAACATGCTCCTTGATTAAATAGGGGCTACCGGTAGCGCCTGGGTCTTTCCGGAGCCTCCGCCAACAATGCGTTCGGACGTCGTGACGCGATGGCCACAATGCCGGCAACACCTCCGCCGGCGGAGATATCCGGCTTCCCGCGCGACGCGCATGACCTCGAAGTGCCGGCAACCGCAACGTGGACAAACCAACCCGCGCGGCTGGGGGGACGGGGATGACGAAGATGGCTGGGGATCGCGCGTGGTCACCGTCCGCTCCTCCCCTGAATGTCCGAAAGCTTCATGCGCGCCCGACGCGGCCCTTCCTTGGCCGAGGTGCCAAATAGCACTGCGCCCTGCATCGACGCGGCCACAGCGCAGCCGACGAGGCAGTCGAGCCAGTGGTTATCAGCGCCGGGGGTGCGGAGTTTCCATTCGTCGAGTTCCCGGCCCCGCCCCGTGGTCTTCACGCGGTACTCGGCGGTCAGGTGTTCGGCAACGAGACGATGATCGTGGCCAGCAAACAGTGACAGGCACCCCGGGTCGCCCATCGGAACCGCCAGCCGGGCCTGGATGAAGCTCTTCCAGTAGTTGGTGTCGATCAGCGCGTAGCGGACCGAGCGTTTGCCTTGCACGCCGGGCACACGCCAGTGCAAACCAACGCGGTCCCCGCGCTTGGGCTTGTACTCGGAGAACGGGGTGCTGGCAGCGCCAACATAGCGCCCGTGGCTGGGCATGACGATGGCGGCATGCGGGCTCTGGCGGCAGAACTGATAGACCACATCGGTGCTGTTGCCCCAGTTGGCGTCGATCATGCAGCGCTCGACGGCCATGTCCGCACCGTCGTCGCGACGATATTTCCATGCCAAGCGCTCGCTGGTGAGCGCTTCGAGACCGGCGTAAATTGCACCTTCCTGGCCCGTCCCCTTATGCACAGCCATCAATGTGCGGCGTGCATCCCGGAGGGTAAAGTACGCCCGCTTCTGATCGGGGTACTCGCCATAATCCAGCACGTAACCAGTGAAGTCATCCTCCCACCCGCAGAGCATCCAGAACAACAGCGAACCTTGGACGTCAATGAACATGGTCAGATGGTTCACGCCCACCGGCACTTCGCCGCGTTTCATGCCGTTGGTTTTGGCCGCGATGATGTCGGCGGAGATCGTCTCGCCTTCCACTGCGTCCGGTAGGGGTTCGTTTTGGTATTCCGCCCAGAACGCCGCATCCCCCTGGTCGAGCTTGAGATTCATCGCGTGCTGGATCGCCGTCAGTTCGTCGGGGTTGTGCCGTTGTGGCCAGGCGATCAGTGCGCCAGCGTCCATGTCGGTCTGGTTGGCGCGGTAGAACTCCGTTGCCTCGCCCACACCGCGATCCGACCGCTGACCTTCGGCGCGGAGGTGGGCGTACTGCTGCCAGAGCTTGTCATTGCTGGGGAAGGCGTAGACCATCTTCGTGCGCTGGCCTTGCCATTGCGGGTGTTTCTCGCGGTCGAGAATGCGATCGGCCATGTCGTCGGGCCGCACCACGGTCAGCGTCATTAAGCCCGCGATCTTGCGCCCGGGGCCGGCCAGGCCCAGGATAGCGCCGGCAAGGATCTGTTCCCGCGTGGCACACTGGCTGGGTGACCGCGCGGATTCATCGGTCTGTGGATCGTCCAGCAGCACCAGCGACGGCCGCACGGTCTTGCCGTCGGCGCGTTTGTGCTTCATGCCGCGGATGCGCCCGGTGATGCCGGCGACCTTGATGATGGCGCTGGATGCCACAGAGCCTTCAATGGTCGGCAGGACGATTTCCTTAGCGGTCCACCCCACATGGGTCCGAGCGCCGCGGTACAGTTGCCCGGCGGCACGCTGGTGAATCCCTTCCAGCGCCCGGATCGGTCCGCATACCTCGGAAAAGTCCTCCTCCAGCAGGTCGTTGTTCTCCATCTCGCTTTTGATGCTGTCGAGCATGTCGGCGGCGTGTTCTTCGTCCGAGCCGATCAGCGCGACGAATTCCCGGTGCCCAAACAACAGCGCCCACAGGCAGGCCGTCTCGCAGAGCGTGGTCTTGCCGGACCCACGGGGCATGGCCATCGCAAACAGTCCCCCCTCCAGCACGGCGGTTTCTATTTTGGCGATGACCTTCAGGTGATCGGGGGACCAGGCCAGGTGGAACGTCTGTGGGAAGTACGCCTCGCAGAACCCGCGAAAACTATCCCGCGCCGCGGCGCGCCGGGCCGCGTTCCGTGGCTCATGCACCCATCCCTCGGCGGCAATGTCGCGCGACGATTCGGACTGCGCCCGGCTGCGCGTGTTGACTGCGTCCTTGTGGGCTTCGTAATCGCCCTCGGTCCAACCCGGCTCGAAGGTTTCACGCCGCGCATGAAACAGCCACGCCGCGTAGCGCGCCAGGTCGATCCGCCGCCCGTCACCGATCTTGTAGGCGGCGCGGTTGAGATGGCGGTAGACGACATGCGCCTGCACCACCTCGCCCAGCGGGGTGGAGTTGAGCAGCCGCACGGCTTCCGCCACGCGAAGTTGGCGTGAGTCGACCTTCACCTGGCCTGGACCTCCCGAATCAGCCACGCGGCGTAATGCACGAGGTTCATCCGCCCGCCGACACCCACGGGCGCACCGGCGTCAATGTCGGCCTGCACCTGTTCGGGCGTGACCTTCCGCCCCCCGGCGGCCGACAGCAGCCGTGACACTTCTTCTATGGATAGCGCCAGCGGATTGACCCCGCCCTGGACCCGGTTTTGCATGGGAGTTTCGGCCATACCGCAAACATCCTAAACACTTGTGAATCATGGAATTACGAGCAGATTCCGCTTGATGTCTTCCGAAACGCATGGCTTAATGTGCATGTGATAACGCAAAGGAGAACGCGATGAAGAAGACCACGAACGCCAAGAACACCAACCGCCGCCTGCAACCCGGAACCAAGGTGGTTTCGATGCTGGACGCGGAACCCGGAACGGTGGTGCGGGTTTGCACCTTCCGCCGCAACGGGATCGACGCATGGTCCTACTTGGTTGATACCGCCTACGGACGCGAGATCTGGGAGGTCGGAGAGATCGCCCTGGTCCTGCCGCTGGCCTGAATGTCTGGAACCCCCAACCCAAAGGAGAACACGATGAAGAACGAGACCACCAGAAACGCCCAAGACGCCTACGCCGCCCGCGCCAACGACATCGCCCGCCTGCTCGACGTCCTCCAGATGGAACTCGACAAGCACGCCACCGCCGCCAAGGCGGACGCCAAGTGCTGGGGCAAGGTCGGTGACCTCGGCAAGCTCCGCAGCGACCTGATGGACCTGGTTGCCTTCATGAGCAGCGTCGACCGCGAGCAGATCGAAACCTTCCTGGCCGAATAACGCCCAACCGAAAGGAGCACGACCATGCGTACCACGCGAATTGAACTCGACGGAGATGCCGGACACGTAGCCATCGAGCGCAAGGCCGGCGAGACCACCATCCGGATCGACAGCATCATCCGCGACGCCAAACGCGGCCAGCAGACCTGGAAGACATGGGAACTGCCGGCCCGCACCAGCGACGAAGATCTTTTCAAGGTCGCCATCGAGGTGCAGGTCCGCACCGACGGATGCACCGGCACCAACAGCATGATCCACGACTACTTCCGCGAGATGCAGCGGTTCCAGGACTAAACACCAAACCCGAAGGAGAACGCCATGACCACGAAGAACGAACTTTTCACGCAGATCGCCCGCGAACACCTGTTCATCGAGACGCTCGAGCAGCGCAACCGCGACAGCCTGGACTTCCACGACGTCGGGGTGGTCGGCGTCCAGCGGGCCTTGGACGCGGCGTACCGCGCCGGCCAGGCCGAACTGCTCGCCGCCGCCGAGGCGCTGCTCGAAGCCGAGATTCCGGTCGCTGGCACGCTGCCCGCCAAGACCAAGGCCGCATTCAAGGCATTGCACCAGGCGGTGAAAAACGCCCGCGTTTGATTCCCGAGGCCCTGAATAAGGGCCTCGGTGATTTACGGGGCATGTCGCCCCGAGGGCCTGGCCAGCCCAAATGAGGCCATAGGAGATTTCACAATGAAGACGAACGAGATCAAGATCGGCGGAACGTACCTGGCGAAGGTCACCGACAAGGTGGTGCCGGTGCGGCTGGACGCGGAGAACTCGCATGGCGGGTGGGACGCGACCAACCTGGTCACCAACAAGAAGGTCCGCATCAAGAGCGCCCAGCGCCTGCGCGGGCCGGCACCGGATCGCGAGACCAAGCAGCGTGCCAAGGCGGTCGCTGCGGCGCAGGCCGTCGATGCCGCCGCCAACGCCCACGCGGTCAAGCCCGACGCGGTGACGACGGTCGAGGCGGCGAAGCCCGCGAAGGGCACCAAGGCCAAAGCGCCCAAGGCACCGAAGGCCGAGAAGCCCAAGAAGATCAGCGGTCTGGACGCTGCCGCCCAGGTGCTGGCCGATGCCGGCAAGCCGATGAACTGCAAAGAGATCGTCGAAACCATGCTGGCCAAAGGCATGTGGAAGACCGACGGCAAGACGCCGTCCGCCACCATCTACAGCGCCATGCTCCGCGAGATCGACGGCAAGCCCGGCGAGAGTCGCTTTACCAAGACGGGCCGGGGCCTCTTCGCCCTCGCGACCGCCAAGGCCTGAGGCACGACCATGAAGACGAACCTCAAAAAACGCCATGTGCATTTCTTCATCGAAGACGGGTGCCTGGTGCGGACCGTCACCGCCGACGCCGGTGACGGCCGCGCCTACACCCATCGCTGCGCCAAGGACATCTTCGAGACGGTCGCCTGGGCGATGGAGGAATTGCCGCGCGAAGGCGACGGCACCACGCTCATGCACATCGCCAAGCGCGAGGCGCTGCCGTTCACGCAGGTGAACGTGGCCCTTGAGTTCCTCAAGGAACGCGGGATCGTGGACGTCCGCCATCGCCGGTGCTACCCCGCAACGCAGAGCGTTCACCTCGACGCGATGGTCGAGTTCCATGCCTTGGCCGAAGAATCCAAGCCCACCTGACATCACTTCCCCTCCGCGTCATTGACCCCGGCCGCAACGGCTGGGGTTTTCTCCGGCATCTCGGTCCCCGCAGCGCCCGCCGCCGTGAGACGCAGGGCCTTCTTGCCGGTAAACTTCTCCCACCTTTGGACGATCACATCGCAGTACAGCGTGTCGAGTTCCATCAGGAATGCATTGCGCCCGGTCTGTTCGGCGGCGATCAGCGTGCTGCCGGAGCCGCCGAAGAGGTCCAGCACGTTCTCGCCGGCGAGGCTGCTGAATTGCATCGCCCGCACCGCCAGTTCCACCGGCTTCTCCGTGAGGTGGACCATCGACTGCGGGTTGACCTTCTTGACGTGCCACAGGTCGGTCGCATTGTTCGGACCGTAGAACTTGTGGGCCGCGCCTTCCTTCCAGCCGTAGAACGCGATCTCGAACGCACCCATGAAATCCTTGCGCGTCAGGACGGGGTGTTGCTTGTCCCACACGATCCCCTGGCTGAAGTACAGGCCGTTCTTCTTGAGGAACGGCGGGTAGTTGCCCAGGTTGGCGTAGCCGCCCCAGATGAAGAATCCACGCCCGTCCTCCAGCACCCGCGCCATGTTGCCAAACCACGCGTCGAGCATTCCGTCGAAGGCTTCGTCGGTCACAAAGTCGTTGGCCAGCGGCCGGTCCTTGGCGCGCATCTGCTTGGTCGTGCCCTTGGCCTTGGTCTTGTCTCTGGCCAGGTCGAACCCCTGGTGGTGCATCCCCCGCGCATCGGAGGCGTCGATCGCGCCGCGCTTCGTGGCGGTGAACGAGGAGAGACCGGCAGCGATGGCGTTGTTGCTGCGCGGCTCGACCTTCACGTTGTACGGCGGATCGGTGTTGACCAGGTGGATGCGTGCGCCATCCAGCAGGCGGTCCACGTCCACCGGCTTGCTGCTGTCGCCGCAGAGCAGACGGTGATTACCCAGCACCCAGAGATCTCCGGGCTGGGTGGTCGCGGCGTCCGGCGGCGCGGGAATGTCGTCCGGATCGGTCAGCCCCTCCTGCACGTCGCCGGACATGATCCGATTGAGTTCTTCCTCGTCGAACCCGAGCGTGCCGATGTCGAAGTGCATCTCCTGCAGCGCCGACAATTCGATGGGCAGCAGTTCGTAATTCCACTCCGCGATTTCGTTGGTCGCGTTGTCGGCGATTCGGTACGCCTTGACCTGGGCCGGCGTCAGGTCCGTGGCGACATGCACCGGCACCTGCTTCAAGCCCAACTTCAGCGCCGCCTTGTATCGCGTGTGCCCGACGATGATCACGCCCTCGGCATCCACCACAATGGGCTGGCGGAAACCGAACTCCTTCAGCGATGCGGCGACGGCCTCCACCGCCTCATCATTCTGGCGCGGGTTGCCGGGGTAGGGCGTGACCTGGTCAATGGGACGGATTTCGATCTGCATACGGTTCTCCAGAAAAAAGTGTTTCACGAAGGAAAGTCAGATGGCAACGGTTTGCGTTCCCACGGCCATCGGCGGCCAAAAAATTCGGGAAAGTACCTATTCGCGAATGGGAGTTCCTGCCAGTCTGGCAGACGCGCCCGTTTGGCCCACGGCGGGCCGATCTGGCGGTTGGGATCGTTGGGCACCTCGGCGGCAACGACGCGACGTGGGCCAACACGTCGCAACAGGCGCGTACCCGTGCGACCACCCCAACGTGTAGGGCCTGGGCAAATGCTCGGGGTCCTTGGATGCTCGGCGGAAGGGTCGCAGGATCGGAGGGTACGATCCGCACCCGTGGCGCGCCGTGGCCATGTACCCTGCGAACCCTTAAAACCTCGTGCCGAGGGTCGCTGGGATACTCGGCCGGACGCACCACCGGGCGGCGGCAAAATGTATCTGGTGTATCTGGTGTATGTTTTTCAGCCACGGCCGCCAGACGCCGGACGCCATACACATACGATTTAGAATTTCCCCCTTCTCGCGCGAAGGTGGCAAAAAAACATACATGAGATACATCAGATACATAACTCACGCGCCACCTCCGGCGTTCGAGAGCCGCCAGACCATCCCCTTGCCATCGCGCGCGGCGGTGGTGTCGATGAACCGTCCGCCGATGACGCGCCGACGGTAATGCCGCAGCTTGTTGCCCACCTGGCGCGCCGTGGGTGATTTGCCCGGCGGGCAGCCGACCAGATTCTCCAAGGCCGCCCGCATGCCGACGCTTTCCGGATCGCTGGGGCGGAAGTCGGTGCGGTACAGACGCTCAAGCATCTCGGAGATGACCAGGCCGTGGCCGAACGCGTCGAATGCCTGCCATGCGGAAATGAGTTGGCCGAGGGTGTCGGCGGTCGTGTCCGAGGATTCGGCCAGGCGGGTGCGGGTCAGGCACGGATCGGTCAGGCCGACCCAGACGACCGCCTCGCGAACGATGCTCGACCACCCTTCAAAACTGCCGAAGGGTGTGAGGTTCTGCGAGGGTCGCCCGGCGCGGCAGTACGCCGCCAGGATGGTCAGGGCGTCGGCCAAGAGCCGGCCGCGGTGCTGGCGCACCCAGGCGATCAGATCAGGATGGCGAAAATCGGTGCGATCCTCAGGATGCTCGTCGAGCACGTCGAGGCGCACGTGGATGATGCGCCGGGCGGTGTCGGCGGCGACGGCAACATTGTTACCCGTGCCGTACCAGGCCGGGATCAGCGGCAGGTCCACCATTTCGCTTTTGCCGAGGATACGATCCTTCCAGCGGGTGCTGGTCAGCGCCCGGTCCAAGGCGTCGTTGCCGAAGCTGCCCTCGAGGTTGTCGAGCAAGACCATGCGGTCGCCGGCGATGGCGATGGAGGTAATCTTCTTGCGCATCTCCTCCGATTCGTGGGCGTAACTGGAGACGGGCATCTCCCGGCCCAGCACGATCCAACCGATGGTCTGGGCCAGCAGGCCCTTGCCCGCGCCGCGCACGTTGGCGTCGATGAGGAATAAGGGTGTTGGACCCGCGAACGCGAACCTCGCCAAGGGTGTAAGCAATCCGGCCAGCCAAGCGGCGCGATGATCGTCACTTTCAAACCGGAAATCGCCGACCATCTCGAGCAAGGCGGCCAAGGATCGCCGAGCCCCATCGAGGTTCGGAGTATCCGGGATTTGCGGAAACTGCTCGGACGGTTCGTACAGCACGCCGGTGGCCGCGTCGTAGCCGGGCGTTTGCCAAACCGAACCGTCAGCGCGGAGGACGGGGGCGTCGGACACGCCCATGAGCCGCCGAATGCCGGGCCACTCCCCGCGGGCATCCACGGCGCTGACCAGCCAGGTTGCCGGATGCGCTTTGACCTCAATGAGTTCGCCATCCTGCCGGATGAATTTGGTGAACGTGGCGCAGCGCGTCATCCGCTCGCGCAGGTTGGCCTGCGGCAGGGAACTGATCGTGGCCGAGCCAAAGCAGCGGAGGATGCCGTCGTGAGGGTCGGCGTCCCGGAGCACCCTCACGAGCATGCCGCCGCGCTGGTAGATGTCGGGGTCCGCCGTCAACACCGCGACGGTTTCGGTGACGACGCGATGCTCGTCAGTATCGATGAGGATGTTGGGTTTACTCGCCGAATCCTCGGAACCTCCCGAGCATGCCGAGGGTACCGCAGGGTTCGCCGGTGGTACGGCGTCGGGGTCATAGACCCGCGCGGCCTGCGCCAGGGCGAGCATTTCATCCTTGAGTTCCTCGGCGCTGCGACTGTCGCGCTGCTCGAGCCAGTCCGAGGCGTCTTTGACCTCCGCTGGGCCAGGCACCTCCAGGATCCGAATCTCCCGCGCCCGGCCGTAAAGGCGCATGGCCACATCCTGGGCATGTTTCCTTCCGGGCGCATCTTTGTCGGCGATGATGACGACGGCCCGACCATGCAGGTGCGAGTCGTCGGAGAGCTTGTTCCATTTGCCAGCGCCCTGCGGGCAGGTGGTGGTGACCAGGCCGATCGCGGCCAGGTTGTCGGCGTCCTTCTCCCCTTCGACGATAAAAACAAAATCATCGGGTGCGGCGGCGATCAACTCCGGCAGGCGGTAGAGCACCCGCGGGGTGTTGCCCATTTTCCAGGTCCAACCGCCCATGCCATCGGGTTGGCGCTGCTTGAAGTCTTTGGGATCGAACCGCACGGACTGAAACAGCAGTTGGCCGTTCTGGTCGCGGTAGTCATACGTGGCGATGATCCGGTTTTGGCTGCGCTGCTTGGCGGGAAACAAGTCGCCCATGCGCAGGCCCACGGCCTGGCAGATCTCCACCGGCGCGCAACCGGCGTGGCAATGCAAAAGCACACGGCCATCGTCACCCTGGGCGATGCTCAGGCTGGCATGCTGGTCGGCATGGCCGGGGCAGCGCGCAGCCCATTTGCCCGCGCCGGTCGGCTTGACGGCCTCCAGGCGTGATAACACATTCTGCAGGGGTTCAGCAGCAATCGTGGCGGTCAATTCCAATACCTCCCGCATAAGGCGCAGCCGGCGCGGCCAGGGGCAGCGACGCCGACCGGCCTGATCTCCACAACCGCTTTGCCGCCGGGAATCACCTGGGCTTTCTGCGTCAGCAGCCAGACGACCTGTGAGTCGTCGAAGAAGGCCCCGCCGTGCTGGAGCGCATCGAGCAGGGCCTTCTGGACGTTGTCCACGTCGCGCCGCCGGTGATCGGGCGGAAAAATGTCCACACAGACCGCCAGGCGGCCGGACACGGGTTGCACACCGGCATCATGCAACTGCCGGCAGACTTCCTGCCGAAACGCGCGGCCGGCGGCGCTGATCACCGTCCGGCCGCGGAAGTTTCGGAAGTAGTGGTTGATGCTCGGTGGATATGGCAACTCCAGCGTAAGCATGGCGTCCTCGCTGCATCAAAACGGAAGGATCTGGGCCGGTCCCTCGGCCAGAAACCGCGACCACTCGGCGGGGCTGAGCGTCTTGGCGTCGCGGCCGGGGAACATGTCGGCCAGGAGGCGGAACCACTCGCCCTCGATCAGCTTGGGGTCGACGTCGGGCTTGTCGAAGTTCCCTTGGAACGCCGCCCACGCCGCATCGGCATTGAGCGGCCGATCAGCCGGAGCAGCCGGAGTTGCTGGGGGCTGAAAGGGCTGTTCCACCGGCGGCTGGGCCGGGGCGGGCTTCGGGCGTGCCGGTGCCGGAGGCGCGGGGCGACCCGCGGGTTTGGGCGCGGGGGCCGGAGTGCCGCCGGCGTTGGCCCGGAGCTTGGCCCCCAGGCGGTTGCCCAGGGCGCGGCGGGTGTTGTCATCGGCGCGGGGCACGCCGCCGCCGGTGGAATCCTCGGCGTCAACATACTGGACCTTCAGCCGCGTCTTGCCCTGGTATTCCTCGAACGCCAGCTTCACCTGAACGACGTGCCCGTTGAAATCCGAGTCCTGGAGCCACAGCGGGTCGCGGCCATCCCAGCCAAAGGCGGATTTCAGATTCTCGATGGTGACGGTATTCAGCGAGCTGTCGCGCTTCTCCAGGTAGAAGTAGCCGGTGATATCGAGATCCTCGTCCACCGGATTCCACTGGCCATTGCCCAGTTCCTGGACGAGTTGGAATCGGCAGATGAACGTGGCCAGGTTATTCGGCCCGGTCTCGCTGACGCCGTGTTCGAGGATGGTGGCTTTGAAACGACCTTCACGATTAGGCAACATGGTTATCTCCCAAAAGATTCTTCCAGAGAACGGTGTCGAACTTGCCCAGCGCCAACGTGTCCGCCAGCGTGCGGCTCTTGGCCATGCAGTGCGGCAGTTCACAGGGGTAGATGGTGCGGGTGCCGGAGCCCTTGCCCTTGCCGTCCTGGACGTCCAGGTCGTAGCCCACGAACAGCATGTGGTCGGCCCACTCGCGCACCCGCAGACGGATCGAGCCTTTGCCCGACGAGGGCGACTGCAGACGCGGCTCGTAGCGCAGCCAGTCTTCGCCGCTGGGATTCGGCACGGTGTTGGTGCAATCATGGCAGATGAGAATGACGTGCCGGCCGGCGCGGGTGTGCTGGTCCAGATCGCCCAGCAGCGTCAGGAACGTGTCATAGACGTGCTGGTAGCCCTTGCCGAAACCGTAATCCTCGATGCGGCGGATCACGATCTCCTTCTTCTCATGCGGCACGGTCGCCAGGGTGTGCGCCACGGCCAACTCTTCGGCGCGGGTGGCGCTGTCGATCACGATGGTCTTGATCTGGTCCCAACCCGGGGCATGGAGCGTGTCGCGGATATCCTGCCAGCCGGCGATGCCGCCGACACGGTTCAGGTTCTTCTCGAGGCCCTCGGGCAACTGGGCGCGGAGAACCGCCAGAGAATCGTCCAGGTCGAAAAAGGCGACCGGACCGGGCGCGGTGCAAGCCAGCGTGGTCTTGCCGATGCCGCCTGGCCCGTACAGGACGATGCGATGCCCGCTGCCCTCGGGGATAGGTCCGAAGGTGACAGCGGTGCGCGGTCGCGACGGCGGTTCGTTGCCTCCGGGCCTGGGCCGCGCTGCCGGAGGCGCGGGCAACGGGGCAGGACGGGTCGGTGCGGGGGACGTTGTGGTCATTGGGAATCTCCTAATTCGGGATGCACGTCGGCCAGGCGCTCAAAGCCGGGCGGCGAAACATCCGGGTTGACATTGACGGAATTCAGGCACAGCGGCGCGAACTGGCAGTAGCCGCAGGTCATCTTGCTGATGTTGCGGAACCACCGGTTGCGGCGTTGGCTTTCACGCAGTTGATTGGCCTGCTGCCAGAGTTCGAGTTGGAACTCGGCCAGTTCGTCCTCGAGGCGCGGCACCTCGCGGCGGGCGAAGTAGTAGTCGGGCCGCTCGCCGATGTCGGCCAGCAGGCGCGCGGCATATTCTTCGGGCGTCTCGTTCTTGCGGAGCCGGATGGTGGGCTTGCGGGTAACGTCATAGAGGACCGTGGCCACATCATGGCCGATCGCCCGCGCCGCCAGGACGTACTGCGAGATCTGCGGGTCGCACCGCAGGCGCAGCCAGTAATCACTGTCGGTACTGATGTCTTCGCCGGCGGTCTTGTATTCCAGCACCGCCAGGCGGCCGTCGGGCAAGCGCACGATGCCGTCGATTTTGCCGGCCAGTGTGAAGGTGCGGCTCTGCGCGTTGGTGTCGGGATTGACCAGCGGAATGTCGAAGCCGCGTTCGACTTCGACGAAGGTCAGGTCGTCCTGGCCGTAGCGCCAGAAATGGCCGGCCAGCAGTTGCCGGACGGTTTCGCGTTCGACCGCCCACTCGACGGAATCCGCCCAGTCGGGCACGACCTCGTAGTCGGCCGTCGCCTGCTGGATCGCCGTGGCATCATCCGCGCCGTTGTTGCGGGCTTCGAGTCCGGTGTGGAAGGCCCCGCCGAAACGCAAGGGTGTCTGCTCGCGGATGCGCGACAAGCCCAGTTCGTAGCGATAGAAATGCTGACGCGGGCAGCGGCGATAGGCCGACAGGCGGGTCGTGGTCAGTTGGCTGGAAGAGTTGGTCACCACAGAATTGCTCCCATCACGAAGCCGAGAATGAAAACGAAGATCAACACGATCAGTGCTAAAGAGCCGCCTTCTCCAGCGTGCGGCGGATCGTCGGGGTCAAACAGGTCGCTGGGGCGGACGCGGCGTTCGTAATCGCCTTGGCCGGTCGTCACGAGGGGTGTGTCATCTGGTTCGGGAGAAGAAGTGGTCATGCCGCCTCCCCTGCGCCGGGGGCGTCGTTGAACGGCAGCATGTCGCGAATGCGCGGTCCGAAACGGTCCACGGCCACATCCACCAGGCGCTGGACTTCCGCCTGCCAGTACTTCACCCGGCTCATTCGCTCGCGAACGACCTGGACGAAATCACCGGCGTCGAAGAGCGCCAACTGCTTGTAGACCTGCTGGGAGCGGCCATCGGGGGTCTGGATGATCAGGTTGACCCACTCGATCTTCTCGTCCTTCAAGTCGGCGGGCGGGTGCTTGGCCATGCGGCGCAGCATCTTGCGGATTTCCGCCTTCTTGTAGTTGGTGATCATCTCCGCCTGGGCTTGTTCATCGAACACCCCGTGGTCATCGCACAGGGCCAGGAACTGGTCGATGTTCATCCAGCCGTCAAGGTCGCGGACGGTCTCCGCGAAGCGCTGGTACAACGTGTCATTTGCCTGCTTCACTGAGCACCTCGTCGATTTCAGATAGCCACTGCTGGTACTGGCCGATGACGAACTGAAGCTCGTTGGCCATCTTGGTCAGGTTCTTGGTGTCCCAGGTGCGTGCCCATTCCTTGCCGCCGCCCATGTCGCGGCGGACGGAGTTGACCGGCACCAACGCGTCGTGGATGGATTTGATCCAGCGCGCCGCAACCACGTCACAGGGGTCTTCCTTGGCCCGCTGGACTTCATGGTGCTGCTGGCGCTGTTCCTTGATCTGCGCGGCGGCGCTGGTGATGGCGTCTTTGCCGCCGGCGACAAGTTCGCGCTGTTGCTCTGCGGGGAGAGATGCGACTTCCGCGGCGGCATTGACGGAGGCCGTGCCCGCGTCCATCGCCTCCACCAACTCGGGTGTGCCCTCGGCCACAACCTTGCGGGCCTTGGTCAGCGTGTCGTGGCTCATACCGACGGCGGCGGCGACCTTCTCGCGAGTTTTGCCAGGCTCGGGTGTCGGAGTGCTTGGTGCAGAATCTTCACCAAGCTGCCCCTGCCGCACTTTGCCGCCTTTGCGTTGGCCATCGCGTTTCCGCTCCTCCGCCCGTTGCCGTTCCACCGACTCGATGTGGTCGGCAATGGCAACGGCCTCGGTATGGTTGAAGGGTTTGCGGCAGACGTTCTCGTCTTCCTCGGCCTTCATGGCCCGCAGGATGTCGTCCAGGGAGGGATCAACGACCGCGTCGATCTCGCGCCAACCGAGCAGTTCGCAGGCCTTCAGCCGGCGTTCGCCCCAGACCAACTGCATCTTGGACGTCACGCCGATGGGCTGGAGCAGGCCGAGCTGGTTGATGCTGTCGCCCAGCGCGTGCAGGTCGCCCATATCCTTGCGGTGCCGCTGGCCGACCATGATCTGCGCAATGGAGATCTTCTGGATCATCACACGACCTCCGTGACGGGGGCCGAAGTGATCGCCGGTTCGACGCGACGGACGTTGAATGCGTCGTTGCCGAACTCACGAATCAGGAAGGCGGTGAACACGCGGACGACCGCCGCGCCCACCGGCGTGGTGCCGTCGACGATGATCACGTTGCGGGGTTCGTCGACGTGGTACGATGCGTCCATGCGGACGGTCGCCTGTCCCAGCAGTCCCTCGACGGCGATCATCGCCAGGTGGAGACTCATCTCCGCTTCGATCAGCGGAGTTTTCTTCTCGAACGTGAAACGGTAAACAGCAGGTCTCATAGCATTTCCTTTCGCGGTTCTCTTGGGCTGAAGGGTTATCTATGCGCGGGTGGGGCGGATTGGTTGTTGGGCAGATGAATTTCCATGCCCTGGTCGGCGAGCTGCTTGCGGACCCGCCGGACGGCGTGGCGAATTGCCTCGCGGGTCAAGCCCGTGCGCCGCCCGATTTTAGCGACGCTTTCCTCGCCGATCCCGCCGACAAGTTCGTCCAGGTTGGCGGGCAACATCCGCCGCGCTTCGGCGAAATCGATCTCCAGGTCGATTCGCGCACAGTGGTCGGCCCCCTTGTCCACAACATCCATCACCGTGCTGCCGTCGTCGGTCACCACACGGTCCAGGGATTCCCGGCAGCGCCGGTAATCGCGCATGGGTTGCCGCCGGTGTCGGACGACCCGCGCAACCGAACGCTCGACGATGGCGGCGATGAAGGTGTTGCGCTGCGCCCGGTCGGGATCGAATTGCCGCAGACCGACGATCAGGTCGATCATCAACTCCTGCTCGATGTCGGGCTGGTCGGAAACGGTGAATCCGTATTTGCCGATCAACTGGGTGCTCTTGATTCGAACAACTTGCTGGACGTATTCGTCCTTACATTCCCGTGGGTCAGTACCCATCTGGGCCTCCTCGTGGCCGAGGAGGTCGTGCGGATGTCAGCGGAAAGTGCCGCGGGGCGGGGCATACGAAAGAGGCGCTGCGAGTTCGCGGTTTTCCGCGACACCCGCAACGCCTCCGCTATTGCGGCCGGTTAGTTGCCTGGTATCTGGTTCTTGCCCTGTGCCCTTAAGCCGCCCGATGGTCTTGCTGGACTTCCAGCAGGAACGGCAGTCCGTGTTTGATTTCGATGGTGACCGAGGCCTGGTCGTCCAGGCCGGCCAGTTGTGCCAGCATTCCGACTTGCTCGCGGCAGAGAGGGAAGTTGGCCTGGGCCAGCTCCGGGCGCGGGCCATTTTCCCCGCCGCTCAACTTCACCGTTCGCAGGGTGCTATACGACTGGGACAGGTCCGGCTCCCCGCTTTGCACCCGGATGGTGATTCGCCCGAAGTTGATCTGTTGGCATTGTTCGATCAGCCACTGCTTGGCTTTCGACAGTTCGCGTTTTTCCATGCGACGCTCCCGTAAGAGTTCCTGTGCGGCCGCGTCAGCGACCGCCATTTGTCGGGAGCAACTATCGGGGATGGTTTTCGGGCGCAAGAAAAGCGCAACAAGAATTCTGCCGCGCCGGAGGCGGCCTAACGTGTTTTTCGGGGGTTTTTGCAGGAATGGGCTGCGAAAATTCCTCGGGGCGCAACTTGATTCGCGGCAGTTGCGCCGTTAGTTGCGCGAGGAAATCTCGCCAATGATGGCGTTGCGGACCTGGTCTAGTTCTTCCTTGCCCAGCTCGCGCTTCTTGCCCAGCCAGATCAGGTAGCTTTTGACCTCGGCCATCCCCGCACGACCAGGCTTCAGGTTGGTCAGGATCTCGCCGGCCTTGCAGGCCTTGGACAAGACGCCCGGATTGAGTTCCCCCTCACCGAGTACCTGATTTGTGGCCTTGACCAGTTCCACCTGCCGCGCCCACTTATAAAGATCATCCTTCGACGGCAGACGGGCCATGCGCAGGTTCGGCGGTAGAGCGGTCAAGATGGGGATCATCTCTTCAGCGGGTGGAGCAGATGCGTTGACCGCTGGCATGGCGGGCACCTGTGGTAATAACTCGGCATCGGATTCACAGGCGAGTGAGAACGGGTCTGGCGCGGATAATGCGGGCGTCGGAACCGCCGCAACCTGATCCGCCGGTGCTTTCCGCCAGGGATACTTTGGCTGGCTGGGCGGGGGCGGATTCCCTGGCACAGACGCAGCGTTGAGTTTATTTGCGGCTTGGCGTGCCCGGGTCAAACCGAGGGGCGTAACACATACCGCCGTCCGCCAGCCGGAGCCCGAAGCCATCCCAGGCACCCAGCCGTCGTAATCCTTCTTCTCGATCAATCCGGACGCCGAGGCGTCCGACACCGCGCATTGCGCCGCGAACGTGACCCGTTCCAAATCCCAATTCTGCTGACACAACCCGACGACCTGTT
>Ga0316217_10000645_pt1 | contig 48427 bp, 33 predicted proteins | sample 1anoAmetaG_FD_203633 | JGI IMG/M metagenome (GOLD analysis project Ga0316217, IMG submission 203633) | Freshwater microbial communities from Trout Bog Lake, Wisconsin, USA - 1anoA | ecosystem: Environmental > Aquatic > Freshwater > Lake > Hypolimnion/Profundal zone | place: USA: Wisconsin...
CCAACCCCCACCCCAACCCCTCCTTTTCTCATTCAAAGACTAATGAATCAGTATGCTGGTATTTATGCATGATACGGTATCTTTTTATAGCTTTGACAAATTAAGTTCTAATCATTCTTTGTAAAGGTAAAGACCCTGTTCGTTTTGCTCAATAAAATCTCTTTTTATCAGCTTTTCAATTGTTGTTTTGACCATCTTAATAAAAATACATGTACTGCTGGGTGAGGCTTAAACAATTTGATACAACCACACAAAAAGGTAAAGATATCTTCTAGAGATGTCTACTTCTTTCTCTTTACTATCCTGACTATACCAGCTTCAAGCAAGATTGTTCTATCTTGTTCAATAGCCTTATTGAATTTGCTATAGTGCTCACTTTGGATAGTAAAATCGCAATCTTCAGTCATGTTTGCTTACCATTACAAATAGTAAAACTCTTCTCTTTGCTTGATGAATTTGGTAGATTGAATGAATCCTTAGATTCTATGCTTTTAGATATTTAGCTATTGCTGGAGTTCCTACAAAGTCTTCCTTTTGTTTGACAATACCAAAATGATACTGCTTTGTAGCAAATTGCACCTAACCTTAAATGAAAGGTTATCTTTCTTAAACAGCAATAAGACGTTACTTGATAAAGGAAGCAGAGTTAGCCTTTTCTTTGGCTGATATGAGACATAATTGTTTTCAAGCTCCTTCCACAATTATATGAAAGGACTAGGTATTTTCAAATCAATAGCAATTTCATCTTTAAATCTTTTCTACCACAAATGAAAACCTAAAACTTTGCTATTGATAAAAGGTGAGTATTTGTGTTGATTTTCTTAAGAGTAATCCGAAAGTATTTTTTACAATTTCAAAGTGTTTTAAGCTCCACATCTAAATCTTATATCTTTTACAATTAATGAAGAAAGGCCATAAACTCTTTATAAATGTTGAGGTTCACATTCTCATTGAAAAGGATATCTTAGAGCCACATTTAACACTTATGAATGAATTCATCTTTGCTGAGCATTTTTTCGAATAGCTCTGTAATGACATTCAGTTTTGCTTTAAATTCGCCTCGATTTACAACTGACTTGCAGTATAAGAACAAAAATTAAGAATACTTCTCCCATTTGCCCAAAACATTCTCAATCGCATTACTTAGAGTGACTTGCATCTCTTGATTTTTCTTTAAGCCCTGGATGAGGATAGTATTTTGATTGGTCAAGTATTGGTAAATCGAGTGAGCTATTTAATTCTAGTTCTTTGGAGATGCTTCAAAAGACTTGATTAGCTCTCGACTTTAGTTACTAACATATTCGTAGTATTTTTCTTTGATCTTAGTTAAACCTTCGTATTGGGTATAAGTTTCAGTGACTTGGTTCAATAACTAGGTGATATCAGTTTTACGTTAAATTTTTTAAACTGAAGGCCCCACAAGAAACCTTGAGGATGATCTAAGAATGTGTTTGTATAGGGCTCAATAATCTCTTTAGCAAAGTGAATTTTGAGCTCCTTTCTTTAGTCGTAGATAATTGGTGTCCAGAGAAAGCATTTCGCTGCAAGAAAATCTTCAAAAATACTTAGATTGTGCATTCTCGGATAAAACTGAAGAGGTGGCAATTATTTCGCTTCTTAAAACTTGAATTTGTAAAAATTGATAGAGTCATTCAAAAAGATTTTCTAAAATGTGCCTATGAGTACCTTAAATTCAACATGCATCTAAAAATTGATTTTTAGAAGATTCTAAGAAAATTTCAGAAGCTAACTATCAGTCACAATCAAGTTTTTACGATACTGCATCGAAATAATTGTACCTCACCAACAATATGCACAAAATACTGGGTAAGTACTTGTTTAAGGTGTGGATTCGCAATTACTTTTAGGTTGAATATTTTCATCGAAACATCAAAGAGATTGCCTTCATCTTTGCTTGGCAAATAGTAACGATCCTGAATGAGTTTGGAATTACGAGATAGGCAAATATCTTCGTGATAAGAATCGTGGCATAGGAAAAGTAAGATAGACATATGTTATTGAACTCTCTAATCTTATTATTTTCCTCATCCTGCAGCTTTCTCGTGCACAATATGAGATGATTCAACAGAAGTTCTTTAAAAATGACGAACATTTTATCTGCTTTGGATGGTTTTTAAATGCATTTCGAATAGACCATAGTGTACGCTTCAATCAGGTTGACTTTCTTTTGATACTTTCTATGTTCTTTAACATTGGTATTGATTTCTTAGGATATCTGCAGCAATTTTTAGCTCAGCTACGTCCACTGTATTTACTATTAATTCAAATCTTGCATTCAAATTATATTACTTAAATCATCACTCCCATACTCAACTCATAGTTTAGAGATTTTGCTAAATTTAATTCAAAATATCAAGACTAGACTATCTCTGGTTCAATTTCATCAAGAATAAAAGATTTACTAGTTTAATTGGTTCACTTTTCAATCGAGATAGTTCCAATCTTGAAATCTTTAGAAATAAAACGTTATCGTATAGTTTTAGTTTTTATCTATATGAATAAAGTTTTGTTTGCCAAATGATAATTTGAAGAATATAAATTTAGCGTTTGTTTCTTCTTTTACTTCTTCAAGATATTGGTTATACTTTAATCTTTAGAAGTTAAAAAATCAAAATTGGCTCAAAATCAAACAAAAAACATCATTTTAAGAATGAAACTTCTCTTTTTCACCGATTTCATTGATTTTGAAGTAGTTGTTATTCAGAATCAATTTATCAAATCCTTTCATCAGAAGATCAATAAAAATCGAAGACATATTCTATAAATTTTTATGAAATACTTCTTTACACATACACAGAACTTAAAAAACTGTGACCAAATGGCCTGCCAGTTTAAATAAGATTTCATTCATTCTTTAATAAATATAAAAGATGTCAATAAACTAGCTTGAGTCTTCTCCAGATCTCGACTGTCTATAAAGTTTTGATACAAAACCTCGCATGAGATCATATCAGATCAGAATAAAACAAAAACGGTCAGACCTTGAAGACTACTAAATGAGTAAATATAGATTGATTAAGGATAGACTATTGGTTAGGGAGGCTTTGGAAAAGTTAAAAAGGCTATACACAAACTAACAGGAGAGCTTGTGGCTGTCAAGATCTGTACTTTCTAGCTATACGACCCTTAGAATCTAACAGCAATTTAGAGAGAAATATAGATTCAAAAAACCCTCTTGCATGAAAACATCGCACAGATCTATGAAGTCATCAAAAAAGATTCTAAAATCTACATTTTCATGGAATACTGCAAAAATGGGGAGCTATTTGATAAAATAAATAAGTCGGGACCCTTGCCTTAAAAGTAAGCTGCAAAAATTTTCAATCAGATTTTGTCAGCTCTTTTGTACTTAAAATAAAATAACCTTAGCCACCGAGACATCAAGCCTTAAAATGTTTTGTTTGACTAAAATTGGAACGTAAAACTCATTGATTTTGGCTTCAGCTGCAATGTTAATCCTGGCTAGTTTAGGAAAACACTCTGTGGAACCCCTTCTTACACTCCTCCTGAAATCATAAGAAAAGTGAGTTATGATGCATAACTCGCAGATGTTTGGTCTCTTGGAGTTACATTATATGCTATGCTAGCCGCTCAATTGCCGTTTGATGGTGAAAGCAATGAGAAAAAGAAAACAAATATTGTTGCCTGCAAGTATGCAATACAACCAAATTTCTCAAATAAAGCCCAAAAACTTATTGCTTCAATTTTCGTTGATGCCAAACATCGACCAAGACTCATGGATTTAAAAGTTAGTGAATTTGCACTTGCCTATGAATCTAATAGACCTCATTTCATTGACTTCAGAAGTTAAGATTTAATGATTGAAGAAGATGTGATAGAAGTAATTGATAAAGACTATCATGTAGATCCTCAAAAAGTTGTAGAAAGCGTGAAAAACCATAAATTCGACAAATATCATGCACTTTACTATCTGACAATCAAAAACTAAAGGCACACTCATAGGCATATTTGCAATGATGAGCATTTGGACGAATTCAAGAAGAGAAGAAAAGGATCTTTGGGAAAGCTTTAGCCAATTACTGCCAGAACTCCGTCAATTACAAGAAAAAATAACAGTCTTAAATCGAAGAGAAACGATCAGATTTCTTAGCTCAAGCTTAACACCAAACAAACCTTGACTCCAGATTAATATCGATTGAGAAAAAAATCTTTCGATACTCCATTGCTAGGCTTCTAAGTCTACTGATTTTCGTAATTCATATTGAGGTCTGAATTATGCATAATAAAATGAATTCTGAATATCTAAAAAAATAGTGCTTGATTAAACTTATTCAAGGTACAATAATAAAGAGACTTAATAGATTTACAATTTAATCAAGCATCATTTGAATCAATTTTTTTATGATATTTCTTTTGTTTTTGGGGAACTGGAGGTGGGTTAATCTTTTCTTATTTTGGCTTTGCTATAATTTTAGCTTATTAATTGCTTTTGAAAGGAAACTCTTTTAGCAATGAGCCCACCTTCGATAAAGTCATGTTGTCTAAATGTTTTGAAAGTTCCCTGAGAGCCGTTTCGCTTTGCCAAGATTTAGGCCAGTAGGCTTATTCTATCAAATAGTCTGATAGCTTGTTTTTTTCATTAGACTAGGCAAGTGTCAGAATTCTTCCTGTAAATCTGTAAAGTGCGGTTTTGAAATCATTGTATGAAGGAATTGATTTTCCGTCACTGTTTTTAAGTCTTTGTATCAACAACTTCACTCTTTCTTTCTACTTTTCATCGAAGTCATGATTATAGCTAGGATCCAACAATAGCTCTACCCCTTCAAAGGAGTAATTCTCAACGAATTCATAAAAATCGGCTAAACAAGAATTTAAAATCTAGTCTAGAGGGTTTTCTTTGAGGCAAGGAACAATACCTTTCATTTCGTATTTGGCGATGAATTCAGATAGTGTTTGATTAGTCATTTTATCTTTATCCCGAATATTCATGTAAAAGGCTATTATTTGCTATAGTGAGCTTTGTATCGATCTGACTTCTTTTTCAAAGGAATTTTTGTTATTTTTCTGTAAGTTATTGAAGTAATTTAGTACTTTTTATTTTAAGCCTAGCTATTCAAGAGTTTTTTGATCTTCCCTGTCTCTCAATTCAGAGATAAAATGTGATCTTTCTCCTATGTATGTTATATATTTGAATTTTTCTTTTTCAGATATTAAATATTTGCATCCTATGAACTCTTTCACCAGAACTCTTTGGATATTCTACAGAGAGTAGTGAGGTTTAGACTCACCGTATTTTACTGATTGTGATGAATACAAATCAACTAGTTAGCTTAGTCTTTCTAAAGGAAAGACTATGAGTTGAGAAAAGTTGTTCAAAATATGAGTAGGATTCAGAGGAATTGTACTGAAAACTTGCAAATCGTTATAATAGGGATAAGATGTTACTATTAAGCGTTAAATAGTTTGAGCTTTGTCATTATACTCACGTGAAGCAATTTACATAAACGCTAACAGTCTTTCTCCATGCTAGTTGTTTGTTGTCTTTCTATCCATCAAAAACATTCTTAGGGGAGAATTGGGGGTTATTTCAGGCAAATTTCCCAAAACTTTTTCTGAATGGCAATCAATTTTCAACTAAAACTTATCTTGAGCCAAGCTGTTCCAACTATCGATAAAAGTCTAGAGGTTTTTCAAGAGTTCGGAAGATTCTTTTGAAAATAGCAGCGTATGCTTCAAAGATTAGTCACTTTATGATCTTTTCAATTTTCCATCAAAAAGCTCTTGAAGGGCAGATAAAAATATGAAAATTTGCTTATAATTCTGCAGTTTTCGTGCAACGTCTTCGTTTTATATGATATAGGCTAGAATTGGATAGCTTTTAATGATGGTATTCTTATATTTCACCTTCATATCTTCATAGCAAGGGTTACTTTTTATTATTTTGAACATTGCTATATGTTTGAACTAAACTTCATGCTCCTAGAGATTGCCAATCTATTTTATAAGGTCAGTTTTGTCTTTTTGCTAGAATTTCCGGCTTTTATTTATTAGAGCTTATTTTTACTTTTCATAACATACCGAAAAGACTTGCTCGAAATGTTCTTAGAAGTAATTTCTTGTTTAAACATTTCTTAAATCGAAGTCTATGTTTTTCGTTTAGTACTAGTTGTAAAACTGTTGTAATTTACTAGCCACTCCAAGATTCCAAACAATGAAATCATCATGAGTATCTATTTTGAGGCATTTCTGTATATCATGCAAGTAATAATTACAAGCATCATACAAAAACTGGGTTGTTTCCCTCCTTGTTTTATTCCATATAGCTTCTATATGTCTGTTTTAGATGATCTCAAGCTAGCATAAAAAGTACCACGTCAAATAACTCAGAAATTGAAGTAACTTGTAGCTTAGCATGTCGCCATTCTACTTCATTCGGTCGAAAGAAATACCGTCATACTATTTAATCATTTAAGCATATTCTCGCAAATGTTAGATAGAGTTTTTATGCTGGTATCCTGTTAATTCCAATGTGATCTTTTTTTGATTGTAAAGAATTTCAACGCTTTTCTTTTGATTTATTCTCTTTAATTCTTTTTCTACATCCGGAGGATTTATTATCCGGGCACCTTTATCTTTGCTAGTTAGGATATTATAAGCATGTGCTCCCAAAATTCCTCCACAGAAAGGACAGTTGGCATTATTCAGAGGGTGAGCACATCCGTCATTTTTGCCATAAAAAGTACCTCCAACAGGACCTATGTAGTCACAAGTGCTGGAACAGACATTGTATGAATTTCCTTGCATATTCATTTTGTGCCGTTATAAAATAAACTCCACCCTTCTAGCAGCTGGATTATGTATTGTGCCTATTAAGTATCTTTATAATAGCCATTCAGGATAGTCTTTAGGGATTTATCCTTGTGAATTAAAGAACATGTTATTAAAGAGGATTTTTAGATTTTTTCCTGATGAGATGAGGTTGAAATAATTCAGGAATAGTATTTATTCTTTGAAATCAGATTAGCTATACCTGAAATTTTAAGTAACATTCTTCTTTAAATAGCCTCGAAGTAACCTATAAAAGAATCCAACGCCTGGTCGATGTACATCTTCTCTATTATCAAGCTCTGAAATTAGTTTGTCAATAGTATCTTCTGTGCACTGCCTTCGATAAAATTTTAGCATAAAGAAGTTCAATAGTTCGTAGACATTCCACGGATTATTATTATGGAAAGCAACTGCTATGATTTAATGATACAAATCGATGTCTTTGAACTTTGATCTTTCAAAAGCTTGCAATAATCTAAGGTAATCTTCATCTCGGTCTAGCATCTCTGGAGGTAAAAACACTTATATTTTCTTTTCCTCGATATATTCTGCCAAAAGAGTGATCCATTTACATTTCTGGTTTTTATCGATGTACTCTTTCTTAATTTTGCCAAAATCTTTGTCTACCTGATAGAGCTCCTTGAGTAAAAAGACTCTAAGATGCCTTATTTGTTAGTTGTTTTAACATAAAACGTTGTCTAGTTTTACCAACAAGTCTATGTTCTAGTCTTTTTCAAGTAAAAACAAATAATTTTTACCATAAAATTTCAAAAACTCGTATATGAAGACTCCTGTACAGTTATTTCTTATTTCTTTCAAGTTGCAAAGCTCAATAAAAAGCGTAGAGTAATCATTTAAAAACAATGAAAGCGGATTTTCCACAGACTACTTGATTAACCTTGAAAATATGGACTGAAGATAGTTGCCAAAAGCAATACTAAAGTTATTTTTGAAATCAATCCATTAGCCTTTTATTTTGATCTAGTTTGTTTGATCGATTTCTCTCATTTTCTCATAAATTGCGTTGAAATCAGAGTCATCAAGTTCAGAGAATATACAGTTGAAGAAAATTGTGCTATTGTTGGCAAACAAAGGATACTTTATACACAGACTTACGAAGCTCTAGACGCACTCTTCATGTTAGTTAGGAAAATCTTCAAGCTTTTCAAACCATTCAGGCCAAACAAACAGGCTTAAGTAGTCAATAATCTATTAGTTGATCACTTCATTACTCTCCCTAATCAGAAATGACTAAGTGAATCTAAATATCCTGTTGTTTAGAGATAAATCATTAATCCCGTTTTCTGTTAAAAATTTAGAAAGCATTTTTTACTAATTTACAGCGTCTTTGTGCTTTTTGAGGTTGTTTAGGAACTAAATGAACTTAAAAATGGAGTCATACTCGTAATCAATGCTCAGTTATTCGATTTCTTTGAAGTTTTTGCCAAATAATTTCATCTTTCGATAGATTACTCTGATGAATTTAATGAACAAATCGATATTTCCTTCAAAATGATATAGAGATTCATTTTCCAATTTAATAAGTGAGCATGCCTTCTCTAAAGCTTTTTGAGCAACAACAATTAAGATGCTGATAATGGGCTATTACTCAGGGATATCGTCGATAATGCTTTTAGCAAGTTTAGAAGAATTAGTGTATTTAAACAGAGAAGCAAGTAGGCTGAGTAAATTCTCCGTAAATGTCCTATTGGACAGAAGAAATATCAATTTTTATTCAATTTTGAATTGCATTACTTAAAAGATGGTGCTGAAAAACTCGAATAACTAAATCTCTTCACTAGGTTCAAAGATAAGTTTAGAGAGCTCAATGTTATACATAAAGCAGTCATAAAAGTATGCACGCTAGTAAATCTTGATGTCTTCTTACTTAATCTTTTTTAGCTTAATCCTCTCAAACTTACTTTTTATTCCCTCCAGTTTGTTCTCCAACTAAGTTTTCTCTTATTTTTAAATATATTTTTTGAACTTGATCTCCTGCAGCATACTTTCAACGTTGCCTTCGCTTCCCATTTTGAAGATGAGACTGAAATCTTTAAAGCTTTGAGGGTAGATAGATAAAAAGTTAGGTAGTTTTGCCTAGTTGTTCTGAATAAGCCGAGTAATTTTAGATTGTTTTCTCAAATTCTTCTCGAAATTGTGCGCATTTGAATCAAAGCAGATTTCGTATACATTTTGGACTTGGGGGAGAAATTCCTGTATCATCTTTAGATGGTCTTTTTTGTTTAAAAGCATAGCAACTAGGTCAGGGTTGATTAGTAGACCTTAAGAAATGATATTCATCAAGAAATGCACTACTATTTATTGAAGATAGCCTATCACATATTTTTAGAGTGCCTCGTAAATGTTAGAACTATACAAAACGATTTAGTTCACTGATTGAAGTTGCTTTAAGTCAACCTTCATGCTCTTTAGATTTTTAGCAATAATATGTTCCAACTACTTTTTATAGTAAGGATTCCGAGAAAGCATCTCAGCCGCTATTTGAAAGGCTTAAATCGCTAGTTCATTTGACATGGATTCTTCGACTTTGAATTTTATTAGCTTTAGAGCTTATAAATGATGGATTTCTAGCTTCTAGTAGAGGTTCATTTTGTGGTAGACTTCAGAAAAAGTTTAGGACTCCAAAAGATTTTAAAGGTTGGAGCTGCGGCTGATATCCTAAACAAAGTATTGCTCATAATTGTGTAAGTAACTAATATTGAGACCTTCAGTCTTTTCCTTGATGAAAGTGAACCTATGCAGTTGTATTACTATGACTATTTGCTTTTCAATTTAGAACTGAGACTTGATTTATCTCGCAACAAAGAGTAAGTAGTTTAAGTGGATGTATTCATGCTGATAGTTCACGAATATTTCAATTTTGTTGTAGTCCTTATTGTTTAGGCCCGAGAACAACTCAGCCCTCAGATCTTTTTCGGCTTTTAATTCCCCTAATCGAATTGAATAGCTTCTATTTGTATTCTCTTGCATCTCTTCAAAGGCATTTGAAAACTGGTCGTAGGTATATATTATCATATCTGTTTTGTTTAAATTGAAAGGCACAATATCTTTGCAGAGAAGCTCTACTTCCTCACGCAATTCAAGACTTTTTTCTTTAAGGCTAATTTCGAAATCGATAGTCTTATTCTTTAATAAATCTTTTTTGACCTACTCGATTATATTTTCAGCCTCCCTGTGCTTAAAAATCAAAGTCACCAAGGCCTATTCAGAAGAGTTGACTATAAAATTATGATTTTTCAACTTGACGTCTGTATGTCTGTCAGTAAACTTCTTCATCCAATTCTTTATTTGCTCAAGAATTTGGTAATCTTGACGCTGAATCATTTTCATAATGTTGAGTTCGTGTTTTTAAAGCCTATTTATAAAGGGTAAATCAAGGTTTTTGACCATTTAATCTTGTACGTACACAATTGCGTTGAAGTTTTAGTGGACTGTACACTTTGGATTGGAATTGGCGCCAACAGCTATTCTGCAAGTTTTTATGTTATTTCTATGAGAAAATGATTTGTTGAAGAGATCATAAAGCGATGTTTGAATTGAGTTATTAATATCTTTAAAGACCAGAATGGCTCCACGTGAAACATAAGAGATGATCTTGGAAGTAATTTAAAGATTATACTCTTAACTTTACTTGTCTGCCTCAAAAGTGCTCCCATAAATGCATACAACTTCTCTCTTTTAGCCTTTTATTACAATACTGTCATTTATCATTGGAATCAGAGCCTCGTTTTTTATGATAAGCATTAGGCATCGAGATTAGACATTGGATAGATTATCTATTACAAGTTTTATTGGCTCTATTGGCTCTACTTCTTCTTTTATTTGAGCATTTTTACAGAAGAGTTCAACGCTGTTTGGCTGACCATCGAAATTTGTTTGAATTGACTTTAGTATAATCTTCTAAATGTTTGCAATATTGAAGTTGTTTTTCTTCATTTCCAAGCAAATGAATTTGATATAGCTGTAGAAATCTCTTAAGCCAAAGAAATTTTGCCTATTCTAGTTACTTCTATTCCATTATTAAATGAAATTGAAATAGTATTCACCTAGTTTTTTAAACTTTTCTTGATATTTGCCATCAGGGAAATAGCTTCTGTAAATTTTAACTGAGGTATCTTTGATTTCATTTTTATCAGGATTTGAATGGGCTAGAACCAAGAACCTAGACATCTTTGCTGCATCTAATTCATAATTGCTTATTCCTATGAATCCTAAGTCTTTTTTGTGGGTCTACAGCTTCGAATGTAAAACTTTCAATGGATTGTGCACAGATTTCTAAGCTAAACCAATCTAGTCAAAGAGTATGCATTGGTATACAGTTGATTTTACATTATTAGGATATCGGTTTTTCTATTCTTACAAAAGTTTCATCTAAGCCTTTTCATAAATCTTTTAAACTCCTTCAGACGTAGAAGATTAGCTTCCTTGGAAATTAAGTAAGTTAATTGCTGGAAGGTTTTTGCAAAACTAGGACTAAGAATTAATGCCTTTTAAGTTTGAATCGAGCATTTTTATGGAAATGGACTTTGAGCTGCCAGGGTTTCCTATTATGAGAATGGGAATTTTATTCATTAAGCATATGAGAGTGGCAAAAAGGTTTTCCATCAAAGCCGCATTGTACGCAATCTTTTAATTACTATGTTTTAGCCTGTTGATGTAATCTATTTGTTCGTTTTAGAGCACTGTAATCATATAGTTCTTGTCTAGTCCTAGTTTACCTTCGATATAGTTTAAGAAGTCATTACGATGTCTTCTATCCTAGATCCTTAGGCTATAGCAAAAGCAGAAGGAAAGGATTACGGCCCTATCGTCTCTTGCTAACTTGTAGTTATTAATTTATATTTGCCTTTTTTAAAGAGCTAGATGGGATTTTCTCTTTTTTTATTACTAAGCTGGCATATGAATCAGAAACCAGTTATATAGTTCTCGAAAACGAGTCACATCTCTTAAGCTGACTGCACTAATTTATACTTTCTCTTTAAAATATTCGTGTGCCCTGACAATAACCTTCGTAAGTCTTTTTTTGTCAAAAAACTACACCTATTCTATCATGCTTTCAACATATTGTTTTATCTCCTCTTCCTTTAATTGCTGATAATCCCACATTATTTGAATCATTGACAAGCACGGAGGCTTGACTTTAAACGCAAGTTGCTTTACGGCACCAAATTTTTCCTGAATAGCTAGGCCTGAGTTGATCTTCCTTTATTTTTGATGGCGATAAGGGTTGCAGGCAGCTAAGAAGATAATTTAATCTGGCAGTTTGCCTCCCATAAACTTTCTGTCTATGATGATCTCTTTGAAATAGCTGAGCTAATCAGAAGTATTAAACTAATCGAAAAACACCCAAACTCTTTTTTTCTTTTCATTTATCTCTACCTGTTCTTTTATTTAAGATATCCACTTAGCTATCTAATTTTAATGAATGCCTGCATGGACATTAAAGACCATTAGCTTTTCCTGAAAGATGTCATTTACTAAAAAGTCTATTAATGCTGTTTTCCCCACTCCTGATTCCCCCATAATTATTGAAGGAACTCCACTAAAAGCCCTCAGAATAATGAGGCACATTTTATAGAAGTTATCAATGGTAATTTTGTAAAATCTTAGCTTTGGCACTTTATCATAGAGCTCTTTCAATGAGATATTTTGATTTTTGACGAAATTGGTTTCAAATTTTTTATTGTTTGAAATGTGGTACATTATGTCGCATAGCTTAAAGATTAGTTAGTCTTAAAGTTAATTAAGCGCTGTTTCTTTGAAGATAGTATGAATTGTTTCTTCATCGTACACTCGTTTTAGCTTTCTGTTCAATTCAGCACTTGATTTGACTAAAAGTGACTTTATAGGGAAGTTTACATTTTTATCGTCCAGATATACAAACTAATAGCCTTCGTAATCAGCATTGGGAACTATTAAAAGAGAAATTTCTTTCATTTTGTCTTGAAATCCTTTTTGCGCAGCCCTATTCTTATTATCACTAAAGTCGTTCGTAGTAATAGATTCTTCTAAAAACTCCAAGATGTTTTGAATGCAGATGTATAAGAATTACTTTCTCACTTATTCCAGCCTCAGAACCTGATAGTGAGCTGCCAACCCTTAGAATTACATTTTGTGCAAGTGAGGTGAATCAGAAAACGCTTTAAAAGCATTAAAAAGCATCTTCATGAAGGATTTGTAAATCAAAAAAGTCGGTTCTTGTTTTTTTCTAGTAAACCACTCAACGAAAAAGTATTGAATATTGGATCGGCATTGTTGTTAGCTAGGTGATTTGAATTTTTTCTACTTTCCTTAGTATTAGTATTTGTAGCTTAATTGCTAAGATATTATTTTGCCTGTTCTCACTAGATCTAAGTAAATTAAGGAGAATTTTTCCTATAAATTGTTTTAGTCGAAGAAAATCTACAGGGCTTCAAATTTCTATATATTTATCAGCTTTTTTTGATTTTTAAGCATCTAAATTATGTGATATACTTTTTTATTTTGCTTAGCTTATAAAGGTTCGAAGATATTCTCAATTTCAATGAATATTTAGGTCTGTGGAGGTAAAAAAATGTACTCCTGATAGTAAAAACTACGGAAAAGCACCATTTGAGCCAAGAAGACCTCAAGCTTCTGCTTATTCTCCACATGTCCGACTTGGATAAGTAGAGTAAACTCCTCATGAAGTTCCAATATTTCTTTAAGCCTCTTAGACAAATTTTAAAATTTGATGTTCCCACAAACCGGAAAATAGATAAGTTATTTCTTCGCCTACCTCTCAACCCTGAAAGTTTTACCTAGCCCGGCTCTTGCTGACTCCACAACAATGCTTTTGCTGATATGATTGATCATCTATTTAGACAGCTCTTTTGACTCCTTCTCAAACATTTCTTTACGCTCGTAGTTGAATTGCCTAGGTTTAGTGAGGAGGCCTACAATCTTATCATACACATTAACAACAAAACATAACTGAGCTCTTGAAAAGTCTTACTTTCTTGTTTTATGTAAAGAAATCAGCAAATCAGAGAAGTAAAGTTTGACTTCCTAGCTCAAGTTGTTACAAGCTATAATGTAATGCCTTTTACTCCAATAAATGAGTGCTCTGTACATGAAAATTTAAATCTATTAGCAGCTCGTATCTTCCTCGCAGTATAATACTTCAGTTGATTTAGCCAATTCGTAGGTTTTTTGATTATCCTTATCATATCTTGGAGTAAGAAGCGCTGAATAAGTATCGCAAGGATTGCATTTGATTATAACTATTTTATTCTCAGCCTAATTCTGGTTCTCGTTTATGTTTATTGTATCAAAGGCCCTCTCCAAATAGCTTACCTTTTAATAGTAATCTTTAGTTTACTTGAATTTGGTGATATTCTACCCATAACTAGGCTCAAGTTTACTAATTCTACTGAATTTTTTTTTGTCCAGCTTCAGAATCCTTTAAAAAACAGGCAAATAATCTTCCTTTTAGCTGATTTGGATGAAACTGTTGAGCTGAGGACCTATATAATGGGTCAATAAATAAGATCGTTTGTAAATTTATTTAATAAAAGTTATCCATTTTTATTCCTATCTGCTTAGCCTTTCCTAAAGACCGATAATATTGGCATATGATCCTTTCTAAATCCTCTCTCTATAAGTTAATAGCTAAATATTGAATCCGTAGTTTCCAAGAGTGACCAGTTATTTGTAAATCTTTTCAACGAAAGTGAAAAATTTCTCGAACTCTTGAAGAAGAGAAATGGTATCATTCACAGCAGCAATATTTTCCTTCTGCACTTTTTTCATATCCCTAATTATCAGCAAAGACTTTTCCTTAAACAGATTCATATCTTTATAAGTGATTGATGCTTTCAGCTAGCTTTTGTTGTTAGCACTTTGATGGTCCAAAACTATCTAAATTTTGACTTCAGGCTCGCATCTGCAATAGAACGTGCTTCCTTTAAAGATTTATTAGATCTAGCATTTGAACGAGAGCTATCTATTCTTGGCTTTCCAAACAATCTGCTCAAACTAAGATCTCAAAGAGTAGCAATTTTCAAAGCACACCGATAGATATTTAGTTTTATGTGGCTACTTTCTTAAACATTTTATCAGGTCCTACAACTGACCGTTCCCTTTAATTTGCTAAAAGTACTCAATGACGCATTCGTAATCTTTGATTGCATCAATCCCTAGGCTTGTATTTTCTATGTCGTCCAAGTATTCCAAAATTTATTGAGTAATTTGCTTGCCTAAGTTCTGGGTTGAGAAATACTCGTAAAGCTGGATGTATTTCATGGTTAGTCTAATCACATTATAGATGGGATCTTTGTCCAAGCGTGTAAAGATATCGGTTTCACCTTTTCCTAAATTGAAAGTAGTCTAAAATTACTCCTAAAGGGAATTAACTTACTTGACGATTTCTTTTACTTGGTAGGATTGAGGTGTTTTGAGTATCGTTTAAATTGTACGCTCTAATCGTAGCTGCTTAACTTTATGCTTGTAATTAGTGGTTTTGATGAATTTGTTTAAAACTTTTATGTAGTCTAGGCTTTTATCGAGATATTACAGATTGGCTTTGGTGATTGCATCTTTCATGATTTCTAAGTTGTTTTCTTGCTATTAGCCTAAGCAAACCTAGAGCACTTTTATGATATCCTTCTGCTTCAAAAACTTAGCTTGGAATTATTAGAAGTTCATGTCTTTCTCAACAAAATTTTGAATCTAGTCTTGCAAGTACTACAGAGACTTTTTGTATATCGTTAGAAAATCTCCTATCTTTTGGATTCCTTCCTAAATCACAAGCTAGCTTTTATCACTCTTCCCCGAAGTATCTTACTACCTGTTTATTCGACACTACCAATATTCTGTCTTGATCAGGTAATCAACTTTTATCGCTATTTCATAAAGCTCAGCTAGTTCTTCAGACGGCACCATTACCTCGTTTATTTTACAGGAGTTGAGCTTATCTTTGAAGTTGACAACTTCTTTCAGATTCTAGGCAAAAGCTTTGTAAGGTGACAATAGTTCGTTGATTATGAATGATTTTCTTTCAAAATCAAGCAGTTCTTTTTAAATCTTGAATAGACTCTTCTACAGATCGAAAAACTCTGCGGTAATCTGTCTTAAGGAAGGCAAGTTTTTTTGTAAATTACTTAATTATTAATAATACAGCCTCTTTTAATCTAAACGCTACTGAATAACCTTGAGCCCATTTTTTAGATTATCTCTGAAGTAATCCTTCTAGTAAGTCAGCTTATGAGGTTTTTCTTGCATAATTCTGAATATCTAATCAGAAGCTAAATTGTATCGGAACTGCTTCAAAGAATATAGGCCTTTAAAATAGATCGACTATTAATGAGGTTGAAGATCAACAGTCCCAGGTATTTTTTCATGCAACTCTCTATAAATCTCGTCATCACTTTTGCGCTTTTCATTTTTTAGATCATATACAATCTGACCGATTACCCGGGAGCAGTATCTCTACTGAATCTCGACATTGTTGCACTTCAGTGCAGTTTTGAGATGATACAAAGCAGACTTATCCTTTTTGGATTTATCTGAATACTCCAGAGATAGCAGTTGCAACAGTTATTATATTCTCTTCAAATGGTTATTGCTGGGTTTTATTCTTTAAAGCAGCTGGGGGATGTTTATTTTTGCAAACTCAAAGCAATGAGAGTCATGTTCATAATAGCGCTTTAAGACCTATATTATCCTGTGATGGTCGTACTATTGATCATTGAAAAGCTCAATTATTCTTATTAGTAGAGATTCGTCGATGAATCTCATATCGGCTAATATTTTTTGGATGATCGTGAATTCCTAGATTTTTCTTTACCCAGTAGCATATATTGTTATGAGTTCAAAAAGCTTGCTTTTGTCGCCTGAAAGATGAGAGAGCAAGAAGCGGTTCAAATTTTAATCAAAGTACTGGTTGATTTAGGGAAATCTTGACAAATATTTCTTATAAAGTTTATAAAGCTAGAATGAATTCTTCTTTGATAGCGTAAAATTCTAGAATCGAATGTAGCCGTTCCAAAAGAACACATGATCCATCGCCTGCCTATAATTTTGAATCAATAGCCTGTGATTTTGATTTGATTCTTGATCTTGTTTGTAGTTGTGGAAGTTGAACCTTGAGATGTACTTGCCTAGCAACCGCATCTTGTCCACAACCAGATTACTTTTTTGATCAGGATTAATATGAGATGTGGTAAAGGTTGTGCTAATGGCTAGAATCTGTAGCATGAAGAACTGGAGGGCGTTGATAGTATGCTAGCTCTCATCTTCTTGTAAAATAATTTTCTCACTCATGTTGTATAGAAAGTGAGGGTTTATGAAGCAAATTGGTTTGCAAAGTTCAAATAGATTGGTCTATTCATCATTCCAAAGGTTAATAAAGAGATCCTCTGCTTGGTTTTAGCTAAAATATCTCAGAGTTGAATAAAACTAGACTCTCTGCAAATAAGAAACGAACTGAGTGAATATTTTGATATTTTTGAACTTCTAAATTTAGTCTGTAAACTTAGATACTAATTCCCTTGGTCTTACTCTAGGCGTTAAGTCAAAAAAAACCAATTCTTCTTAGCTCTTTTGACCAAATAAGTCGAACCAAAACATTGAAAAGTATTTCATCTTGTAGTAATCATGTAGCTACCTCCTGAACTAGTCTAAGCGGACTTAGATAAGGCTATGAGAAGGGATGTAAAGCTTGAATATATAGACCAAACTTCGAAGGTAGTCAAAGAAACTCTCTTGAGGTATTCTGTTTACCTTTTTGATCTCACAAAGCTTGAGGAAAATGGAAAGTATCAACTATTTTATTACGGGATTGGTATTTTGAATTGTGGGATTTAAGATGAATAGCGAAGTTATATCAGAGGGGAATAAAATCTTCAGCTATTTTTTGTTTTTTACTTCGGTGCTTCCAAAAAAGGATGGTTTCTGAGTCTGCAGAAAATAAGCGGCCTGAAATTCTGATTTTTCCAATTCGTATATATGACAGCCGAATTCCGGGATTTTTTCAAAAGGCTTTAACTACTTATCCTTGTAAATGAGTTTAGACTCAAGTTCTTTTGATTAAGTTAAGAAAACTAGTATTTTTTTTGCAGTCTTCCCACCGCAAAGTAGCTCGCAAATGTTCTTCGCGTTATTATGTATCTTTTAGACATATACTTTTTTCTAGCTGGGGTTTTTGCGTTTGTGATAGTCTCTTTACTTCTCCTATTCTTACTATTATACTTTCAAGTTGGTTGGTCTTTCTGACTAGCTTTACTTTCGCTAAAGCAAAATCTAATCACAATCCTCGAATTTAAGTTACTAACTTTAAACGAGATCAGGTTATCCTTTAGTAGTATTGACATCATTCTTCACTTTAGCTTACAAATGGTATGCTTTCAAATTCTACTGGAATGCCAAAAGCGTTTATTGCTTGCTTTCGTCATTAAACTCTTTGATTTAAAGGATCGTCAGTTCTAGTCGCAGCCTTGACCCCAAATCGAACTTCTTAGACTAGTACAACAACTCAAACTATTTGTCGAAATCATCAAGTTTGTCATCTAGGTAGCTGGAGACTATCTTCGACAAAAAGTCAGGGTCAAGAGTGTCTGGACCTATGAACTCCTCATAGATCTCTTTGAGGGCACGTTTGTGCTTGCTGAGCAGCTTCGGCATATATCCGTCCTAATAAGTATTAATTATAGCCCAAGCGCGGTCTTCGTATCAGATATAATCAACAAAGCGTTTTATCAAAATTTAAGTATAGGTAGTTAGTTATTGAAATTTCCATCGATGTCGTCCTTGATCTACCCCAGCAGCTGTATTTCATTGCTGAGATACTAGCTGAACAGTTTCTCGTACTTGGTCTCTCGACATCCCGCCCGCAGTTGGTAGAGCAATTACATCTAGACATTCAGCTATCTCCTCAGCAAGTACAATCTTTTGGCATCTTTGGTCCTCAGGATCATCACGTAGTCTTCTAGCTTTCTCTGTAAAAACTACAGCCGTTCAATGGTTTCCTTGTATTTGTTGTACACCATGAAAATGGTCAGACACAGCTCATTCAGTCTGTTGAATTTGAGAAAAGCCTAGTGGGACAGAATGAGGCTTTAGTACTTTGCTATCTTCTCATCCCATTTTAAAATCTTCTACTTCAGAATATGCATCCTTTCTGCGAAATGGGTTAGCTCTGAAATATGGCTGATGTTTTAAAAAGTGATGATCTAGCTGACCAGCAGTTTATTGAAGTCGTTAATTTCGGCTACTATTATTCGATTGTGCTATTGCTAGTGGAAAGTTCGAGGCTTGATTCGCTAATATTATATTTGGTCTACTAACTTATCTAAAATGTTCAACGCTTTTATTTGAGGGAAGAGATCGTTGCTAGTTTCTTCGGATTGCACTGCTTTTTGCTATCTTTATGAAGTCTGGACTCCTTTTTCAGGAGTGAGCCCTTTTTAAGAGCCTAGTAAATAACTAGGCTGCCGACGTATGCTGCTTTTATCGAATATTTTATTCCTTTTACGCTTTCTTGGAGTCAAGTTTTCCACGTCGTATTGGCTGTGAATAGTATCCAATCTTCTCTCAGACTATGAGGGAGCAACAATAGTATGTTTGTCACTTTGAAGATTCTATAAGATTTGCTAAGTATTCGAGTTACTTTACTCTTCTTATATTACAGTCATTTCGTGTTTGGGGGTCTATTAAATATTTTGTTTTTTGTTAGTGGTCTACTATTAGACTTTATTCATCTATTCTATGTCTAAATCTTTGGCGGGCGGAAGAATTTCGTCTTGCTACATTTTATTGTAAGCTTTTTCGTTATTTTAGTATTAAGGATAATATACTTTCTTCTAAGGAAGAGCGTATTTGTCCGGCTTACTAATCTAAAGATTGCCTTTGGGTATATTCTTGGTTTTGCCGTAGCCTTGCCCCTTTATATTGTAAACTTTCGCCAATATTATTTACTCTTTTGGTTATTATTTTTTCTACTCCATCACGCCTATCTTTTGACTATCTGCTTTTTTGTTCTAAGGTTGGAACAGTTTTATCTATTTGGCCTAGATTGCACTTTGTTTCTCTTCGTTCTTCTATTTCAGTGCACCGGCTTTACTTTTTTTTATAGTCTAATTGTTGTCACTCTTAAGATCTTCCTTTTTGCTTGTTAACTAAACTCTCGGCTAAAAAGCAAACGAAGGTTCGTGTTCTTACTATTAATCGCTGCTAAGGATAAGCTTCTCTCTATCGTTGTACTGAAACAGGTTGGGAATAGGTTTCTCATTCGGCAGAAATTTAACGTTACTGTAATCTGGGAAGGGAGCTCGACTACTAACAGAACTAACAGAAGAGCCGCTGAGTTTGAAATTGGATAGATTCGGAAAAACTTTAGGAGGCAGACTTGATGCCACTTGATCGGTATTTGCGGATAATTTATTCATAATTTATATATGGCGAGATTGGATTTTAAACGAGTAAATAATGATTGTTCTCTTAGAACTAGAGATTAGCTGATTATAAATTTTGAGAAGTTATAAAACCATGGCTGAACAACTGGGTAAAACTGGCAAGGATCTGAATGCCACATTCGTGCCTGCCTCCCTCTTGCGCAAAAACTAGAATAAACTAGCAACTAGCCTCACCTCCAAATGTACTGCTCTTGGCACTTAGATTAATTTGAAAAAACCTCAGGAAACGCTTTCATCATCATCGATCCGCCATAAATAAAATTTGCAGGCTACGAACTCGACAAATCGTACACTGCCACTGTCAGAGTCATCAATCGCGCTCCTATCCCGCAAAGAGTCACCTTCATCGCCCCAGAAAATGAATCCTTCGCGATAAAAACCAATAAAAAGGGGACCATCGCTTCGGGAATGTCTGAAACCGTCACTGTTATCTTCAGAAGCAACTAATTTAAGTAGTCTCCAGACTAATTAGATATCAGACCGATGTTATAAGCATAAGAACTTAAAGCTAGAACTTCGTAGTGCCTCTCTATGCATATCCTACCTTACCCTAACTCAGGGCCATCTTTCCAAAAGTCATCGATTTCGGGTCAGTCTAACTCAGAGAACCCGCCACATTTGTAACTCTTGCCCGATTTAGTACTACCCGATTAAAAACTCAGTGCCACTTAACTTCTAATTCTAATTCTCCTACATCAAATAGTGCAACTAGATAAGCATTAACCCTCTAAAAGGGGTGATTCAATCCTAATCAACCACAACTGTCTAAATATCTTTTTTACCCACAGCCAAATGCACCTTTTCAGCTGAAGTCCAGCTAATTGTTCACCAGTTTGATTTCCAGCCCATCCCGATTACTGTTATAGGATCAGGCTACCAGAAGTCACAGTCTCAACAAAAAAGAGTTAGATCATCCAAATTAGCCCCTTTGAAGTAAGCTTAAGAAGCTAAAAAGACACCTCAGGCATTTTTAAGGAGAAAACCAAGTAATGATATCCCAGCAAATACTAATAGTGTAGCGAATTTAGGAGTGACTAACCCCAATCTGAATCAAACCTCGAACAACTTCAATCCAACCGCTAGTAACTTAAACCAAACATCGAACAACTTCGGGAATAGTACGATGAAAAGAGTAGCGTTAAGGCAGAAGCTAGTAAGTGCAAAAAGAACAATAGGCGAATAGGATCTTGGTAAAACTATGAACCCAGCAAAAATAGCAGAAAAAGAATACTTGAACCGTTTCAACCGTATCTAATAGCTCGACAAATAAAAGGAAATCAAGTTCAAGGAGTATTTGGGAGATAAGCCTCTTACTGAATAATAAATCTAGTTTGAACTGCAGATAGTACGTTAAATTGAAAGAGTCAGGTCCAAAGCACTCTAAAAGAAGTGTGTTTAGAGACACTAAACAGAAAACGGTCCAGACCTGGCTGTTTAGTACAAAATAGTTCCACCAAAAATAGTAACTTGGGATGATAAACAAAACGATTAGCTGCATAATCGTAGAAAGGCCTTGCTCAGGTTTATGACTGCTGGAACCAAGGTTATATTGAAATACCGGCTACTCAAAAGACTAGGGAAAATAAAGGAGTTCCTGTCCAGCTGTTCAACGAAGGAGTAAGTTCGAAAGCTAGTTTAGTAGAGCCATGCAAAAGCATTAGACCAACATCAAGGCTATGCACTTTCAGTAAGAAATATTAGATATAGGCTGACATAACATTTGATTTCAACAGAGATAATCTTACTCCAACTTACTTTTAGTTGCAACACGATGAAAATAACCAAAAACAGAACAGCACCACTTTCAAACCAGAAGGTAAAACTATCTTCGACGATCTTAAAGAAATTAAGATCATTGCTCCTCATAATGCTTAACAATTTAAATTCACGTAGCTACCTTTTCCAGCAGATTATTTCCATCATAACAAATTTGTTCCCCCCCTCAGGCAATCAGGAGAGGACTAATGGTATTTAAAAACTTCAGCTTTGCCGACTTACGAAACAGATACAATGACTTCTGTTTATGAATTGCCTTTGAAAGTTCCTTCCCATTTCTTCATTTATGATGACTACTCTCTCAGAAGGTATAAAAGCTATGTTTCTTGTGATTAAAAAGATCCTTAAGTAAACCTAAAAACTGATGAACCTATTGAAGATTAATTTTAGGGCTGGACAGGAGGAGAGATGGAGATACTGAAGTACAAATTTACCAAAAATATGGGCTGCTAATACACTACTTTCAGCGGATTTAACTTTTCTTCCTAAACCAATCCACTGCCCCCTTTAGCAACTCTAGGCCAAAATCTGCCAAAACTTATCCTATAACCAGATCACGAAGATACGATAGCTGAAGGAGATAGTGATGAGTAGGATTTAATGGAAATGGCAGTGTAAACAACCCAAAAATTCATTGACAAGATCTAGACAAGCAATGATCTAAAATAAAGGAGAGCTAAAAAGGAAATCCGTAATCCTGAGAGTCAGGTTCGAGCTCAGGTGGAAAAATCCTTAACTAATTTAAAATCAAAGGCTGTGGGAGAATTCGTAGGAAAAATAAAATAAGCCAATAAATGGGTTTAACATACTTAAAACCGTTTCTTGTTGTGAAATAATTGTCTTATTTTTATCAAATTATATATTAAGATCTGCTCTTGAAGTAGCTCCAGCAGAAACACCAAAGGATCTCTAAAGCCATTTAAGATTATCTTTTGGTATTCATAATTTAAATACTATGAATAAAACCAATATAGTGCATAATTCTCACAATACCTTTCCTCTGAAATAGTATTTATTGCTTGCCAAGCCACGTTCCAACGAAAAGTCTGATTTTCTGCAAAGAAAGAGTAAATCTCCTCCCAGAATTACAACTTCGCCTAAAAATTCTCCACATAATGAAGATTGGAATAAGCTTCAGAAACGCTATCATGAGCTACAGCATAAGTATGCCGATCTCCTTGAGATAGTCAAAAATAGAAACAGTGAATATGATAAGCTGAAGAGCTAAGTTTAGAACTACAAAAAAATGCATGAACGGGATAGTGAACAAATATAAAAGCTGAAATTTATCATCGGATTAGCCAAAAAGAAGTCAGTAGAAATCCAGGTCGATGAGGTATAGCTCTAAACGGGCAAGGGGGATAGAATATCCAGGATTAATAAGTTTGATCAATCAACTTAAGATTAGATTAAGATGAGACATTCAGGCGAGAAGTTCAAATCAAAGGACAAGTATTCGGGTTCGAAGAATACGAAAAATATAGAATCGGTACTTGACTAGAGACATGAAACGAATTATAACATTCCAAGTCCAATTTTCTCTGGGGAAAAAAGTGGCTAAAGAAGCGAAAAAGTAATAGAAACGGGGCGTTTTCACAAAAAATTAAGCAATTCACCCTATTCTAAGCTAAGGTTTGTACCTAAAACAAACTACTGATATTTATAGACATTAAACCGCCATTTTTTGTCAAAGAGTACAAAGGTTTTAAACATTCCAAGGCAAAATTCAGAGATTAAAAATCAATATTAAAGGTCAACAATTAGTCAAATTTCAATGAAAAAACTATGTATTGGTTTTGATATACTATAACCCTGCGAGAAATATGATTATACGCAATTTAAGCTCGTTTTTACATTATTCTCAAATATAATCAATGAACTTTTTGAAAAAGATGCTAGGCTTTGAAAAAGGCCTAGAAGAGCGTATCAAAGCATATAAAGCCAGAGGAACACTTTTCTAAGTAGTTAAGCAAACACGCAACCTCAAGTAGCTCCAAACTTATTTAGTTTAGTCGACTGCACCATCTCATTCGTCAAAGAGAATGGGAAATACTTCCTTGATTTCTCTAAAGAAAACGGTCAATCTTTCCAACTCCCCATCCATGTCAACATGAATCCAGTGGTTTTCGTGATAAACCGAAATGGAAAAGAACAATCTTGTTTTGAATGGCAATTATAAGTACAAACTGAGCATGTTGGATGTTACATGGACCCAGAAAATAAAAATTAGTTCAAAGAGATTCTCTGCCTAATACTGAAATAACTCGCGAATGACGAGCACATAAAAGACCACCTCGTTTTTTGCAAAGAATTGCCCGGGGTTCCTGTTTATAAGAGTGCAGACAAGAAGACTAACACTAACGTTAGTAGCAGTATTGTTAATGAATAAAAAGTTAACATCAACTAGGTTCTGATTCGCTAAGCTCAAAAAAACTAGAACAAAATGGTACATACCTGCACAGTCTTTTACATTGAATTAAAGGAAAGAGTACTTGCTCAATAATATGCTGTTTTTGTTTTGAAGGCCTATCCTGACTACTAATACGAATTTCACATAGTAAACGCCACTGGCTATACCTTCCTCAAAAAAACGATTGATTCAGGACTTAATTATTAAATCAACTTAGAGCATGGATATATAAGATGGATTGACCTCGATAAAGATTGCCAGATTGTTGAAGTTAATTTTGAAGGTAAGAGAGATGCAGCCTTAAGTCTTAAATATAACATGCTTTAAGTGATGTATGAATTGAGAGAACATCGAAAATTATAGGATGCTGTTCCTGCCGAAGAAATAGCCTACATAAAGCAGATAAGCAATGAAAAACCTCTAGAGTAAGAAAAGAACAGTAAAATAGTGTAGCTTTATCAAGATAAGGAAGTAATTGAGCAAGTTGGGGTTAGGAATGTTTTCTTTAGAGATTAATAGTTGAAGTCGGGAAAACAATACGCTATGCTTTGTCAAGCTAAAATTGCAGACTTCTCGATTGCTGCCTTAGGTTCATTAATGGAATCTCTCCACATCGATTAAGACAGTCGAATCGAAGTAATTTTAAGATTACACAGCCAAACCTCAAAAAGCGACTGTTTGACAAGGAATCGAGAGAAGTTGATATTGGTTAAATACTGCTTCACGACCAAGATAGTAAAGTTCTAGTGAAAGGTAAAGACGGCAAAATCTACTATCAAGATATCGTCAAAGGCAAGCTTATTTAGCAATTTGTAAGTTTTTTTCTATTTAGAATCCTAGCCCCAAAAAAGGAATAGTTACTATTTGTCCAGAATTCAAGCTAGCTTAGACTACTAATTTCAAAACTTTTAAAGCCATCAGTGAAAACTCAATTTACGAAATTGACCCCAGATCCAAAGACGGAATAGGCAACATGAAGGATTATAGTGGGAATCCTTATTTCACCACTATTAGCGCAACTGGAGATGGAAGTTTTGCCACAGGCTCAAAGAATGGAGAAATCCGATTTTACAACCAAATCGGAAAGAATGCCAACAATAAGTTTACCTCTGCAGGCGAACCTGTTATTCATCTTGATACAACAAAAGACGGCAAATGGGTATTAGCTACCTTTAGAAAATATCTGAGACTGATTCCCACTGAAAATAATGACTAAGTATCATTATACAGCAAAAAAATGCCGTATTAGAATAGGCCTAGTCCAATCAAGCTTGAAATATCTTTGTAAGATTTACAATTCTATGGGGTGAAAGAAGATTTCTCATTTTTACCTGCTAAGTTTGACGAAAGTAAAGAAGGAGTGTAAAAGTTCATAATAAGTGGATTCGGAGAGTACACAGTGATTTGGAACTTGAGTTTGGCAATAAAGGGCAATAAAAGTTACTTGATTTCAAAGACTGAAGGTAAAGTACTGCAGGCCGACTTTTTATACAACAATCCAGCCAAGCTGATGATGGCTACAAGTGAAGGCATTGTCATAAAATAGAACAAAATAAAGAAATGATTGTCTGGGTTTATACAATGTCCTAAATTCATAATTATCAATTTGGATAGAGATCACAAATTTTCACCTTTCTAGAATTTTTTTTGATACTATTTTAAATTTCTTTCTGCTAAATTAGCCAATTCCTGATAATTCTGTTATTTTTAGTTATTTAGCTCTGTTAAGATCTGCTCAAACATCTACTCTGCCTTTTTAGGCTATTTTATCTCAAAGTAAGAAGAAGCCAAGTTAATTTTTGTAAAATAAACCCTCTCATCCTTCACAATCAAGTATTTTTCCTGCAATCTCGAGCATTATTCTAACAGCTAGATTGATTATTTGTATTTCTACTACCGATTTGATTATTGAACAGCCAAAGCGAGGTTGTTGAACAAAGCTATTCTATCTTCTAGGAAGTATTGAATGGAGTGGTCGAAAATCTAGTTGACTAGACCTAAATAATATTTGTACTTATAAGATTTGGCAGCATATAAAATGGCTAATTTTGATATCAATTCGACATAATCTTCAACCTAGGGATTTTATCCTTTCTTTTTCATTTCTTTTGCTTATTGCTCCATATTTTACAGTATCCTGATGGCTTAATCTTTTTTATTTTGAGCTATTAAATCCTCGGCTAGATTAAAAAAGAACTAGATAATATTTTGCTCATGCTTAGCTGTATTCAAAGTCTCTTAGACTTTCTAATCAAATTATTCTTGATTGAATTGAATACTTTACTTTTAATCTTTCTATTCTTTCGGAGAGTGGTTTAGTTGTATCTCACTTTTTTGTTAGCTTGTTTGATTTCTTAAGGAAGTTGGCTGCTGACTATAAGGCTCTAAGATTATTTATAGACCCTTTAGCTATGAATTTTTGTGTTCTCTCTAGTAAATAACTTCCGACTCTACTTTTCTTTGGCTTGCGCATCCTCCCATTATTTATTTACTTTTTTATTTAATACAAGTAGATATAGACTGAAAATATTACCCAACCCAATTTTTTTTTTGAGTTGGGGTTCAAAAGACATAAATGTCAGCATATAAAATATATATCTTTATAAAGATGAGATTAATCCTACAAATCATCTTAATTATTGCACTACTAACTCTCACTAAATCAGCAAAGTATACCTCCTCGCTTACTGCCTGGACCTTTACTCTTGAGAACTAAAAAAGATAATTTAAAGCCAATATCCCTTCCACGCTATCCTTAGACTTGATGGACAATAGCATCATTAGTGATAGTCCCTACTACAGAGATAACTTCCTCAAGTTTTATGACTACGAAACGAAAGATGCAACATATAAGACCTAATTTCCCCTCCCTTCATCTCTGCTCAATTCAAAATATCAATACATTATTTTTTAGGGGCTTGATACTCATGCAGAAGTTTATCTGAATGGCGAACGCATCCTGTCCGCTCACAATATGTTCAGAAGATTTGAAGTAAAAGTTAAATTTAGCACTTACAACTATTTGGTCATCAATTTTACTTCCTCAGTTAAGTATGATCTAGCGAAAGAGAAAGAATTCAATTAATTGAATGGTTTTAGCTTACCACAAAACTATTCTTTTACAAGGAAGGCTGCGTATCAGTACGGATGGGATTGGGGACCAAGAGTGCTGACTTTAGGAATATGGAAGTAGATAAAAGTTGTACTTTATAATGATTCAAAAATAGAAGATTTGCGCTTTACTCATTCAAATATTGGCAAAAATGTGACCTCTATTGATTGCCAAGTCGCAGCAAACATAAAAGATTTAGATTCTAAAGCTAGCTACAGTCTCTAATTAAAGGCAATTAAAGGCTCCAATAATCAAACTATTTTTACAGGAAAAACTGAAATAAAATCTGTTGAAGCAAGTCCAGCTAAATTTAACTTCAAAATTAGTCAGAACGTAAACGATTATATTTGGTGGACTTGGGATTTAGGCAATCCAAACTTACTCCAAATCGCTGTCACCCTCAAAAACTTAAACACCACTGATAGTACTGAAAGCAGCATAAAAACTGGAATTAGAAGTATCTCAGTGATTCAAGAAAACAAAACTTTTAATGGTACATCCTTCACATTCAATCTCAACGGTTATGATGTTTATATGAGGGGAGGCAACTATATTCCTCCTGAAATGTCTTTGGCTAGAACAAACAAGCAAACCTATTAAAAAATCAAAGATTACGCACTTTTTGCAAGATATAACATGATCAGGCTTTGGGGAGGAGGACAGTTCTAAAAAGACTAGTTTTACTAATCTATGGACTAAGCTGGTATTCTCATTTGGCATGATCTCATGTTTGCTTGCGCACTTTATCCTAGCAGCGAGTAAATTGTCTAAAACATTGCTCAATAAATGCGAGACAATCTCAAAAGAATTCGTCACCACCCGTCTCTTGGGCTTTGGAATGGAAATAACTAAGTCTGGATAGGATGGCAGGAATGGGGTTGGCAAAGCGGCCTGAGCCAAACTCAAAAAAATTTAATCTAAAAGATGTACACAGACATCTTCAAAGTCACACTGGCAAATGTCTTGAATTAAGAGCACCCCTAAGTCTATTATTGGTAAACATCTCCTTCATCATCCTCGAACTCTGTCAGTTCGATTGGTTCAGGAGATATCCATTTTTGGAGAGTATGGGGCGGGGGAACGCCGATCGAATAATATGAGATGTTTGTTGGCAGATTCAACTCTTAGTATGGGATGCAATCAATGCCTGATATCTCAAGTATACAACAGTTTACTTAACCTTCAGACCAAACTATCAATAGCTATATCCTCAGACTTCATTAAAGACATATCAATGGAGATCGTTATTTACCTGGATACACGTTCAATTACTCAGGAACCACGCAGAATTTGACAAGATACTCTTATTATTCACAAATTATGCAGGCCTATGCACTTGAAATGGGCATCACAAGTTTAAGGTTGAATAAACCTTACAACATGGGTAGTCTCTATTGGCAACTTAATGATGTTTGGCCAGTAAGTTCATGGGCTACAGTTGACTATTACGGAACCTATAAAGCTGCGCACTACCGCATTCGTCAAGTTCATTAACAGCTCATGATTCATACTTTGCATGACGTCAAAACTGGAGATTACTTCACTTATATCGTAAACTAATACAAATAAACACATTATTGTCGTTGCGTTGTAAGTGTTTAACTTTATACTGGAGAGATTAGCAAACTTAACTTTACCATCTAAAAGACTGTGGGACCATTTTAAAGAGTGCTAGTTCGCAGATTTACTAACGCTTAGGTGCTACCCTACAAGTAAACCGGTTTCATAAAGGCTCGGATGACTACAACTGGCAATATAGTGAGTAGCAATAACTTTTTCTTTGCTAGAATGAAAGAAAGACCAAACTTGCCCCCACAACTGAATTACCAGTTCAAAGATAAATCTATTTTTTTGTCAACAAACAGCCTAGCAAGCTATGTTTGGATTTATAGAAAGAAAGGCAATAACTATCTCCCTCTAAAACTTGAGGATAATTATTTTACTCTGACTGCTAACTAGTCAAAAACTGTGCTTATTGGAGACATTCCGCAGTCCGAGATCTTTGTCACTTGCTATGAAAGTTAATTTAATGCAGAAAAAAACTAATTAATCAATAATCTGAGAAAGGCTAAATAGTAATGATCATCACACATTATGATTACCTTTGTTAATTAATGTCTATTATATTTGCTGAATTCTTTGCATTTCCTAGAGCTTTTGCTTCTCAGCAATTTGAGCCAACTCGCTAAGTCGCTTCTTCTACTACTATTAGATAGCCAATAGTTCATTTTCCTCTTCCTGTTTTTTAATTGAAATGTACTTTCTAACTTACTCTCTGCTTTCTTCTCGACTCTCTCCATATTCCCATCTCTCAGGAATTTATTAAAGCGATTTTTCGAAATAGACCTTCTTGGGCGGTCTGTATCTAGGGGGATTCACCATTTTTTGCAAATTCGCGAGCTTGGTTTTTTTCTTTTCGTCATCATTCTATTTTACTGAATAAAAAGTAGACACTCTTATTTAAGGAAACTTTGATCTTAATGCTTTGGTCTTCTTATTTTTATGCTTTTCCTACTTTATTATAGCCAGAAAGCTTTCTTATTTCTCCTTGGGACTATCCTTATCAGATTTGGTATTCAATTTACTTTAAATTGGCAATGGTTAAGGCGCATGGTCTTTAGAATACATTTCTTTGATGACAATCTTGCTTTCTTTGATTAGTTATGTTTAATTACTTATAGTTTTTGTTGTCAGTATTTATGGTATCAGTTTTATTTCTTCTCTCTAGGTCTTAATTTATTTTTTCTTAGATACTTTTTTCTCTTAAAATAGTTGTCCCTAGCTGAGGATTTAAGATGTCTTTATTGGAGTTTCAAATTAACTCAACTTAGCGATTGCTGGAAAAGTCAATTTTTACTTCAAATTTTTACTTCTTGACTATCTTTTACTTCCAGAAAGATCATACTGCATTTATAGCTCATTAATAAGTATTTTTGGAGCACTTTTTTGTTTCTTTATTGGCGGATTAAGTTTCTCGTTATGATTGTCATACTTTTGTTTCCATTTATCAACAACCATCAATTAACTCTTCGATCTCCATTTCGCATTGGTAAAGGAAAATGGAGATTTTGATGTTTTTTAAAGAATATTTTGCAATTATGCTTTAGGATCAATCTTATCTTTTTAGAATGAAGTTTCAGAGTTAGATCTTTGAGAATGGTTAAATTTATTAAACTCGTTTGCTTTACAAATAACTGCTTGTCTAGAGTATCCATGGATTTGATGACAACAGTCACAATTGCTCTTAGCTCTTTTATGTAGTGATTGTTTTGATTATTTTTGGTCACATTCTTCGGCTTTAAATGCTTAGTTTACATTGTTTAAGCGTGCCTCCTCAGTATTTAAAACTTAGTGATCTGCCTTCGTGATTTCGGGTTATTTCTTTTGTTAGGTGCCCAGATAGACCAGATTTTTGCGTTAACTTTACAATTTCACATTTTTTTGCCCTTCAATAAGTAGTTTCTTCTTAATAATCAAATCCAAATACACATCTTAATTGTCTGAGTTGCCGGTTTTAGTCAAAGCAAATTTTTAGGCCAAAGCTTCGCTAATTGCCTTCCTGCTAATAATTTCTTCACTTTGTTTTCTCTGCATTCTCACTTTACTTAAATGAAACGGTTTTACTCCAGTCGTCCTTTTTAAAATTTACTCAGTTTCCTGTCCTTCTTCGATTGCTTATTGCTGGTTTGTCATTTTATAGATCTATTTGCGCTTACCTTTCATTGTTAATATTATCTAAAGGTATATCGAAGTAATCAATAAAATAAAAGTGAATTTATAATTATAATTGACTGAGCTTTCTTTGATGATAACTTAGCCCAACACTTCTTCTACCAATCGCAAAGAGCATGATGAAAACTAATTAAATGCGTAGATTATAGAGCACGGCAAAAAAAGCACTAGAAAAGAGAAAGAAAAGAAATAATATATGATTTCTGATTTAAATGATCAGCTGCGTTTGTCAGAACATCAACAAAAAACTACAATAGACGATCAATAATCGAAAATACTCTTTAAATAAGATTCAACCTCGATATCCTTTCAGGCCATGGCAACTAATCAGCTAGGATAATCAGAAAAAAAATAGAAATAAAACTCTTAGAAGAAAGGTTTGGGAGCCACAGTTTTGGCAAAAAGTAGAGGAAATGTAAATTAGAACCTGAAAAAGATTTAAGAATAAAAAAGGGAAGTTGTTTAAGAGCTTAAGAGATTAGACGAAGAGATATTGCAAATAAAAAATAGAAATAAATCTCTTTCTATTTAGAAAAAAAAGTAGAAAGAAAGGATGTAACAGTAAGCCTTGAAAAATGCGAAATCCTTAGTCCAGCATTACAAAATATAAAAGAAATTGGATTAATAAAGGAAGAACTAGTAAAGAAAGAAGAGCTTATAAAAGTTTAAAAAGCAATAGTAAAGTTACAAAAACATCTATTTAGTAGAAGCAAAGCAAGCAATCGAATAGAAGAGAAGAGTCATTTCTTTGAGAATCGAAGAGGGTAAGAAAAAACAAGAATAGCGTACTTTGATTAATAACTAAAGAAACAGAGTGGTAAGCAAGTTAATTAAGTAAGAGGAAATCTTGAAATAAAAGTAAAGGATACCTGAATATTTGGCATAGCTTTAGCAAAAACGAGCTAACTTGTACGAAAGAAAAGAACAAATTAACATAAAAGAAATATAAGAGCACTAAAGAAGATATATTGAATTGAAGTAGCTTCAGAGATCACAAGTTGTTAGTAGAAAGTCAGTTTCACTAAGCCATCCTATTCCCAAGTTCAAAAAGAACGTTTGGGCTTAAAGACTCTAGAATGAGGAATTCAGAAAAAGGGAAGAATAGAAATCGAAGGATCTTAAGAAAAAGATCAATTTATAGAAGAGAGTAAAGTACAGTGAGCTGGTGAAAAATATCTTTATCCCCAAAAGAAAATAGAGATTGCTAACTTAAGGTTAGACATATAAAAAAAGGGGCACACCTTAATTATTTAATCACAATAATAGCATAAATTTGCCAACCATATCCTAAAGTGAGAAAAATATCAACTAGACGAAAATGATGAAAAAATTTAGAGAAAACGTTAAAGATAAGATGGATTATAGTCTGCAATACGCCCAACAGTAAAGCAATAGAAAGCAGAATACATAGAAATCTTAGGAAAAGACAGAGTAGGAGCGGAAAAAAGAAGAAAGGCTAATCCAGCTAAAAAAGTAAACTGAAGAGAGGTTAAAGAAAATCTAATAATTGAAGCTCTAGAGAATACTTTAATCTTAGAAGAAATAGAAATCCAAATACAAAAACTACTTAGGATCTGTCAAATTAAAGCGAAAATCAAACCCCAAAGATTGGCAAAAGATAATTGAAAGTACCAAGCTTACAAACGAATAAAAGTATGCTTAGATGATGAAAAGAGCGACTTTGTTGGAACAGCACGCGAAGCAGAATGAATATAAACAGAAAGAAGGGAAGGAAATATCTGTCTAATTTTATATTCATAGCATTCAGGCAAAATTGGCCTTGCTATAAAAATTTTGATTTACATATACACTCCTCAGAATAGTTTTATTTGTCTTAATGACGGGTTTGTCCTACTTAGCAACATAGGAAGGTAAAGATAGTCTCAAGAGAAGGATATACAGATTTCAGAAGAATGCTGGGCAGCAGAAAGCGTGAAAAAGATGAAAACTACCGCCACTTACATAATTAAAAGGGTTCGGTGGGTATTAATATTGGAGGTGATAAGTAAATTAATATTTAATTGTTATCGCATAATCTTGGCGATGCTGCTATCGTAGCAAGAGGAGCAGTATAAATATTTTTATATTGATCGGAAGTTTGTAAGTGGTAATCTCCAGTTAATACATGAAGCCCTTGATGAGATTGACCTTTTCTTGGCAAAAATGAAAAAAATTGATTTGATCAACTCCCTTATCCTTAGAATGGTAGATCTGATACCCAATACTAAGTCCCTCCTGCTCAAGCACAGAGTGGCCAGCATCTTTAAGCACCACTAAAGCATACTTCTCACCATCCATTGTAGGGATTAAATTGCCAACTCGCTAGTCAAATATATTAAAACCAACGACGAACTCACACGAGTAGTCAGTCTGCAGATAATGGCAGCTCTAAGTTCTCTTTTTCTCAAGGATATTGCAGTCTACCACATTTTGCTGTCTAAACTTTCTTAGAACAACTGTCTTTCGAAAGTTTAAAAAAAAGAAGCAATAATCTGCTTGACTATAATACTTACTTAATCGAATCAAATCGGCAAACTTTTTGCCAAAAATATTAACTCCCTAAACAAATTTTATGCTATTCCTCTTCATATTATTCTGTACCTGCTCTCTCATATCCCTTTGGACTGCCACATTCAAATCCCTTTGCTTGAGTCACTCCTCAGACTTATCCCTCTTGGCTAGGATATGCGGCAGGACTCCAGCTCTAAACACACAAGAAAAGTTACAAAATATCTTGAGAAAATAGTTATCAACTACGCTCTAATTAACTACAAAATTGTGGATTTTTATGAGAAAGCTTTGAGACAAAGGCTTCCCAAAATTGCCGAAGCACTTAATAAAATAAAAAGACTTAAATACAATTTTCTGTTTGCTGCATAAATGGAACCTTAGAATGAAATAATCTCACCATCGTTTGAATAAATCATCGATTAAGTATATATAAAGAAAGTGAGTGGTGAATTGCTGACATAAGGTCAAAATTACCTCTAGAAATTATATACCATTATTGATGATGCACTTGCTCTCAACCAAAACGTTTAAAAGGTTGTTCTCTTGTTTTATTTTATCTAAGATATCAGTCATTACGATAGGATACTCAAGAAAAAGATCATTAACAAACTTATCCCGCACACCAGAAGGCTCCTCAAACAGCTTTTAGTAGTTGGCTGCTTCGAAAGCGCTCTCTTCTTACTTGGCTCAGTCGATATGCCTCAAACGAATTATCTCTTTTTAAAAACCTATCTTGAGTTCAAATTGCAAAAAGAGCCCAAAAAAATAGATTAGCTAAGATAAATGGCGTAGATTCTTAACTAACATCTATTTCAGATCATCAAAGCTTGGTAAACAATAGACAAAATACTGAAACTTTGGCTTGCAACTTCCAAGCCTAGTTCCTAGCATCACAAATAGTTGAAAAGCATATATTTGTCCCTAAGATAAAATAAAGATTTCGCTGAACTAATCACTATAATCCGCATATTTGTCGAATGTTAGCTGACTGAGAGCATGCAAAGCCTGAAAAACAAATGCTTTCCTCTTTTGCCTAGCCTCATCATGAACACCAATAGCTTTTGGTTTGCTCATCTCAACAAACGAACAATAATCAACATGTTTAATATGGTCTTATGATTAATCAAACATATTACTATCATCGATCATTATCATTTATTGTTTCGAACCAATTCGGAATCTTTGAATAATTTTGGTTACAGGCAGGGCTCAAGCTTTTTGTATAGTCTTCTTTAAGTATTCCTGGGTATTCTTAGTGTAATGAATAGCTTTTATAAAAATCCTATAAGCCTTGATTGAATAAGATACTCTAGTTATCTTAGTTCTTGTAGAAAAACGTAATTCAATTTTTATCTTTAGTCATCTAAGCCTCAAAATCTACTCCAGCAGCTGCAAAGATAGCCCACAGAAACGAGAGCTATTCAACTGGAAAAATGATCAAGCCAATCTATTGTAGTAAGCAGTAAGCCCTTAATTTTTTTTGAAAACCACTCTTAAGGAATTAGTTTTCTTTAGACTTCCTATCCTTGATTGATTTAATATTGTAAAGCTTATCAGTAGCCATCCTTCTATGCATTCGGGTATTTAAAGACATCAAGCAGAAGATCAACTTAGGCTGAATAGCTGTTTTTGGTGCTATTTCTTAGCTTTAAATTTTAAAAGGTTCCAAATCAATAAACTTGCGGTTTTCAAACGATTGTTTTCAGAAATTTTCCAAACAAGACTATAAAAAAATACTTAAGAATATAGAAATGCCATTATCATTCAAGAAATTCCTCATTTGATTCTACAAAATCCTAGCTTTCTTATTTATGTATTTTTTCTCTGGCTAATTATTTTTTAATTTTTTTGCCTTTTGGTTTGATTTCTAGTTGATTTTACTCACTGAGCGAGTTTACTGATGGTTTTCTGGCACAGCGTTGAGAACGCCTATGATAATGCAGACCGTTTTCAGTTGAATAAGTTTTCTCACAGATTTAGCAGGTAAATTGTCTTTTATTCCTAACATTTTTTTTGGCTTAGTCCAGACATTTATAAGTCTTTTCGATCTTGCCATTTAGCTTTTCAATGTCCTTCTAAATCAATGCATAATTACGATTTCTTTTGAGAACTGGGCTGAGAAGTGATGCTTATACTTCTAAACTACCTTTTTCGCCTCTGACGCTGTCTCTCTATCGAATTATTTCGAGCTTAGATAGTTTTAGATAGCAGAAGGCATGATTTAGTTGATTTCCTTCTCTGTATATTTCTTTAGGATGATTTACAAGGCCTTGGCTTCATTTTTCAAGAAAATGGTTTGTTTTATCATGACTGGAAATGAAAGGAGAGGGTTATATTGTTTTTCCATTGTCGGTTTTTTTGCACTATGTTTTAAAATGACAAATAATTACACAATCCAGGTCTAATAAAATTTAAAAATAGATTGAAAATTTTTGTACTATTACAGTCTCCTTTAAACAAACTCAACTTCTTTTTCGTTTAGCTTCCTCTCCCATTCTCAACTTATATACCACTGTGATTGCAAACAAATCCTTTGCTCTTATAATTTGCCCAAACCTATTTTTAGATGGTAATTACTATAACATTTTAGCCTGGCGATAAGTTTTTTCAGCTTTTATCTGAAAAATTATCAAATATGGTAACTTAAGGAGCTTGATTTTCGAATTTACTCCTACTAGTTGAGTTTAGGTACACACTTTACCTTGAAAAAATCAAATCTACTCGAATCTTAACCATTTTTTAAAAAAATTCTTTTCATCCTTTCCTCTTTTTTTTTCTGGATTTTCCAACTCTAGAGAACCATTCATCAATCATTTTATACTGCCTCTTTATTTAAGGTACAGACAGATAGCTGAAAAAATGGTAAAAGGAATTGAAAATAGAGTTTGAATTTGTTTAAAAGTAGTTGACTTATTCTTAGATAAACTAAAAATTTAGATTAGCCCTATTGGTTATTTTTCTAAATTACGATAGGCCTTGAATTCCAAGCCCTCAAATCTATGAAAGGCTCTATTCAGCCACTTTAAAACTTCCTAAAAGTTCTTTAATTGCTTATAATAAACCTAATTAATCTAAGCTGTATAAATTTGCTATTATCTAGATAATAAAAGATACTTTGTCAATAGAAAAATTAAAAAAAGCATTCAATTCTTGAACATTTATATTATCGCATCTCGTCAATTATTGTATTTGAAATTATTAGTCAAACATCAAAGAAACCGAAAAAAAAACAATTTGTATAAAAATTTTGAAAAAAAAATAGAACTAGGCTTTATGAGTACTTAAAACAAGAACTTTCTCATGGTAAATCTAAAGACTGCCAAAGTGTGTCTAAAAAGGTATAGATTGATGAGGCGTTGTAAAATTATATGTTGAATCGAGAAGAATCGTGCATGATAATGTTGGTATAGATAAATAAGGATACATTCATGAGAAACCTGCAGTTTTGATGAATTTCTGAGTAGGTGCTTTTGAGGCCTCTTTTAAAAGCTTGTCCCAACTTTACACCTCTAGCTTCTTCCCATATAGTTCTTCAGCACGAGTCTATTTGTAGGGATTATTTGTAATAATATTGAATTATTTTGCCTTCTCATCCAAAACTCTACCGAAATGGACGTGGTTCTTAATTACCTGCTCCTGTTTGGCCTACTACTATAGATTCCTTTTTCCATACTAATCTAAAACAACATATTTGAGCTGGTAGCGCTTTTTAGCGTTATTATTTTTCTCGTCCAGCCATTTGAGAGTTTCAGGCAAGGGTTTTGTATAATCTGCGATAAAGGGTTCTCTATAGACATAAGAGGGAGGCAACTTTTTTTCCGCATCTTTGCCATGCTGCTATTATTCCTAAGCTCTGAGTTTCTGGAACTCCTATTCTTTTTATTTATCATAGAATTTGCCAAAAACGGGATCGTAGTCATGCGTCTTCCAATACTTCTTACTGATTTCCTCTGTTTACTTCTGCTTTTCGTTTAAAAGTTTTGATTAGTGTTCTTCTTTGTAAATGTTAGTCAAAATGTCATACTATTTAGTGTGTTGCTGAAGCAGTTTCTTTTACCTTTCCACAGGAAGCCTCATCTCCTTGTTTTAGAAGTAATACTAAGGCAGCTTCTGGTTATTAATAACATTGTAGGCATTCCTGACTGGGCCTGCTTTTCTGCTGACTGTCTTTTCTGTGTAAGGCTCATTGGATTTGAGGTTGATAATGTCGAAGTTTTTCTCGTATTTTAATGTCTGCTTCTATATGAGATCAGCATTACAAGATGGTTCATCAAAGATTTGGTCCTCTTTTATTAGGAAGACTTGATGGCAGTGATTTCGTCGCCTGGGCGTTGATAGTTTTGCAGAATGGGGTTAAAGGAGCATTACTTGGCTTTTATTTGCTCGTGAGTGACATGCTAAACCTGGGAAACCACCTTCCCAAAAGGCTTCTTCGTCCGCTTGTTTTTTTAATACATGTGCATTTCAGTTTTCCAAGCATTCAGGTCACCTTCGCTTTTTTCGAATATCATTGAAGTTTCAATAATTTATTTATTAATGGAATACTAATTTTATTAAATATCATACTTAGCCTTCCTGCCTTTTTGATAACATGTATTAAAAGTACTACTTTTGAGTTGACTATTCTTAATCGAACCAATCAAACTATAAGAGACGGTCAATTTCAGGTCTTTTCGAAGGATCAGGTGCCGTCATATGCACAAATAACTCTTTAAAGCTCTTCGAAAGTACGATATTTGTCTTTTTCTAAAAGTTTGACCAGAAAGTTCCATAATTTCTCTAAAACATTAGTCTATAGTTCACTTCGTTTATTTTGGCCGAACTGTATGGGTAGCAGCTTGTGAGCAGAAAGAACAGCAGAATCCCCAAACTATAAATCTATGATTTTATGGTATATTCCTTTTATTTTATGACTTCAGGCGCTGCATAGCGAGCACTTCCTACAAAACCCACATTTTTCTGATGGTAATAACCAGAAAGGCCAAAGTCCAAGAGTAAGGGCTCATAATTTTAATCAAGGACGATATTTTCAGGTTTTAGATCTCTGTGGTATATTTACTTTTTGACGATGAAGCGAAATGTTGAGAGGAGTCGTTTAAAAAAAAATCGTGCAGCCTTTTAGTTGAAAGGTTGGTACCTACGCACCCACTATAAAAGATCTCCATTTTCATAATACGGCATTACAATTACATTGCAGAACATTTTTTCTAAGCTCTCATTGGCAAATTAAACATTTTAACTGATCTCTTCTATCGGCATGATTCCCCTGCTATTAAGTTTTCTCAAAATATCGACCTCCTTTTCAAAAATTTTGATATCTTTGCCTTTGGCTTAGTAGATCTTGAGCACATAGTGTTCTTCATCTCTTATAGCCAAGTAAATACTTCGTAACGTCATAAGTACCTCGCTTGTCCACTGACTGCTAGCTTTCTCATTACTCTGAAATCTGCGATTCCAGGAGACGACAGAGGAAGAAATTCATTCTGGGAAGTAAAAGTCTCAGATGAGGCTTAGTTCATGACTGCGTCGACAAACAAATATAAATTATAATGAAATTAATCTTACTGAGGCTAGTTATAGTAATAAAATGTAAGGTTACACTTGTTATTTAAACGTTTTCTAAAATTTTGTTTCCCTAGCTCTATTTTCTGTGAATTAACCATTTTTACTCAATTTTTGTTAAAAATATGAATTTTGACCTTTAAAGTTGAGAAAAACCATTCAATCATTTCAACTAAAATATTTTTCTCAGGATTTTCAACTATCTTAAACCAGGAAACAAAATCCTATTTACTTTAATCTTGTGGCAGAAAAGTTCATAATTTCAACATTCTTGCTTGATCTTGAATCAGGATATCTTAAAAATCAGCAAATATTTTGACTTGTGGAAAATCTTATGAAATTTAGATAATACTCATCAAAATTGTCAAAATTAATATAAACATAATCAGTAATGTCTTTAATATTCAGCTTTCCTCCAAATTTTTGATTATTCCTTTCAAAAAGTCCTAGCCGTTTTCTGCAATGTTGCTATCAAGTATCCTAAGTGACTTTATGGCCATTTTAATGAATTTTTCAGTCGAATCTCTACTATTTTAGTCTATGAGTTCATATAAAAGCCTTGATTTCTCTTTTGCACCTTCAGAGCCAAAGTGGGCTGCTAAAGTGTTCTTGATTTTATTTATGAACAAACACTTTATTTTATTTTTGTGAAGTTAGAATTGTTCTCTATTTTTTAGCAAATTCTCTCTCTTGAAACGCTTATCTATCCTAGGCCTTTTTAAACTTTCCTTTTATAATGGATGGGGGTTCTATATTTTTTTTTGAGAATTTTGACTAGGGCAGGTTAAAAGATTGTATTTAGCTAACAAAGCTTATTTCAATTTTTATTTGAAGCTTATAGTTTGTTTCCTTTCAGAATAAGAGTAGGAATTCCCTTGGGAGGCGGAAGAAAGAGACTAGATCAAAACAAAAACGTTGTTAGTAGTAATTTCAGTACTAAAAATATCGTTTATTTCAATCTAATGGTTAGTTTATTGACACTCAAATAGCGGTTGGTTTGAATCTGCATCCGCTTTGGCTTTAACGTCAGCAAACTCTTTCGCTATTTACTCAACAGGCTTTTAACTGATCTCTGGGGTCGTACTTTAGCTTTCAGTTGACTTGTTGTTCGTTTTTTTATCAAAAGCTAGCTTGTTCGCCTACTTGACTGCCTTCTGTAATTTTAAATTCTGTGGGAAGGAAGAATTTAAATCGAAATCGAAGCGAGAAAACTAAATCAGTTGCTAATTTTTCAAAAATGAACTGGAATAAAGATAGCAGTACTATGAAGAGTCTCCGAAGAAGCTTACTTTGTAAATTAAAGTGTTTTCGTCGCTGATTATTTGGATGATCTGAGTAAATATGCAAGTACCTTGCCAGGCCACCAAGGGTATGGCTCTACTTTACCCCAAACGAGGTCTTTAACTGCTAAAGGCTGGTGGTTAGTCATAGTCTTTTGAATAATAATTCGATTAATTAACGTATTTTGGAAACTCAAAGTGATTCAAACTAATCAGTCATAGAAGATTATTAATATTTTTATTTCCTCATCGAAGCTAATACGTCAGGATTCATCAGCAGCCTTTCCTTTTGCGACTTTGCATTTATCCAACTCCAAAAATCATAAATATTCAGTTCAAGGCAGTTTTTAACTTGTTAATTCTTTACAAATCAACTTATTTATTTGCTTAAAACTTCCAAATGGGGTTTTTAGACAGGTTTTCTTTTGTTTTCAAAAAATTATTTCCCAAACGTTTTTCTGTTCACAAATGGCTTATTTTGATCATCTTTTTACTTTAAATTAGTAGTGCCTTCCATTCTAATATAGGAAACTTTTTCCTCTACTTATTTCTACGAAAATTTTCTCTGATTTTTCTCTTTTTGGATATTTTAATGAGATTTGTTCTTTAACAGACTTTTCCTTGCTTATTTTGAGATCAAAATTTGATCTTCTGCCTTCTTTCGTGTAGTGAAGATTTCATAGAGTTTAAATAAGAGTTAGTTAATTTTTTCTTCATTGACTTGTATTTGAAGCGAGTGAGTTCATTTTTTGAGTGATAATATACTTGTAAGTAGATTTTTCTTTTTTCCTGCGTTAGGTGCGTAAGATATCTCATAATATTTTGCCATGATATATATTTCAGATGAATATTTGGTTCAAATACTGCATATTTTGTGCATTTTACTCTATTAATGGCTATAATTAGCTGCCTAGGTTCTATTTAGAATGCAGTACTTTTAAGCATCGTTTTGGGCTCTTCTTTTTAAGATTTTGAAGAAAATAATACAAATAATGCTCATCCCTTAATGACTCATATTCAGCTTTTGAAATTTTGATGCGCCTTGATGATAAATAACATTTATCTTTCGAACATTACCTATCTGTGCCTTCCTAGGTCAAATTTTTACATTCTTGGAGAGCTATGAGGTCAATTTATTGCTAATTTATCTGTAACTATTAATATATACATTTTAAAAGCTATGATATTTAATTCTAACTATGAATAAAGCTTTCCTGAAGGCAATGAGTGATATCAAAAAGCAAAAGGACAAGAAGCAAGTCTCAAAGTATGAGAAACCTCTCGAACAGCCACCTCAAAACGACGAGATATCAAGTTCATAATAGTAAAGACTGAAGGATTTGGGAGTCCACAAAAAAAAGATACAAAAAAATACTGAATACAGATAGGATAAATGGAAGCATGATCGCTTTAAAAAAGAGGAAGTTGTTGAAAAGAAGCCGAAGCCTAGTTAATCCAATTAGACACTTGCTTTGACCTTCAAAGATAGTCCTGGCTATAATAAGATATATCCTTTGATCAAGCACCTGAAAATTTACGTCAGAGAAATAAACGATAGCAAAATCATCTTCAATACAACCTAAGCTTACGAACAAGCCAAGACGATATATAAAAAAGCGGGGTTAGCCTTTACTTCCAAAGAAGAAAAAAATTGATTCAGCCGTTCTATCGAGCAATATTCAAATTATCTAGAAGATTAGTTATTGAAATAATATGTCTCAATCGTTGTATAATTAAAGTAGGGCCAGAAATAACTAAACCAAGAGAAGCTGCTTTATTGAGTCATTTTATGTTTAAATCAATCTTCATATTGAATCATTATAATTATGAAAGCCCGAAAAAGCAGCGCAAAGGTGTCTTAATGCAAAATACTGGGATCATAAGCTGAAAAACTGGTAATGCAAGCTCAATATAGAAAGACAAATTGTAGACCTTGAAGGAGCAAATTAGACAAAAAAAACAGGAAAAGAAAATGAATACCACTGCCACTTCGCTGACCTCCTTTAATAAGTAATCTAAAAACAATCAAAAAAAGTAATAGAAGTTGAATTCAACGCAGCGCACCCTCAGATAAGACAAATAGCTACTTGAATTATTAAGTGAGCTCAAAATTGAAAACATAGTTTCGAAATTATAAGAAAAAAGCATAAGAAAGGTGTAGCATTTGTTAAGTGTAGATGAAGAAGAAATAGACAAATGGAAGGATATACCCATAGGCTACAGAATCAAGCTGAAAAAATACATCTAAAAATAAAAACCCAAACCCAAGGTACCCTAACTGAATGTTGTCTAGCTCAAGACCTAAAAGAAGGTTGCTTAGATCAAAGATATTGAGGAAATCATTAAAGAAAGAAAGGCTGGGCAAATATTTATCCCAATCGACCGCAACTTAGAGGAACTATAATAGAAAGAGTATGTGAGGTAGTTGGAGGAAAGCTAGCAAGAGTAAATGATGAGATCACTTATGCTCGTTCTCGGGAGCAACAATAGAAAGAGTTGCATAAAGCAGTCTAACTTTTTAAAGACTAAAGGCAAGTGCCTAAAATAAGTTCATTGGAGTAAGAGTGTAGATTAAATGGAGAAAAGGCACATTTAAACAAAGTATCCTAAAGAGAAGATTAACAAACAGATCTTTCATGAAATGTCACTAATAACGGAGGTAAGTTCTAAAGAATAGCTTCCGATTTCATTCTAGCCGATGGTCAATTAACCTCAAAAAGCTTAAGGATAACTTCCTAACTACAAATATTGCTGGACTTGCCTCAAAATGCTAAAATAGACTAAATACTCAATTTAATAAAGGCACTTTTGTAGCAAAAACTGTCTTTAAGTCTTCTAGTAGCAAGTCAACCCTACTGAGCTTTTTGTATAAATAATAAAGGTTGAAGAAAAATACAAGGAATTGAAGTAAAACCCATTGAGTAATTAGTTTCAAGAAGAAGATTAGCTAAGCTTTGATATTTTGTGATGTTTGTGAATTCAAGCCTATAATTTGTAACTTTATTGATTTATAAATGGGCCCAAAGAAGAAAGCTGGTAGCCAATAAATAACATAGATCCAGGTGCAGAAGATAACGCAGAAAAAGTCTAGTTTCTGACTAACAAGGTCCAAGCTTTGTAGTACCAAATTGTGTGGGAGCAAGAAAGATGCGACAGATCAAAGACAGAAGAAAGAAATATGCGCAAAGAAATTGTGGAACTAGATTAGTAATTCAAAAAAGAAAAAGACAAATTACTTTAGATTTCGTACAAAATGGGTTACTTAGCAATAAAATGACTGAACAGCATGAAACAACGGAGGCTTAACTCAAGCAAAAGGTAGATGAAAAGCGAAAGTAGCTTTAAAACAAATAAGAGTAAATAAGTAAAGAGTTTTTAACCAAGAGCGCAGCAAATAGATTCTTAAGAACACGAAAGCTTAATATGAAGACAGGTTAAAACAAAAGGAAAAGGAACTAAGCGATCTGAAGCAAAAGATGGAAGACATGTCTATTGAATTTTCTCGCATGCTTCGGGAAACTTTAGAAAAGATGCAGGAAAGGATTGAGCTCCAGCAGTGGGACAATGAAAGCGATCCAACTCTACTCAAAAAAATGAAAGATCTCTCATAACTTTATAGCGGTTGATAGATAATTATCCCAAATTAGAAGTTTTGATCATTCTTGAAGGAGGGTCACTGGAACTTTATATATAGCTGTTTTTCCCGCGACCACTGTGCTTATATCATAGGCTTTGGTGGCTGGATATAAAGGATCGTTGACACTGATAGTGTTGCCAGTATAGCCGGTGGCAAGGACATAGTGAGGACCTTTGTTAATTTGCATAATGACAATATAGCCAACATCCAAATTGAGCTTGATAAGGGAGTTCGGCACCATTCCCTAATACGTGAATCCAAACGGAGCGATTGAGTTCCAGACAAAGGCATTATTTTTATCGTAACCTTTGTTGCTTTTCAGCCAGGCGTTCAAGGTAGAAGGGTTTTGGTTTTTGCCTTGCCCCATCATGGCCATAGCTACAGAAGTGATCTAATCTCCAGCTTGGCATATTGTTTTACTTGATCCTCCGATTTTCTCATTGCCCCATTTCGAGTCACACTGGTTGTATTCAGGGTAATCAACGCTGACAGCAATCACTATGATGAGTAAAAATGAGAGAATTTTCATTGAATTAAAACTTGCGTTATAAAATATAATTTCGTCATCAACAGGATAGATTAAATTCTACTTGTATTCCCAATTTTTCTGTCTGAATTTCTTTTTTTCGGAATAGCCCATGTTTTTATATTTCTCTGTTTCTTAGCTAAGCTATAATCATTAATGCTTAGTCAAATCTAAGTCCAAGAGCAAGAGCCCTTTATTATCATCAAAAACTATCGAAAAACCAAGCCCATTGAAAGAAAAACCATTATCAAGAAGAATCCCAGATAAGTGCCTCCAATTACAATGCGAACTCGGAGGATGTTGGCTCCTTAAACCCCATCAGCCAATACTTTTCACTAGGAACCTCATCAGCAGGTCATGGAATATTCGTTGAACGATTATGAAAACCCGAGCACTCCGAGGGTTGCTGGATCTGAGATTATTGAAATGGATGAGCTGTAGATGAAGGAAGTTGAGTAAGTGCCAGTGGCAAATGCAGGTTTGGGGTTTGACATCGATAACTTGCTAGGTTTCACAGGCTCAAAAGTAAATGAAGATATGGAACTCCTATAATGAAATGATCGAGTAATATTAAGTTTATTTTTAAAGACTTTTTCAGATTCGTACATTTTTTGAACTCAAACTAACCATTTTAGCTCAATTAGGAAAATAGTAATTATAACTTGGCCCGAAAACTTAAAAACACCCATTCACAATTTCAAACATTACTTCTCAAATATGCTGGATCCCATTATCTGATTCTGATTATGTTTGACACTGTTTTTGGTTTATACCATTAGTATTCCAACCAAAAAATGATATCTTATGTCATATTGCCACTTGCTTGAATGAATTTTCTCATACGTTAGAACTCCTGATACAAAGATGCTTTGTTAGTGAAAGTGCCCTTCCACGAATAGGACAAAAATAGTAAGTTTTCCTAGATCACATGAAAAGCAACTCCTTTTTTATAATTGCCAGTTATTTTAAGATTTCATACCCCATCCACGAGCAATTAATATAATTAAGTCTTCATCATTTATGAATAATGGTTGATAGCAACATAGGATTACCTAATGTGCCCAAAAGATCTTCTTGAAGCTTCTCTGAGAAGTTAAATCAAATTAAAAAAGATGATTTCATATTATTATAGTTAAGCAATAGCGAAAAATGATTCCCAACACTCGACAGGCACCATACAAGCCTGTTTACTATCTCCAAAGGCCTGAAAGTCCCAAAAATACTGTCACCAACGGCCGATCTACTAAAAATCTATCTCTGACCATGAGCATCGGAGCCAATCAAACGCCTTTTAATGTTCTATCCTTCCAAAAAAATAACCAAGAAACCGTCAAACCACCTTTAATTGACACTAGCTCAACGAACCCCACTGACAAATCTTAAAAACTTTAATTCTAAATGAAGCAAATGTCAAAGGAAAACGCATCATTGAGGGAATAAAACGAACAATTAAGAAAATAGCTAAGTAAACTGAGAAGAGAAAACATTTCTTAAAACGTCCGAAGCAGTTAAAAATACCCCGCCATTTCCCCAGACAACTTTATTGATCTTCGAGGAACTATAAAGAAATAAAGTAGCGAAATCAAGGATTTGAAAATGAAGCTAGATATGGTTTCCAAGCAATGCAAAATGTACGAAGAAATCATCGATAAAATGGAAGAAAAGATCAAGAAACTAAACCATGACAACCATAAAAAAACTTCCCTTGTGGACGAGCTGCAGGCAGAGCTGAATAAAATGGACCAGCTCAAAGAAAAGGCCAACTCAGTGATGAGATTATACAACGATCTAGAAAGCAAATTCAATAATGACCAGTTGGAATGGATGAAGTGGAAGCAAGGCTGGCTGAGCGAAAAAGAGTTTTATCTTAATAGAGTCAAGTAACTCGAAATTATGATTTAAAAGAAATTTTCATGAACCTTTTATGTCACTTCGATCTAGTATTTAGCTTTACTAATCTTCAAGCAATAGCAAAATACTGAAATAACAGTATTCGGGAACCATTAAGAATACTGATGTTATATAGCTTCATTTCATAAATAAATTGAATTTTAGATTAAACCGGTTTTTCCAGACGACTTTATATCTTTTGTTTCAAAAAATAACTATTCAGTGCTTTATTCTTAGCTTAATTTCTAAAAGCGATTTATCTTTTGATAAAATTATAACTTAAAATGCCGAAATAGACAAAGAAAGAGGTGAAAAAAGTGTTCCCACTCTACACCACCCCTCAGAGCAACGCCTACAAATAGCAAGTTAAAGTACAATCCCAACTATCAAGAAATAAGGACAAATTTTGTTGGCCGATTCAGGCGTACAACTCTAAAGAATCACTCAAAACGGAACAATTCCAAACTATATGTCCATCTATAGCAAAAACTACAACGGTTTGAAAGAAGTGCACCAGCTCGATGAACTCTAGCAGAATCAATACCATTACGACCAGAAAGCTAAAAGAGATAGGCACTTCAATATCAAAAAGTAAGGTGAGCCCAAATAAGTCAACTAGTTCCCTCTTACAGCCAACCAGGAGTACGGATGGAGGCAGCCAATCGACGATCTCAGTCCCAACTATGGCGTCAAGCAAACTTTTGATTAGAAGCTGTTCATGACTCTCAAAGGTATCAAGCAGGCCAAGAAATGATCCTTTATGATCTCATATCATAGTTTAGCCCACTAGACTGACTCAAACTATATATTGAAATAAAATGGTGGTTTCTTATAAAAACTCTTACCTTATATAAATTAATCATTGTTTCACAAAACATGCAAAGCTCGTATCGATACTGGTGTTTCGCTTGCTAGAGGCACTTCCAAGCATAAGCAGAAGCCAAAGACTGTCCCTTATGCCACTCATAAGCCATCGAACTTGCCGCAAATAATAACAATGATCCCTCGAACTTTACAGCCTATCAGATTTAGCCTCAGACCTTACCACTGCAACAGCCACAACACACGCATAACTTGATCCAGAATGTGCCTCCCCATTTTCATCCTTTCAACCCCTTGGCGTTTCAAGCTTTTAATAGTCAAAATCTAGCTTTGGGAATACCGCCACCGGGAGGCAGACCGCAAGTTAATTATTTCCAAATGAGCTTAAACCTGAACAACGTTTTCCAAACCTTTTAGCAATTAGTCGGCCGGGAGCATGGAATTTTCAACTTGCTAAACTCCTTAATGGGCCAAGGAAATTTAGTAGCGGCCACGCAACAAGAAATAAGTAGATTGTAAAATGTTGACAAAGTAGTAGAATGCTCAATCTGTCAAGAAGAGGAGAACGAGTAGGAGAGGAAAAAAGGATACAAATTGTTATGCGGGCATACTTTTCACATCGATTGCTTGAACCCTTGGCTGCAGAGAACAAACACGTGCCCAACCTGTCGCTCCCACATTTGATTTTACTAAGTTATAAAGTTAAAATATCACCCTTCGTTTAAACGATTCATCAGCACCGCCTTTTTTCTGTCCATCTCAGCAAAATATCTTTACACGCCCACAGCCTCCATCATTATCTGCTTTAGAAATTAATTGTCATAGCTTATCACTTCTTTCGCCGCAGCCTTTTGGGATCTATCTTACTCTCTCGCATAGGCATAGGTGACTTCCTAAAACTGATAAAA
>Ga0316217_10000647_pt1 | contig 48348 bp, 43 predicted proteins | sample 1anoAmetaG_FD_203633 | JGI IMG/M metagenome (GOLD analysis project Ga0316217, IMG submission 203633) | Freshwater microbial communities from Trout Bog Lake, Wisconsin, USA - 1anoA | ecosystem: Environmental > Aquatic > Freshwater > Lake > Hypolimnion/Profundal zone | place: USA: Wisconsin...
TACTCACCCGTGCGCCACTTTACTCATGGTATTGCTACCACTTTCTCGTTCGACTTGCATGTGTTAGGCACGCCGCCAGCGTTGATTCTGAGCCAGGATCAAACTCTCGTTTGAAACTGTTTGTCTCGACTTGTCTGACGGAGGTCAGACAGGTTCCGACTGTGCCCGCGCTCGAAAGCGCAGGGCATTCTTACCTTGTGAGAATGATCAAGCCAAACCTGATCTTTTCTCACGACTGGCATGTTCAACCAATTTGTCAAAGATCCTTTAGGGTTAACCGCCTAAGCGGGCCCTTTCGGATCGAGGCCCAGACTTGCGTCGGGGTGTCCTCGAACTTGTTGCGCTTACCGTTTCTGCGTATTACCGCATCGACCGGCGTTTTTGCGCGAACCTTTTAAACATATCGAACTTCCCTCTTCATGTCAAGCCGTTATTTACTCTTCGTCCAAGGCCACTCAAACTCGTTGTTGATGGCTTGTTCTCGGTTGCGAATTCAATCGACTGTAAAAGGTAGAAGTTACCCTTAAAAGCGTCGCACAGCGCAAAATATCAAAGAGTGACCAGCAATCTACGCTAGAGCCAATATTGGCTCACAGGAGTAAACTCCTGGGTCTTGCAATGGCTTGTTCTCTGCGGGATTCCCTACAGGGGTTCAGGCATGCGCCTAGCGCACCTCATCTGACCCAGCGAACCAGCTTCCCACTTCCCTCAACGGGCAGGCCATAAGGCCACCGGGAGGCTCCACTGCTACATCACTTTTGCAACTTTCAAAGAGTAGCACAGGCCACTCCCGTTTGCAAGCTGCGTCCGTATGTTCCCGGCAGCGCCTCTCTGCAACTTCCCGAGAATAGCAACCATCCACAGGGAAAGCAAGCCGGGCGCCTGTGGAAAGCCTCTGTTTCTGTGGGAAACACGCTTTAAGTTCCCCGTATAGTCATGATTCTGCGCAACATGCAGCTTTATCGCAGAACTCGCTTTTGACGCAGAAAATCGAACACATACCCCGCTCCCGGGATCACAATCCGCCCACACTGGGCTATCGAAGCATCGGCTTCAAAGAAACTATGAACAAAATCGAACGACAACGGATCTTCAACCCGGTCCGTATTCCATCCCAATAGCAATCTTCCGCCTGGTTTCAGAATCCTGCCCATCGCCTTCAGCGCTGCCAGCTGCGACGCGCGCGTATCCACCCCAAAACCAAAGACTCCATTGCAAAGCACGCTATCGAACGCCCCGCCGGCAATAAGGGTGTCGATCAGAACCAGATCCCAGGTAAAATGCCGGCCCGCCTGGCCCCATCGCGCATGACTGACTTCTATGTCGGTGGTCCAGCATTCGCCGCCCTTCCGCTCCAGCAGCGATCCGTAGTCCCTGGTATAGCGGCGGCATCCCACCCACAGAATTCGCCCGCCGCAGGCCGCATAGGCCGGCAGGATCTCGTTCACCAGCACCATGCGCGCCGGACTTCTCCTCACGCGGCGCGCGTTCAGCACATCCTTTGCCCACAGGCGAACCGGGCGCGGCAGCAATCTTTTAACAATGGGGATGGCGACGGATTGCACGATGCCTGGGCTCATCTAACTCACGGAATAACTTGCGATCGTAACTGCATTCAATATAAAACCGGCTCTCACAGCATTTTCGGAATGGGTGTAGACCGGAGCCACGCGCTCAAGTAGCTTTTTCCTTAAGAAAAAGCCACCTGTTCCATCGCTCGAAAGTTCATGAATATTCCGAAAATGCTCAGTGCCTGGGAATCAGTCCCAAGTCTGTAAGTCCGTTCACAAAAAACTGCATGGCCAGGGCCACCAGCAGCAGGCCCATGATGCGCACCAGGATGCGGATGCCGGTCTCGCCCAGCACCTGGCGCACGCGGCCCGCTCCGGCCAGTACCCAGTAACTGATCAGGCTGGTAAATGTAATCGAGCCCAGAATCGCACCCATCTCCCAATGCCAGAGACTGGGCACCTGACCCACCAGCACCATCACCGACGAGATGGCGCCCGGCCCGGCCAGCATCGGTATCCCCAGCGGCACAATGCCCGCGTCCTCTTTGCTCGCGGCCTCTTCCGTGTCGCCCAGGGCTTCCTGCGTAGGCGAGCGCTTGGCCTCCAGCATGTCCAGGCCAATCAGCAGCAGAATCAGCCCGCCGGCCACTTCAAACGCCGGCAGCGTGATGCCGAACATCCTGAAGATCAGCTGCCCTGCCACGGCAAAACTGGTCAGCACAATAAAGCAGGTCAGCGCGCCTTTCCGCGCCATGCGTATGCGCCGCGCCGGGTCCGCGTTCGCGGTGATCGCCAGAAACGAGGGGATCGCCGCAAACGGATCAACCAGGAAAAATATCGAACTGACCGCCAGCAGAGAGAAGCGCACAATCGGCGCGGTGCTCAGCTCGTTCAACGCCATCGCGGCAGGATTTGTCCAGATCACTTCATGAGCCTAGAACATTTCCCTGCCTCGGGCTAGTGTCCTGTCTCTGATATGCACAACAAAACTAAGGCTGTCATTCTGAGCGAACGGGGCCCCGAACGCTTTTCAGTTCGGGGGTGGTGAGCCGAAGAATCTGCCCTAAAGATTCGGCTAAGTCCTTTAGATTTGGATCAGCAAGAACCGTCGAATCTTAATGGTCTAGGGTGGCCTGTAGGGCCATGTATGACTGCGGTTGTTCTTTCGCGCATCTTTGAAAGAACTTTAGAGACATGGCTCCAAGTCTCCGGCCTCAAGAAAATGTATTTCCATGGCATGTACCGCCGGCCTCCCGGCCGGCTGTAGCGCGGACGTCCTCGTCCGCGCATGCCAGCGGTGCAATAATCCGGTCACAGTGCTAGTCCAGCGGCACCAGCTCCACATCCAGGACCCGTGCCGGCGCCGCTCCCGGCGGAGTCACCGTCGCGTAGTAGCTCAGCCCCTGGCTGCCTGCCGCGGGATAAATAAGACTGCTCAAAACCGTCTCGCCGTCTTCCGCAAACACCTCAACCGAATTCCTGTCCACCACAATCTCGATCGGAATCGATCCCGCCTGCACGTGTTTCAGCGGCGCCCACACGCGCGCCGGAAAGTCCGGCGACCAATCGGTCTTCCCGCTCCGCCTGCGGTCCACAAAGATGCGGCCATACTCCGTATCGATGCCCACCACAGTCTCTTCGGTGGCGGCTTCCCCGGGCTTGCCGCTGCTCCTGCGCAGCCGCACTCCGGCTTCAGAAGCCTCGCCCGGATCCAGATTGAAGCGCAACCGGTAAGCGCCGCCCGGCTGCTTGCTTGCGGCCAACCGCGCATTCGCCTGCGCTATCGTCTCGAACGCCGGCGCGCCCAGCAGGCCCTCGTAGTGCTTGTGCGCCGGACCCGGCAAAATCGGCTGCTGCACAAGCACCAGCGGCTCCTGTGACGGGCTCAGCGCCGGATACGCCGGTGACTGCCGGAAGTACAACCGCCGCGCCACCGTCATCTCGCCGCGTCCGGGCAACGCCGGCAGCTTGCCCGCATACTGCCAGTTGCTCATCCACGCAATCCACAGCCGGTCTAGGTCCGTCGTCGAATCCGCGCTGATGTTTGAGAACGACGTGGACGCGTAAAAATCCTTGCCCCAGTCCACCCAGTGCGGTCCTGAGCCAGGATGATCTTCCGTAAAGCGGTAGCCGTCGAACCGGCCCACATAGTATTGGTCCGCTGACCCGCCCGCAGGCCCGCCGCTGCCCACGTTCACGCTCAACAGCCAGCGGCTGTCGGCTTGCTTGGCGGTAACATACGCGCGCTTGCTGGCAATGTCGAATACCGGCAGCTCGAACAGGTCCGGGCACTCCCACACGCCCGCAATCGCGCCGGCCGGCCCAAACTCGCTGGCCAGCTCCCACTGCCGCAGGTTCTTCGAGCGGTAGATGCGCAGCTTGTGCTGCACCGGCAGCGACACCACCATCACCCAGCTCCCGGTGGCCTCGTGCCAAAAAACCTTGGGGTCGCGGAAGTCCTTCAGTCCCAGGTCAAGCACCGGGTTCGCGTCGTACTTCGTCCAGCTCGTCCCGCCGTCGCGGCTGTAAGCAATGTTCTGCGTCTGCTTCTCCGCCGAGGCGCCTGTATAAATAGCCACCACGCACCCGGGAGTCTTCTCGCCCGCGCCGCCGCACAACCCGCTCGTGTTCCCTTTGTCCTCCACCGTGGACCCGCTGAAGATGGCCACGCCCTTCTCTTCGGCCAGCGCCACCGGCAACTGTTTCCAATGCACCAGGTCGGGCGACACGGCATGGCCCCAGCTCATGTGGCCCCACTGGTCTCCAAAGGGATTCAGTTGGAAGAACAGATGGTATTGCCCGTCCAGCAGAATCGGCCCGTTGGGATCGTTGATCCAATAAGGCGGGTCATAAAAATGAATCAGCGGCTGCCAGTCTGTGCCGGCCGCAGGCGCAGAAAGAGCGGTAGCCGGAGCCGCCGCCGTCTCCTGCGCAATGGCCTGCATGGTGACCAGCAGCGCCGCTGTCAGCAGCAGGCCAACTCCTGCCTGCGCGCCTCTGCGGCGTAGGCTTTCTGGGTGCATAAGTCGAGTCTCCACGGTTGATTCAAGGTTACCGCGTCCTGGCCTGTCCAGGCCACATTCCCCTCGGCGCAACAGCCGCAATGCGGATCGTGGTAAGATTTCCCCCTTATGAAAGCTCGCCTGTTTGCCTTGCTCTTTGTGCTTGCTTGCGCGCCGCTGCTGTCCCAGGCGCCCACCGCTCAAACCCATGCAAGCGAAATCGGTTTCACCTATGCGCTGCCCACCAGTTGGGAAGTGGTGGACACCACACTCCAGTTGCCCAGCGTTAAAGCCGAGGTAGGCAAAACTGCCACAAGCGAGGCCGAGAAGAAAGGGATTGCCTGCGTGCAGCCGGTGCTCACGGCGCGGCATGGTGACCCCGCTTCGGTGGTGGTGGTGGTGGCGCTCCCCTTTGATTGCTTTGGGCAGACCATGACCGAGCAAGACCTCCCCGGATTTGCGTCCGGCGCGGCCGAGGGCCTGAAGAATACCTTTGAACTGTCCGGCCAGATGCAGAGCACCTATTCGCTGGGCACACACGCCATGTGGGTCCAGCGCGCCAACGGAACACTGAAGTCGAATACCGCCATGAAGTATACGGTGGAGACAGTGTGCAGCATCCTCAAGAAGGGCGCGGTTTGCTGGATGGCCATGGCTGTCGATGAGGCAGCGTTATCCACCTTCGAGACCGGGTCGGTGTCTTTGGATGGAGAAGCCCCGAACGCGCTTGTTCCTGGCGCCGTGTTCGACAAAAAGCCGTAACCGGCAAGCTGACTCGGCAGCCATCTGCACCCGTTCTTCCCTGGGATTTGCCGCGTGCCCCAGTATCCCGGTGCGAGCATGAATCCACCAATACCATGTGCCCCAGGTGCCGGCAGAAGTGAGTACAACCACTGAAGCCAGGTGTCTGTAGATGATCAGTACGTTGTACCAGCCATGTGCCCATCCATTTCACAGCCTCATCGTGAAATGGGTGGGAATCCACCCCACCTTCGCCACTCCAACCGGTCTAGCTTTGAAAGGGCATGGCTTCAGCCATGCCGAACCATCCCATCCAAAAATGAAAACCAATCCACGCGGCGCAAGCCGCGTGGAACCCCTCTTCTGAACCCTGCTGCGTTTCTCAGGACCTATCTGGCCATCTTGCGGATAGCCCATGGGTGAGCGCTTTGTCCTGGCGATAATTGACCTGAACACAGTTTGAGCAGAACATTGTTCTTTCCACGCAAACGGGGTTTTGGATATTGCATATGAACGATTTAATGCTCAAGACTGCGCAGGAACTATCGAGTGAAAAGGCGGGAGGACACGGTGATCGTTGGGGCGTGCTAACTGGTGGTGTCGATACGCTTTTTGACAATCTCGGAGTCGCCATTGAGGGATCGGAGTGGTTCGACGCAGGCGTCGTGGACAAAGCCGCGATCCAGGCTGTGGTTGCTGACGGAGAACCTTCCTGCTTTCCCTTGCTTTACACGGGGAAAGAGAAAGGCACGAGTCGAACTGGCGCCATGTCGTTGCACGTCCCAAACCAAGCCAACAAGAAAATCCAATTATGGTCGGCATTTCCATTCTTCGGAGACGGAGTTGAGATCGAGGGTGTTGTCGATCAACTCCTGGTTCATCCAAACCATATTGAGGCAACGCTGGAAATTGGATTGGAGAGTGGTGTTCTCATCAACGCCTTCGATCCTTTGTTCTGCCAGTCTCGCGCACTTTACACGTCGGGAGAGAGTTATCGGTTTTCCCTGTCGGCGCTGGCATATTCAATGCGTCCGCCCGGCCACATTGAGAAGGTTATTGATGATCCTGACAAGATTCGTCAGCACCACGCAAGGAGAGCTTGGGCAGAGAAGCACGGCCAGTGGACAAAGGAAGATGAAGAAGCAGCATTGGCTGCATGGGAACCGCAATCCCCGGAGGACTTGGAACCGATTCGCTTCAACATCGGCGGCGGGACGATACTTTTTCCGTGCAGTAACGGTTTCTCCGACGATACTCTCTATATGGGAGAAGTCATTCAGGTCACAACAAACGCGGCAAATATCCTCGGCACCAGTTTTTGGCGGGTCGATGTCATCGTTGTTCGATCTGAGGAGGTAGGGTCCCTAACAATCCCAATCTACGTATCCGAGAACCTGTTTGACGGTGACTGGCGGCCCACTATAGGGGAACAGGTTACGGGAAACGTCTGGTTGCAGGCATACGTAAAAGCGCGACGATAAACATCAAAGATGCGTGTAATCGGCGGGTGGCCCCGATCCCTAAGTTCTTTCCTGACCAAAACGAGGGTGCCCGCGGTCCCTCGGTTTTGGGGACCAGGGAATCCACGCCCCCCGCTCCCGTGTTTTGTCACTACGCACGGACTCCAACGCAACTTCACCTGCAGCCCAATAACGCCGCAAGCGCTTCAAAATCAGCACCTTGCCGCCAAAATTGCGATGCACTCAATTCCGCGCAAAATACGCAAAAATGCGCATAAATGCACGCATGAAAACTCGCCTGAACCCGCCTCAAGTAAATGAAAATAAAATAGATAGTAGCCTGAAAAGGGCTCCTTTTCAAGTCTCCAAAAATGGGTGATTTTCGCGGTTTTTCACGTCAAAATCAGGCTTTTTAAGGCAAAATGCAACGTTTTTTGTGGCAAAAATCACCTGCTTTTCACGCCCTGACGAGCTTGCAGCCGCCCCATCCTCGCAGTCATTCTGACCACTGACCATTGACCATTGACCACTGCCAACTGAAAACTGACAACTGACAACTGAAAACTGACGACTGACCACTATTTTTGCAGATCATTACCATCCGCTGTCGCATACTGGAGAGGCAATGGAGTGTGTTTCCGGTGCCGGAAATGGGCCGAAAACGGGGTTAAAACAGGTACCCCCCCCACCCCCCTCCCTCACATTTCAGTCACTTTTTCGCCATTTCATCTTGTAAGTAATAGGAAATAAATAACTTATAATTTCAACCTCGTTACTTATCAGTAACATCAAACCCTCATTTTTGCCTCTTTTTTAGCCAAAAAGTGCCATTTTTTGCCTAATATAGGCCGTTTTTAGGCCAAAAAAACACTGTCTTTTGCATGTCGTTCCCATCGTTTTTTCCCTGTCTTGTCCAAAGTCGGAAGTCTCGAGGGCGCGGATGCGCCTTTCCTGCGGTTGCTCTTGCTGCAGCGTCTGGAAATGCGTCAGAGAGCAAACCAGTATGCGAGAATGTTGTGTTCGGTGGGCTATAGCAGTTACAGAAACGATATTGAGATAAGCCAGGATGCTCAGTCGGCGCGACCATCAGGGAGCGACGATCCTGCAACGCTTTTGGCGGCTCTACGTCATTTCTGAAACTGCCCTGACTCAAAGCAGGATTTTCTGCGGCAAGGTCGGTCCAATGCCTCTTCTGCGTTCGGTGTTTATCGCTCTCTCCGGCAATCGTCCTTTGCGCCGCTTCTGCGAGCATTCCACGGTGGGAACACGGCTCAGTTCCAGGTTTGTCGCAGGCATGGAGATGGAAGATGCGCTCCGTGTGGCGGAGGCTGTCAATCGCCAGGGCATGGCTGTGACTTTGGACTCGTTGGGCGAGAGCGTCACCTCGGAAGCGGAAGCCCATAAAGCCGCTGAAGTCTACCATCATCTGCTGGACTCGATAGCGGCGCGCAAGCTGAACGCCAACATCAGCGTGAAGCTTACGCAGATGGGGCTGGAACTCTCACCGCGCCTGGCTGAAACCATCGCCGGCAATCTGGCCGAACATGCCGCCGGGTTGCACAACTTTGTGCGCATCGATATGGAGGGCTCGCCGCTCACCCAGGTCACTCTGGACATCGTGCGCCGGCTCCATGCGCTGCCCAGTTTGCGCGCGGCCATTGGCATTGTGATCCAGGCCTACCTTTACCGCGCGCAGGCCGATATTGAGCAGCTTCTGGCCGACGGCATCCAGGTGCGGTTGTGCAAGGGCGCATATAAAGAGCCCGCCGAGGTGGCCTTCCCGCTCAAATCTGACGTCAATCAGAATTTCATCCGGCTGAGCTGCATGCTGCTCGACAGCCCCGCCTATCACGCGTTGGCCACTCACGACGAAGCCATGATCGACGCGGCCAAAGCCTTTGCAAGCCAGAACGGAATCGCCACCAGCCGCTTCGAGTTTCAAATGCTCTACGGTGTGCGCCGCGACCTGCAGCGGCGTCTGGTGCGCGAAGGCTACAAGGTGCGCGTCTATGTTCCTTTTGGCCGCGAGTGGTACCCGTATTTCATGCGACGCCTGGCCGAACGGCCTGCCAACATGCTGTTCCTGGCCAAGAACTTTTTCCGCTTCTAGATCAAGTGCATTGGGGAGTGAAGAATCATATGCCGGGGACGGAACCGGCGTTCTCCATCGCGGTCCACCTTAGAGAGGTGAAGCTGCGCAGCGAACAGGGATATCTGGGAGCAAGAATGAATCGGAGTTAATCTACCGGAATTGCTCTTCTTTTCCGTTCGCGGCGCTTGTGCAAGATAAAGGTTTTTTTGCACGCGCTGCATATCCAGGGAAAGTAGCCAAACAACGGATAGACACTGTTTTGCAAAAAACCGACACGCGCTATGCGCCGAATCGGGTTGAAACCGCATGCAGGACAGAACATCTTGCTTGTTCCTCCAGCAACATGCGACGAATGTGCGGACGACATGATCATCTACTCCCCGGCATTGGCCTTAAGCAATTGATTTCATGCAGCAAGTTCCTTCTCCTGGACTGAAACGAAGAAGCCAGCCTCATGTACCCAGCCTGTGATTGCGATTTAAGCTGTACCTATAGACACCGGAAGTGAATCCGAAGTTGCAACCAATTACCTTATCGGATAAATGCGCGATTACCGAGAAATAAATGGTGCCCGGAATTGTGCACTATGGTAACCACATTTAGACGCGAAAGAGGGTTTCTGTCTCGATAACGATTTCCCAGCACGATCCCGTCCTCTATTCCACCTAACTCTTGAGCCTCTCCAAGCCCTTCTTCGCCAGGTCGGCCACCGCCCGGGCCAGGGTTACCGAGGCGTTCAGCGACTCCGGCCGCTCCAGGCGGACTCCAAGTTTGGCGGCATATCCTCGAAAGAGAATATCCACATCATAAAGAATTTCAACGTGGTCGCAGAGAAAGCCGATCGGCTGCAGGATGACGGTCTTGACGCCGGCGGCGGCAATGGAGTCGAGCGTGCTTTCTACGGTGGGTCCAATCCACGGACCGCCGCTGGCGCCCTGGCTCTGGAAGGCGAACCACCATTGGGGAATTGCGGGAACCAGCCCAGCCACCATCGCGGCAGTGCGCTTGGCCTCCTCGGCATACGGGTCTGCGCCTTCACCGGGCCAGAGGCGCGGCTGGCCGTCGCTTGCGCTGGGGGTCTGAATGGTGCGGCAGGGAACGCTGTGAGCCGTGAACAGCACCGGCACCGGTGCGCCAACCTCCGCACTGAGCCGGTTGAACGCTGGACGGAGGCGCTCGGCAAAGGCTTCGGCAAGCAGTGGATGCTGCGCCCAGGCGGCCGTGAAATCGATGCGCAGGCCGGCTGCTTCCGACTCCACGGCGCGGCGGTAGAGGCCGGTGCTGGTGCGCGAGTTCTGCGGCGCCATGCAGATGACCGCAGCCTCTTCCACCCCATCGGCGCGCATCTGGCGAACGACGTCGGGAATGTAGGGGCGCCAGTTGCGCATGCCTGCGTAGACTGGAACGGCCTGGCCTTGAGCGGCGAGTCCCGCTTCAACCAGCCGGGCCTGCTCCATGGTGATCTCGGTGAGCGGGCTGCGCCCAATCAGGGAGTAGCGGTGCTGAATCTCTTCCACAACCGCCTGCGGCAGCGGCCTGCCGCTGACCACGTTCCGCAGATACTCGGGAATCTGCTCGACGGTCTCCGGGGTCCCGTGGGCGAGTAAAAGAACTGCTTGTTTAGCCACGCGCAGCTTCCTCCAGGCGGAACTCGCGGACCATGCGGACGACGGCCTGGACGTTCTCAACCGGCGTGCTGGGCACAATGCCATGGCCGAGGTTGAAAATATGACCGGGGCGGCCGTTGGCGGCGCGCAAGATCTCCTTGACGCGCAGTTCCAGCACCTCCAGCGGAGCAAAGAGCGTGATGGGATCGAGGTTGCCCTGCACCGCGTGGCCGTGGCCGACTGCGCGCCAGCCTTCGTCCAGCGGCTGACGCCAATCAAGACCGATCACATCGGCGCCGGTTGCGGCCATCTCGCTTAGCAGGCCTGCTGTCTCCACGCCAAAATAAATAACCGGCACCCCCATCTGCTGCACCGAGCGCACCAGGCGCTTGGAGGCTTCAAAGGCGTACTCGCGATAGTCGGCAAGGCCCAGCGAACCCACCCAACTATCGAAGATCTGGATGACGTCTGCGCCGGCCTGTACCTGGAGCCGGCAGTACTCCTCCAGCACCTTGACCAGCTTGTCCAGCAGCAGACGCCACGACAGCGGGTCGCGGTACATCATTTGCTTTGTGTAGATGTAATTTTTCGAGCCGCCGCCCTCGATCATGTAGCTGGCAAGGGTGTAAGGCGCGCCGCAAAAGCCGATGATGCCGAGGCGGTCGCGGAAGTGGTTGGCCACCTTCTCAATGGCGCGGGCCACATAGGCCAGGTCAGAGGCGCGGTCGGTGCGCAGGGCAATGACATCTTCGGCGGTGCGCACCGGATGATGGACCACGGGCCCCTCGCCTGCCTGGAACTCGAAGGGCAGGCCCATGGGTTCCAGGGGCAGCAGCAGGTCGGCAAAGATGATAGCCGCGTCCACGCCCAGCTTTTCAGCGGCGGTGATGGTGACCTCGGCGGCCAGTTCGGGCTGCTTGCAGATTTCCACCAGCGTGTGGTGCTTGCGGACATCGCGGTACTCCTGCATGTAGCGGCCGGCCTGGCGCAGAAACCAGACGGGAGTGCGATCCACCGGGCGGCGCAGACAGGCACGGACAAAGCGGCTGCCGTCGAGAATGGTCTCAATCGCGGCAGGGTTTTGGTTGGTTAAATCCATATAGTGTCAATTTTAACGGGCGTGCATGGACCGCGGCCGGATCGGCGACCGTTTGAGCGCCGGGACGCTCGATTATTTCCAGCGGAAGATGCGCAGAGCGACGGCAAAGGGCACAACAAACCACGCCACTAGGATTCCCACCGGGGCCATCATCTGCCCCAGACCCGTGCCCTGCAGCATGTTTCCGCGCATGGCATCGATGGCCGCGGTAAGCGGCAGCGCCTGGACGAACGGCTGAAGCACCGCGGGAAAGCGGCTGGCTGAAAAGAAAACGCCGGACATGATCCACATGGGCAGCATGACCAGGTTCATCAGGCCCGAGGCGGCTTCCATGGTCCTGGCCCGGGAGGAGACCAGCAAGCCTAACGCGGAGAACGCCATGGAGGTGAGCAGGCACAGGAAGGCCAGTGCCGGCAGCGAGCCGCGCAGCGGCACTCCAAAGGCCAGCCGCGCGAAGCCGAGAAAGACCGCGACCTCAATCACCAGCATGGCCAGGCGCGAAAGCAGAAACGAGGCAAGATATTGCCAGCGGGGCATGGGCGAAGCCACCATGCGCTTGAGCAGTTTCTTTTGCCGGGCCTCAACGATGGCAAAACCCAACCCCCACATGGCCGAGCCCATCAGGTTCATCCCCAGCAGCCCGGGCACCACAAAATCGATGTAGCGCGAGCCGGTCTCGTGGATCAGCCGGTTCTCAACCTGCACGGCGTCACGCCTGCCGGCCGCGGCTTGCAGGTCGCGATCTACCAGCAGGCGGGCGGTTCGCGCATCGGGGTTGGTGTCGTCGTATTTGTAGGCCACGCCATCCGGCTTCTGTAGCACGAGCAACAGAATGTGTCCCGTGGCCAGGGCGTGCGTGCCGGCAGACTCGTTCAGAGTGGTGGCCGTCAGGCTGTTGTCCGCGGCCAGGGCCTGGGTCAGTTGCGTGGTGGTGGCGGCTACCTGCAACACATCCGCCGGGCGGTTGCGGAAGGCGATTCCCAGCCCCATGGCCAGCAGAATGGGAAAGATGAAGATCCAGAAGATGGCCTCCGGCTCGCGCAGGATGAGCAGAAACCGGGTTCGCGTCAGTTGATAGAGGCTGCTCAGCTCCAGCTTATTCATCGCGCAGATTCCTCCCTGTCAACTGCACAAAAACATCTTCAAGGCTTGCCGAGTGAGTGCGAAACTCGCTCAGATGCAGCCCCTGTGCGGTAAGCGCGGCAAAGATGCGCGGCACGGCGGTATGCAACTGGCTGACGGCAAGCTGATGGAGTCCGGCATCCACGCGGTGCGACTGCACGCCGGGAATGGCCAAGAGCAGCGCCGGGTCGACCACGGCGCGATCGATCTCGTGCCCGGCGACGGCGAACTCCACAATGTCCTCGCCGCCCACGGAGGCGATCAGTTGCTGCGAGGTGCCCAGCGCAATCACCCGGCCGTGATCCATGATGGCAACGCGGTCGCACAACCGCTCCGCCTCTTCCATGTAGTGCGTGGTCAGGATGATGGTGCGGCCCGCCTGCTTCAGTTCGTCCACCAGATCCCACAAGTGGCGCCGCGCCTGCGGATCGAGGCCGGTGGTCGGCTCATCCAGAAACAGCAGTTCGGGATCGCCCACCAGCGCACAGGCCATTGCCAGCCGCTGCTTCTGCCCGCCGGAGAGACCTCCTACGCGCGAGCTGCGCTTCTCATCCAGTTGTGCCGTCCGGATCGACGCCTCAACCGGGATTCCGTGCCTGAAAAAGCTCCGGAACAGGCGCAGGGTCTCTTCCACCGTGAGCTTGTCGGGAAACTGCGTCTCCTGCAGTTGAATGCCGATGCGCTGGCGCAGTTCGCTGGCGTTGGCGCGCCAGTTCAGGCCCAGCAGCTCGACCGTTCCTTCATCGGGCGCGGTGAGCCCTTCGCAGATTTCGATGGTTGTGGTTTTGCCCGCGCCATTGGGTCCCAGCAGGCCGAAACACTCGCCGCGCGCCACTTCCAGGTCCAGGCCATCCACCGCCTGCACATCGGCGAAGGCCTTGCGGAGGCCGCGCAGCAGCAGTGTAGGGACGTTAGCGGGCGTGCGGAGTCCGGCAGCATTTCCCGGTTCGGCCGTTGCGCCTCCGCCTGCGTATTTTGCGCCGTCCGTCATCGACCCAGAGTACCGCATCTTCGCCTCAATCCCCACCTTCTCGGGTGCAATTGAACTGTGGTGCGGGTAAACTGGAAGCATGGCGGAGATCAAGCGCAGAAAAACAGGAACGGTCAGGATTGGGCAGGTTCGCGTGGGCTGGGAGGTTCCGGTTGTCGTGCAGTCGATGACCAACACCGACACGGCCGACATTGCAGGCACCATCGAGCAGGTAGCGGCTCTGGCGTTGGCGGGCTCTGAGATTGTGCGCGTCACGGTGAACAACGAAGAGGCTGCGGCTGCCGTTCCGCACGTCGTCGAGGGCCTGGAGAAGCGCGGCATCCACGTGCCCATCGTGGGCGATTTCCATTACAACGGCCACCTGCTGCTGAAGAAGTTTCCAGCCACGGCGCGCGCCCTCGCGAAGTACCGCATCAATCCCGGCAACGTCTCCGTGGGACGCAAGAACGACGACAACTTCCGCATCATGATCGAGTGCGCGGTCGAAAACCAGAAGCCGGTGCGCATCGGCGTGAACTGGGGCTCGCTTGACCAGTCGCTGCTGACGCGCATGATGGACGAGAACAGCCGCCAGGCCCATCCCCTGCCCGCCCGCGAGGTGATGATGGAGGCCATGGTGGTCAGCGCGCTGGAGTCGGCCGCCGCCGCCGAGCACTACGGACTGCGAAGCGACCAAATCATTCTCTCCGCCAAGGTTTCCGGCGTGCGCGACCTGATCGACGTCTATACCAATCTGGCCAGCCGTTGCGAGTATCCGCTGCACCTGGGGCTGACCGAGGCCGGCATGGGCGCCAAGGGCCTGATCGCTTCCACGGCCGGCCTTGCTCCGCTGCTGCTGGCCGGCATCGGCGACACCATCCGTGTCAGCCTGACGCCGAAGCCCGGCGGCGACCGGACTGAAGAAGTGTTGGCAGCTCAACAGGTTCTGCAGTCGCTCTCGATTCGCAGCTTCATGCCGCAGGTGACCAGTTGCCCCGGCTGCGGCCGCACCACCAGCACCTATTTCCAGGAGCTCGCCGAGCAGATTCAGAGCTACCTGCGGACCTCGATGCCGGAGTGGCGCAAGCAGTACCCCGGCGTGGAAGAGCTGAAGCTGGCCGTCATGGGCTGCATCGTCAACGGCCCCGGCGAATCCAAGCACGCGAACCTGGGCATCAGCCTGCCCGGCACATTCGAGGAGCCCAAGGCGCCGGTCTACGTGGACGGCAAACTCTACAAGACCCTGCACGGCGACACCATTGTGGCGGAGTTCAAGGAGATTCTCGACCACTACGTCGTGAGCCACTACGGACAGGGAGCAAAGAGCGGTGAACTGGTAGGGGCTCGGTAATCCGGCTTCTGGCGGAAGCCGCGCCGAAGGATCAGTGGCTTTCGTTTCCATTTCCGCTGTATTCGCGCTAGGCTGTCAGCATCCATCCGGAGATATTTTGCGATGCGCCTGCGCCGCTTACATTCGCTCGTCCTCCTATTTGCCGTAGCGCCTCTGACGGCTCTGGCCGGATCACCCAAGTCCTGCGTCAGCGCGGATGAAGCCTCCAAATTCTTAAACAAAGACATTTGCGTTACCGCGCATGTCTATGATGTGGTGACGCTTCCGGACGGGACGCGCTTCCTGGACGTGTGCACGCCGCAGACCCCGGACGAAGGGTGCCGCTTCACCATCATGAGCCTCTGGGAGGATCACGATGAGGTTGGTGAACTGCGCAAGTACCGCGATATGAACGTGCAGATTCGGGGCATCGTGCGGCCCATGCACGGCCGGGCGGGGATGGTGCTGAGCCATGCAAGGCAGTTCAATGGCGGGCCGCCCAAGTTCAAGCCCAACCCCCTGCTGGCGCGCGGCTTTAATGCGCAACAGGAGCGGCCACCGGTTTACGACCCCAACCTGCGATCGCAGGGCTCAGGGCGTGCGTTCATGAACCGGCGGGACCAGGAGACCCGGCCGGTAAAGTAGGGTATTCCCGGCCCTGCTCTGTCACGGATGCTCCCGGCTTTCCCTCTGCTGAACTGGCAGGTTTTAGCTCCCAATTTCTATTGCGTAGAATTACCTTCTCCTGCCGCATACTGGAGAAGCAAAGGAGCTTTCAGACAGGCCGAAAAGCGGGGCAAAAGAAAGAAATTAATTTATTTTTCCTTTTTTAAGCACTTTTTTCATCCCGTCGACTTATGCAAGTTAATTAGAATCAGTGTTTTAAAAGTTATGCCTGTTAACTGATCAGTAACTGGAAACCGTCAGTTTTGGCCCATTTTTAGTCAAATAATGCGGTATTTGCGCAAAAAACGCTCGTTTTCGCCTCGAAATTCACTGCGTTTTCCTGTCGCGTCCACCGCCTGCCCGGTCTTGCCCGCCGGGGAGTTCAGGGCGTCTCTTCCAGCGGCGGAGCAAAGCGCGCTCCCACCTGCAGAATCACGCAGGAGATGACCAGGAACACCAGCGTCGCGCCCAGGCCGATGCGCAGACTCCGGGTGCGATCGGAGATAGCGCCGATGATCTGCGGCGAAAACGTGTCTCCGAAGAAGTGAATGCAGAAGAGGTTAAAGGAGATGGCCGTGGCGCGGACCGGCGCGGAGACCGAGTTGACGATCGCGGCGTTCAACGGTCCGGTGTTGAGGAAGAGAAAGAACTCGGTCACAAGAAGCACCGGAATGGACCAGGCAGGCGGCCCGAAGAACAACAAAATTCCACAAGGCAGGGTGAGGGCTACGCTCCAGAATGAGAGCAGGTAGAGAGCGCGGTAGTTGGTGCGCAGCCAGCGCTGCGCCAGCCAGCCGCCCACCAGCGTTCCGGCGATGCCGTCGACAACGGTGATGGCGCTGACCACGAGGCTGGCGTTGGCCACCGAGTAGCCGGCGGTGCGGTGCAGAAAGGTGGGAACCCAGGCGGAGATGCCGCCCATGGCGAAGGTAAGCGTGGCCAGGCCCATGGTTGCTGTGAGGAACGCCGGGTTGCGAAAGAGGCCCAGAACCGTGGAGCGGTCTGCCGTGGGCCGGACGTGGTCACTGGCGCCGCGCTCCGGTTCGCGGCCCAGCCAGCCGTAGAGCGCGGCAACAACCAGGCCGGGGAGGGCGCAGACAAAGAACGGAGCGCGCCAGCCCCAGAGCGTGCCCAACTCCCCTCCGGCCAGATAGCCGAGGGCAGCGCCGACGGGAATGGCCAGGTAAAAGAAAGTAAGAATGCGGTTGCGCTCCCGCTCGGGATAGAAGTCGGCCAGCACGGCCGGGGCAAAGATGCAGAAGGTGGCCTCGCCGACGCCGACCAGGGCATGGCGGGCATAGAGGGTCCAGTAGCTATGGACCCAGGCGGTGCCCAGTGTGGCCACGCTCCACAGCACCGCGCCGCCGATAATCAGCGGCTTGCGCCGGAAGTGGTCGCCGAGCCAGCCGGTGAGCGGCGCGGCAATCATGTAAAAGACAAACATCGCCGTGGTCAGCGCGCCCATCTGCTGATCGGTGGCGTGAAATTCCCGTTGGATCAGCGGCTGCGCGCCGGGCAGGATGTAGCGGTCAATGTAGTTGAGCAGGTTGAGCGCGACGAGCAGCAGAAACGTGACCAGCGCGGGGCTGATGCGGGAGCGGAGCGGCTGGGGCGCAGTAGGCAAGTGGGCTCATTCCCGCGAAGAACGGCGGGAGGTATAACGAATATCACAATCGGCTCATACCGGCCCATTTGCCGGCAACAATTTACGCCGTGGGCCGCGGCCAGCGGGCTTCGACCGTGGTGCCGATGCCGCCGCGGGGACGGAACTCGCCGCGCACTACAGCCCACACCGGGTCACAGGCCTTGACCACGTCCACCAGCACCTGGTTGACGATGTTCTCCTGAAAAATGCCCAGGTTGCGGTAGCTGAACAGGTACTCTTTCAGGGATTTCAGTTCCAGGCAGCGCTCGCGGGGCATGTAGCGGATGGTGAGTATGCCGAAGTCCGGCAGGCCGGTTTTGGGGCAAACGGAGGTCATTTCCGGGTCGTCGATCAGAATCTCGTAGCCGGGAAACTGGTTCTGCCAGGTTTCAATGGCGGGAAAGGGGAAGTCGAGGCCGGCCTTGGCGTGTTTGTCGGTATAGCGCGGTTCGGGTGCCATTTTTCTATTGTACGAGCCTGGAAAGTCGGCGCGCGGACGCAGGCGGCAGCAAGATTGGTCCTTGTAGAATTTTTTGCTTCGTAAGGAGTTGTTTGTGAGTCCTATATACTGACTCTGGTTAAATGAATGGCTGAAGAGAGAAAGCAAACAGATCGGTTCCGGCTTTGGCTTTGGAGAGGCCTGGGCGTACTGATAGTCATCCTGTTCTTTGCGACGCGTTATTTGATGCGGGATGAACTGCCGGTGCGTGAGGTGCAGGCGAGCCGCCAGGTGCTGCAGAACACGGTGAGCACCAACGGCCGCGTGGAGCCGGAGATGAACTACGAGTTTTACAGCCCCATCTCGACCACTGTGAAAGCGGTCTATGCGCAACCCGGCGACCAGGTGCCGGCAGGCAAGCTGCTGCTGGTGCTGAACGACATGGATGCGCGGGCACGTCTGGCTGCGGCGGAAAGCGGCGTAAGAGCAGCCCAGGCAGCCGTCGAGGCTGCCACTCACAATGGAACCCGGCAAGAGCAGCAAATGTCTGCGGCCGATATGGCCCGCAGCAAGCTGGAGCGCGACCAGGCGCAACACGATCTGGATGCGCTGATCAAGCTCAAGCAAACCGGTGCGGCCTCAAGCAGCGAGGTGTCGGCAGCGCAGGAACGGTTGAACACGGCTGAAGCCAACCTGCACGCATCCGAACAAAGCGCCCACAGCCGTTTCTCGCCCGCTGAGGAAGAGCGCGCCAAGGCAGCGCTTGCCGATGCAGAGGCCAATCTCGCGTCGGCGAGGCAGGTACTGGCGCAGACAACGATCCATGCTCCGGTGGCCGGAACAATCTTCAGCATGGATGCCCAACCAACTCAGTTTGCCGAAGCAGGCATGCTGCTGTTGCAGATGGCGGACCTGCGTCATGAACGCGTGCGCGCCTATTTCGACGAGCCGGAGATCGGCAGTCTTGCGGTGGGCCAGAAGATTCTGATCAAGTGGGACGCCAAGCAGGGTCAGGAGTGGCACGGGCACATCATTCGCACTCCGGTAACGGTGGTTACCTATGGCACGCGCTCGGTGGGTGAGGTGCTGGTGGAGATTGACGATCCGCACAGCGGGCTGTTGCCCAAGACCAACGTGACGGTCACGGTGACCACTTCCAGCCAGCCAGACACGCTGAGCATTCCCCGCGAAGCGTTGCACTCTGAGAACGGAAAACCCTACGTTTTCAGGGTGGTGAACGACCGGCTGGTACGAACTCCAGTGACCACGGGAACTGCCAACCTGACCCAGGCTTCCATTCTCTCCGGACTCAAGGAGGGAGACTGGGTGGCGAGCGGGACGACCAATGGGCAACCGTTGCAGGCGGGCATTCCGATCAAGGTTGTGCGGTGACGCTATTGAGGTGTGCAGCAAGTGTACTGGCGGCAGTCGTGGCGGTTTCAGCGTCTGCACAGGGCGCAAGAGAGCCGCTGGCGCTGGTGAATGCAGCGTTGCAGGCAGGCGAAGCCGACAAGGCGCTGGCTTTGCTGCATTCGCTTCCTCAGGCAGGAACGAGGCTGGCCGAGGCGCAAAACCTGGAGTGCCGCGTGCGGTTGACGCTGGAACAATGGGACACTGCCGCGCAAGCCTGCGAGCAGGCTGTGCGGCTGGATAAGCAGAACTCCAACTATCACCTGTGGCTGGGCCGCTCATTGGGCGAGAAGGCCAGCCGGGCCTCGTTTCTTAACGCCTATTCGCTGGCCAAGCGTGTGCGGATGGAGTTTGAAGAGGCGGTGCGGTTGAATCCGCGCAATGGCGAGGGGCTTGCGGATCTGGGCGAGTTTTACAAAGAGGCCCCCGGGGTGGTGGGAGGCGGCACAGGCAAGGCCGAGCAAGTGGCCGCGCAACTGGACCGAGTGGATGCGGCGAAGGCACAAATTCTGCGGGCCCGCATTGCCGAAGAACGCAAAGACTACGGCACCGCGGAGCGGGAGTTGAAACAGGCGATTGCAGCCAGCCAGCATCCCGCGCGCGAATGGACAATGCTGGCGAGTTTTTATCGCCGCCGGGCGCGCTGGACGGAACTGGACTGGGCGATTCACAATTGCGTGAACCTTGCGGAACGGGACAAACATGCGGGCGTGGCGCTCTATGACGGGGCGGGCGTGCTGATGGAATCCCATCGGGACCCGGCGCTGGCCGCAAAGATGCTTGAGGATTATCTTGCCGGTTCCTCTAAAACCGAGGAGGCGCCGGCATTTGTGGCGCATCTCCGGCTGGCGCGCCTGAAAGAGCAGCTTGGCGATGCCGCAGCCGGAAAACGGGAACGGGCAGCAGCCCTGGCACTGGCGCAAGAGTACAGACCCGCGCAGGAGTTCAGACATTGACGGGAACGGAGCACGTAAAGATGGAACACAATCCGCGCAAGGTCTGGGCTCGCATTCTCACCGGAATGGTGCTGTCTTTCTCGCCGGCCCTGCTTTGTTCACAGCTATCGCTGAGCACGGTGGTAGATCTGGCGCAAGCGAACAGCAGTGCGGTCAAACTGGCGCAGGCGGATGTGAAGAAAGCTCAGGCAGCGCTGGCTGAGACCCAGGACGTTTATATACCGACCCTGGCAATCGGCTCCACGGTTGGCTATTCCGTGGGATTTCCCACCGGGCAACCCTCCATCGCCAACGCTTCGACGCAGTCTCTGGTGTTGAGCTTTCCTCAGCGGCAATACATCAAGGCAGCCCGCGCGGGCGTGCAGGCGGCATCCCTTGGGCTCAGGAACGCGCAGGAGCAAGTGGCTCTGGATGCCTCGACGGCGTATATCGAACTGGATACGGTGAACAGGGAACTGGACGTGGCGCGCCAGCAGGAAACCTATGCGAGCCGGCTTGTGGAGATCGAGCAGGAACGGTCCGAGGCCGGCGTAGACCCCTTGAACGATTGGCTGCAGGCACGTCTTACCGCGGCCCAACTGAAGCTCAAGCGTCTGCATCTGGAAACGCGCGCCGGCACGCTCTCAAAGCAGCTTGCCACGCTGACCGGACTGCCAGTGGGCTCCATTGCGCCCGATCACGCCAGCATTCCCGAGATTCCCTCGTTCAAGGCTCTGGATGCCGGGCACACGATGGCCGGCATCGAGTCGGCTAGCGTACTGGCCCGTTCCAAGCAACTGCAAGCGCGCGGCGACAACCTGGCTCGACGGCGCCCGCAGGTTGTATTTGGGGCGCAGTACAACCTGGACTCGGATAAGCTGAACAACTACTCCACCTATTTCAATCACTACACACCCAACAATTTCGGTTTTGGATTCTCGATTCAGATACCGGTGTTCGATATCGGGCAGCGCGCCAAGGCCAGGGAATCCGCGGCCGATGCGCTGCGCGCACAAGTTGAAGCCGAACAGGCGGTGCGGCAGAACGACGTGGAGATTGCGACGCTGACCGGCAGCCTGCGCGAGTTGGACGCCCTGGCGGAGATTGCCAGCCTGAAGCAGCAGATCGCCCATGAACAGTTGGCTGCCGTTCTGGCGCAATTGGAACTGGGAAACGGCGCCGCAGCCGGCCCCGGCGCGCAGCCGCAACAGACACCCAAAGCCGAAGAGCTGGCCCGCATTGACGAGCGGCAGAAATTTGCAGACTCCCTGGACGCGGAACTGGACCTGAGCAAGGCGCGGCTTGGCCTGATGCGCGCGCTGGGCCACATGGAAGACTGGCTGCACGAACTGCACACAAAGTAACCGGAATCGCAAGCGAACGTCTCAAAATTCGTGAAAATGTTAGAATTGAAGGGATGCCTATGCCCCTGAAAACCCTGTTTCTGAATCCGCCCTCGTTTGAGAATTTTGACGGTGGCGCGAGCTCGCGCTGGCCGGCAACACGCGAGATTGAGTCTTACTGGTACCCGGTGTGGCTTACCTATCCGGCAGGCTTGCTGGAGGGTTCACGCGTACTCGATGCCTCGCCGCACCATGTTTCCCCCGAAGAGACCATCAAGATTTGCAAGGACTATGAGTTTCTGGTGCTGTTCACCTCAACCATGGGCTGGCATGGCGACCAGCGGCTGGCCGAAGCCATCAAGTCGGCCAATCCCTCGATTCGCATCAGCTTTGTTGGGCCACCGGTGACCACGGATACGGAGAAGGCGCTCAACGAATGCGCGGCAATCGATTTTATCTGCCGCCGCGAATTTGATTATTCCGTTGTCGAATTTGCGCAGGGAAAGCCGCTGAACGAAATTCTCGGCATCAGCTACAAGCTGGACGGGAAGATCGTACACAATCCCGACCGCCCGCAGGTGGAAGACCTGGACGCGATGCCCTGGGCCACCAAGATCTACAAGCGCGACCTGGACGTAACGCGCTACAACGTGCCCTTCCTGCAGCATCCGTATATCGCGCTCTACTCCACGCGCGGCTGCCCGGCGCAGTGTACCTTCTGCCTGTGGCCGCAGACCCTGAGCGGTCATGCCTGGCGCAAGCGCTCCACCGACGATGTGGCCGCCGAGCTGGCCTGGGCCAAGGAGAATTTTCCGGAGGTCAAGGAGTTCTTCTTCGACGACGATACCTTCAATATTCAGAAGGCCCGCACCATCGAGCTGTGCGCAAAGCTGAAGCCGCTGGGGCTTACCTGGAGCTGCACCTCGCGCGTGACCACGGACTACGACACGCTCAAGGCCATGAAGGAAGCCGGTTGCCGGCTGCTGATCGTAGGCTTCGAGTCCGGCGATCCGCAAATCCTCAAGAACATCAAGAAGGGCGCTACCGTGGAACGCGCGCGCGCCTTCGCCAAGGATTGCAGGAACCTGGGCCTGACGGTGCACGGCGACTTTATTCTCGGGCTGCCCGGCGAGACCAAGGAGTCGATCCAGAACACCATCAAGTTTGCCAAGACGCTGGACGTGGAAACCATTCAGGTATCCATTGCGCACGCCTTCCCCGGCACCGAATTCTACGACTACGCCAAGGCCAACGGCTTTATCACCAACGAGAGCATGGAAGACGGCGGCGGACACCAGATGGCGCACATCGAGTATCCCGGGCTGCCCACCGACTACGTGATGGAAATGGTGCACCGTTTCTACGACGAGTATTACTTCCGCCCCAAGGCCGCTTTCCGCGTGATCTGGAAGGCTTTTGTGAATCGCGATCTGCCGCGGCTTTATGTCGAGGCCAAATCGTTCCTTAAATTGCGTGCGCAGCGCAACAAGATGGTCAAGGCCGCGCGCAGCAAACAAGCCGAACCGCCAGCCCCCGCAAAAGCCGGCGCCTAGACAAAACCGGTCCTATCCCTTCGAGGGCGAACATCCGCCGCGGCGGAGATTCGCCCTCGACCTGCATCGGAAGATCCACAAGGATCATCAAAACGATGATGTCGCACGCAAGACTATCGCCACGCCAATACATGATTCTGGGTTTGGTTGCCGTGTCCGCTCCGCTGGGCGATACCTGCCTGTCGCGCGGAATGACCAACCTGCCCGCCATTACGCTGGCCCATCCCGGCACGCTGATTGCCGCGGTGTTTACTCCCTGGATTGCAGTGGGCATCGCGCTGCTGATCGGTTTTTTTGCCAGCTACCTTACGGCTCTTTCCTGGGCCGATCTGACCTACGTGCTTCCGGCCACGGCCTTCGGCAACGTGATTGTCGCGCTGCTCTCGCGCTACTGGCTGCAGGAGCCCATCTCGCTGGAACGCTGGTCGGGGATTGCTCTGATCACGCTGGGCGTGGGCTTTGTGGCGCAGGGACCATCGCTCACGGTAAGGCCGGAGCCCGCCGTTGAAGTGGAAGCGGCCGTGGAACAGGAGCAGGCGCGATGACGATTCCCTACCCTGCCGCGCAGCCCGGATTCTGGTCCGCGACGGCCATGATTGCCGCCATCGTACTCACCTCGACCGCAGGCGAAGTGCTGACCGCGGCCGCCATGAAGTCGGTTGGCGACCTGGACGATATTCGCGCCCACTCCGGCCTGAAGGGCGCCATCCGCGCCGTACTCACCTGCCCGCTGTTCTTTGCCGGGGTGAGCTTTCTGGCGCTGGCTTTCTTCTCTCTGCTGTTCGCGTTGAACCACCTGAACCTGAGCCTCGTAGCTCCGGCCTCAGCCTCGCTGACGCTGGTCACCAACGCCATTGCCGCGAAGCTCTTTCTCAAAGAGAACGTCGATCGCCGCCGCTGGACCGCAGCAGTGCTGGTTTGTGTGGGCGTCTATTTGCTGGCGCACTGAAATGCAGCTTCTAGCCTCTAGCTACTAGCTTATAGCTCTTAGCTGATCCAGCGCATCAGACCTTGAGGCTTGAGGTCAGGTTCGAGGATCGTGCGCTGCTCGCCAAGCGCGTTGCAGAGGGCCTCGGCGGCCAGATGGCCTGAGCGCGCCGCGCTCTCCATGGTGGAGGGCCAACCGGTAGCTGTCCAGTCGCCCGCCAGAAAGCAGTTGGGCCACGGCGAGACGGATGTGGGCCGCGCGGCATCGATTCCCGGGGGCACTCCGAAGGTGGCGCGCATCTCCTTTACCAGCGCGGCCTTTTCCAGGTGCGCCGAAGCGGCGGCGGGAAAGAATTCGCCCAGTTCGCGAACGGCCTGCCCGATGGCCCGCTCGCGGGTAAGCTGGGCAAACTCGCGCGAGGCGCTGATGACGAGTTCGAGATAATGTCCCTTGCGCCAAGGCTGCAGGCGGCTCTTGTTGTACATCCAGTGAATCTCGCGGTCCAGAAGCACGGCGTGGTCGAGTGTGGTGATCTCGCGGTCGAACCACAGATGCACGCTGCAGATGGGCCAGTGCTCGTGGCGCTGCAACTGCCGGCAGAGCGCATCGGCTCCATCGCTTGGCGGCATCTGCGGCAGCAGTTTGGCGGTCGCCTCAAAGGGCAGCGCCAGCACCAGAAAATCGGAGGCCCGTGCGCCGGCGCGCGTGGCCACGGTCCATTGCCGGTTCTGCTCGTCCCACTGCACCGACTCTATATTCGTGTTGAACAGAACGCTCGAGCCGCGCGCCTGAAGAAATGCCTGCGCGCCCGCATAGAGTTCGCTCAGCGGAACCGCGCTCATGCCCATGCTGCCCGCAAAGGCTGAATTCATGAACAGTTCGCGGATCACCTTGGCCGCATAGGGCAGCGCGATGGAATCGATGCCGGCGTTGAGTGCGCTGGCAATGACCAGACGCCAGAAACGGTTGAGCGCGCCTTGCGTCTGGCCGTTGCGCCTGAGCCATGCGCCGAGAGATTCTGTCGAGTTGCCGGGCACCGGGCGCATGAGGGCAGAGAAGGCGCGGGCTAGCGAGAGCTTGTCGGCCAGCGTAAAGGCGTGCGCGGAGAGCAGCTTCGGCAGGCCATGCAAGGGCGCGGGAAGCCAGGACGGCCCAAGCTGCGAGCGCCTTCCGCCGGGCTCGATCATGGTCATGTCGCTGGTCCAGCGAATGCGGTCTGCAACGCCGATGCGCCGGTAGAAGCCGGTGAGATTGGTACAGCAGCCGAAGAGCACGTGCTGGCAGTTGTCGATGACTTCATCGACGCCCGGATGCAGATAGGAACTGGCCCGCCCGCCGAGATAGCCGCGCCGCTCAAGCAGTTGCACGCGGAAGCCGGCCTGAGCCAGCGCGCAGGCCGCGCTCATGCCCGCCACGCCGCCGCCCACGACGGTGACGGTCTTTCCGGAATTGCGCTGCGAACTATTCAACGAAAAGTCTCTCATGGTTGAAGGGTGCAGGCTTCAGAACTGGACAACAGAGCGCTTGCGCACATGCATCACGCGAACAGCCGGGCCAGTCCCTGGCGCGTAAGGCCAACAATCAGAATCGCGAGTTTCTCCGCCAGGGGCACGCTGGCGCGGCGGGAAAAGACATCGCAGTCCGCGCGGCGAATGCGCTTCAGCAGCGCGTGATAAATGGCTACCAGCACCCACAGCGCCGGCCGGCTCTCCTTGTCGATCAGCGGCATGAGCAACTGTGCGGACTCGTAGAATTTTTCCGCGCGCCCTGCAATCTCCGCAATCAGCGCGCGTTCGCTGGGCGTGGGCGGCGTACCGAGTTTGTGGCGGAGAAGAGAGTCCAGGGGAACGTGGTGCGCGGCCAGGTCTTCAAGCGGCAGGTAAACACGGTTGCGTTCCGCATCCTCAGCCACATCGCGCAGAATGTTGGTGAGTTGGAACGCAATGCCCGTCTCCTCGGCCAGCTTCTCAGCGCGGGGATCTTTATAGCCGAAGATGCGAATGCAGACCAGGCCCACGACCGAGGCCACCAGGTAGCAGTAGCGGTAGAGATCGGCAAAGGTGGCATAGGTATCGGGCGCATCGCTCGTACCTGCATTGAGGTCCATGGTTACGCCGGCCACCAGTTCATCCAGAAGGCTGAGCGGAATGTTGAAGCGCTCGATGGTATCGCGTACGGCGACAAAAACCAGGTCGGAAGAGTCGCCGCCATGACAGACGCCGCGCCAGTCGGCCAGCCAGAGCTCGATGCGGCGGCGGCGCTCTTCGCGGGAGAGGCTTTCGTCGTCGGACAGATCGTCGGCCTGGCGCATGAAGGCATAGATGGCGCAAATGGCATTGCGCCGCGGCATGGGCAGGGCGACAAAGGCGTAGTAAAAATTCTTGGCTTCGCGCCTGGCGATCGCCCGGCACGCAGCGTAAGCCGCATCCAATTTTGGATTGTGTTTCACTCGGCCTTCCCTGTGGAGCGGCTATTGAGAGCCAGAAAAGGCAGCAGCCTGGCGCTGACGGCGCGCAACGCGAGCCTGAGCTTGGTGGTCTTCGAGATGGCCGGCCGAGCGCTGAGCACGTCGTAGCTTTGGCGCTCGATGGCGCGCAGAATCTCAAGGCCGCCGCGGCTGAACAGGTCAAGATCCAGAGCCAGGCCGCGGTTGACCATGCCGATCAACGGCAGCCCTTCGGCAAAAAGATTGCGCGCATACTCCACTTCAAAGCGGAGCAAGCCACGAAACTCGGGCGTGGCCACACCGTTGGCGATGAGGTCTTCGCTGACATGGAAGAAATCCATGTCTTCCTGCGGCAGATAGATGCGGCCGCGGGCGTAATCCTCGCGCACGTCCTGCCAGAAATTGGCCAACTGCAGCGCGGAACAGGTGGCGTCCGAGAGCCGGAACCGCTCCTCATCCGCTTCTCCGCAGACGTAGAGCACCAGGCGGCCCACCGGATTGGCCGAGTAATGGCAATAAGAAAGCACGTCGCGCATGGTCGGGTAGCGCGTAAAGACCTGGTCCTGGCGAAAGGCGGTCAGCAGATCGGCAAAAGGCTCTTTGGGAATGGAGCACTCATGGATGGTCTCGCCGAGCGCCACAAACACCGGATGGCGCGCGCGGCCCTCATAGCAGGCGTCGAGCTCGCGATTCCAGAGGTTGAGCAGCGCCAGGGCCTGCGCCGTGTTGCCGACCTCGTCGCCCAGGTCGTCGGAGATGCGGCAATAGGCGTAGATGGCGTGAAAATGGGGGCGCAGCGCCTTGGGCAAAAACCACGTGGCTACGTGAAAGTTTTCGTAATGCGACTCGGCCAGGCGCTGGCACCAGGCGCGAGCCTCTTCAAGCGTGGGCACGGTTTCAGGGAAGCGATAGTCCGGCGGCAGCGCAGCCCAGCCACGCGCGACGAGTTCATCCTGACTCAGCGGCTCGGCTTGCTCCTCCGGTTGCATGGTTCCCGTTCTCATCGCCACGCCTCAGGGCACAATTGCGGTCTTGATCTCGCTGCCACGGTTCATCAGCTTCTCAAAGACGCGGTTGAGTTCGTAGAGGTGGGCGTGGCCGGTGATGAAGGCTTGCGCCTGGAAGCGTCCGCCGGCGATCAGTTCCAGAGCCTTGCGGCAGATGGCCGGGGTGTGATGAAAGGTGGCGCGCAGGGTGATGTCGCTGTAGTGGATGCGATTGGTGTCCAAAGTGACATGGGTTCCCAGGGCGCATCCGCCGAAAAAGTTCACGGTGCCGCCCTTGCGCACCAGTTCCACCGCCTCCTGCCACGATTCGGGCACGCCAACCGCTTCAATGGCGATGTCCACGCCGCGGTTTTTGTCAGTGAGCGCGCGGGTGTCGCGGATAGCCTTGCGAATGCTCGTGGTCTGCACCACGTGGGCCGCGCCCAACTGGTGCGCCGCCTCCACCTGGCCGTCGTGCTTGACGATGGCGATGGCGCGGCAACCGGCCAGCGCGGCAACGTGCAGAATCATCAGCCCCAGCGGGCCGCCGCCGATCACGGCCACCGTATCGCCGGAGCGGGGGTGGGAGTCTTCAAAGCCATGCACGGCGCAGGCCAGAGGCTCAGTCAGCGCGGCGTGCTCCAGCGGCACATGAGCGGGAACCAGGAGGGTATTCTTGGCCACGATGCGGGCCGGAATGCGGATGAATTCGGCATAGGCGCCGTTGTTGAACAGCAGGTCGTCGCAGAGGTTTTCCTGGCCGCGTTCGCAGAAATAGCAATGCCCGCAGGGCGCGGAGTTGAGCGCCACCACGCGGTCGCCGGGTGCAAAATTTGTAACGCCCTCGCCGGCTTCGACTACTGTACCCGCCAACTCATGGCCGAACAACGCGGGAGGAACGATCATGCGGGCATGATAGCCGCGGCGGAATACCTTCAAATCCGTGCCGCAGGTGAGCGCGGCGCCCACGCGGACAATGAGTTCGCCGGGTGCGGCTTCGGGCAACGGAACCCGTTCAATGCGAATATCTTCACGACCGTGGAGGATTGCGGCCTTCATGGTTGTCGCCATCAAGTCCCTCCTACTCTGCCCCGGCTCCAGACACAGGTTCAATCATAACCTTCATGGAGTCGCTCTTGGGATGCGATGCAATATCAATTGCTTCAACCGCCTGTTCCAGCGGAAAGCGGTGCGAAATCAGTTGCGTCAAGTCGAATCCGTTGCAATAGCCGTTCAGCACCAGGTCAGTGACCTCGTCCAGGATCGGGAACGAGGATGAGTATGAACCGAGCAGGGTCTTCTCGTCTACGCACACCGCAGCCGGGTCGATGGTGGCTTCGCCGTGCTGTGTCTGGGCAAAAAGCATGACCCGGCCGCCGGGCCGCGCCGCGGCCATTGCGGTCTGAATCAGGGCATTGCCACCCACCGCCAGAATCACGGCGTCTGCGCCCCGGCCCTCGGTTTCCTGAAATACCCGTTCCACCACATTTTCAGTGCCGGCTTGGATGGGGTCTTTGAGCCCGAAGCGCGCTGCAATGGCGTGGCGCTCAGGATAGAGATCGGAGGTGAGGACGCGCGCCCCGGTGGTCCGGCTGGCCAACGCCGCGTGCATCAGGCCGATGGGGCCCTGCCCGATGACCAGAACCGTATCGTCCGCGGCAAGATTGAGCAGTTTCACGCCTTTGAGCACGGTGTTCACCGGCTCAATAAAGGCTGCCTGCTCAAAGGGAACGCCGTCGGGAATGCGGACCACCCCGCGGTTGGCGACAATAAAATCCATCACCCGGATGTACTCCGCAAATCCGCCGCCGGAGGGCTCAAAACCCGCGGTGACGCCGGTTTTCTTGTAAAGCGGGCACTGCGCCGGGGTCTGTTTGCGGCAGTAATAGCACTGGCCGCAGGGAACGTGGTGAAAGCTCATCACGCGCTCGCCCACGGCAAAACTCGTGACGCCCTCGCCCACGGCGACGATGGTTCCCGCCATCTCGTGGCCGAAGATGCGCGGTGCGGAGTGGGAGCCCATGTGAATTTTCTTGAGGTCCGTGCCGCAGACGCCGCAGGTGGCGACCTTGATGAGCAGTTCGCCGGGGCCGATGCGGGGCACCGGGACGGTTTCAACGCGCATGTCGTCGATGCCGCGATAGACCACGGCGCGCATGGTGGCGGGAATTCCAGTTTCGAGCAGGTTTTTAGCGCTAGCGATTTGGGTAGCCATTGCGGTTCCGGACTGCTCCTGATGGATCCAGATTTGCGAGCAAGGACTCCCCGATCGCCTGGGCGGCCTTGGTACTATTTTCACCCATCCGCATCAGTGCAGGCCAGCACCAGGGTCTGAAAACAGCAAAAAGGACAAACCGAGCCAATAGAAATTTCCCGTGCGGTGTAAGGAATCTGTTGAAATCGGGCAGGTTGTCCGTGAAGCCGTCGCTGACTCCCTTGATGCAATGGAAAGGAATGCCGCGCATGGCAGCCAGACGGGCAATGCCGGCCGCCTCCATGTCGACAAGTCCCGCGCTGTAAGCAGCGGCAAGACGGCGTTTTTCTGCTGCGTCTGCGACCCTGGCGGTGGTCACCAGCCAGACGTTTCGCAGCTGCGCCTCCTGCTCCGGCCATGCGGCTGCGGGAAGACGCTCGCCTGTTCGCGCATCGATGACGCCCGCAACCCGATAAGCTTGGCCCGGCTTGAACTCCCCGCTCAAAGCCCCGGCCCATCCGGTTGAAACGACAGAGGTGAGCGGTCCGTCTTTTTCCGCTTCGGCAAAGGCGCGTGCTGCCGCATCCACGCCGGCTCCGGCGCAGGCGGCTACCCACTCGCCCTGATCGAATTTCCAGCGCCACAGATCGACGCCGTTCGAGACTTGATGATGCCAGCCGCGGACGAGGAGTTTCAACTCACCGGGCATGGCAGCAATAATGGCGATTCGGGTCATTCTATGTCACTAGTCCTCTGCTCGCTTCATCGCCGTCAAATGCTGTCGATGTCGATCACTGGCTGCTTGTCAGGATCAGAAAGCTTATTATTCTTCTCCCATGTTCGAGGCAGACCATCTGTCCCGAAGGCCTTTAACGCTCTATGAAGCCTGGGCCTAAGGTCCTCATCGAACACCCTGTGACAATTTGGGCAAAGCGGAATGCCGTTAATTTGGCTGTCATGTCCGATCCTCTTTCTCCACTCCTTTTCATCTATTATGTGAACAGCGTCGGGTAGAGGAAAGCCCGTACCACACATGGCACAGGGAAGGTGCTTTCCCTCCTTATTCCGGACAATCTTTGCCTTAACATCTGGGTTGAATGCCATTCTCATACCCCCGATAGCATTGAAAATGTTGACCCCTCCGAGAGCCCTAAATGGGCTTTGTCTAGCCTATGCTGATACCCGAAAATGGCGCCTTGCCCTAAGCAGCTCACGAGGCGTAGCCGTGCGCACGGAACCACTCGATCGCCGCCCGCATGGCGGGGTAGACGGGCACGATGTGGAAGCCCAACTCCTGTTCCGCGTGGGCAGAGGAGGCGTACATCTTCTTGCGGCCCATGCGCACCTCTTCAAGCGTCGCCCGCGGTTCCTTGCCACGGATGCGCCCGGTGATCCACTCCTCAAAGAACGAGTAGGTTGCCGCCACGGCGAAGGGAATTTTGACCGTGGGCGACGGAATCCCGGTGATGGCCGACATCTTGTCGAGAATCTGCTTGAGGGTCAGGTTTTCTCCGCCCAGGATGTAGCGATGGCCGGGCGTCCCCTTGGTCAGGGCGGAGACGTGCGCCCGCGCCACCTCGGCCACATCCACCAGGTTGAGGCCGGTGTCCATGTAGGCGGGAAACTTGCCCGTCAGAAAGTCCAGAATGATGCGCCCCGTAGGCGTGGGCTTGGTGTCGTTGGCGCCGATGGGCGAGGTCGGATTCAGAATAATAACCTGCTGGCCGTCTTCTGCCGCCGCAATGGCCTGCTGCTCCGCCAGAAACTTCGACCGCTTGTAGTGGCCGACCATATCCTTGAGCGAAACCGGTGTGTCTTCGTTGATGACCAGACCGTCGGTACGGAAGTGCATGGTGGCCACGCTGGAGGTGTAAACAAAGCGCGGCACGCCAGCCTCGCGCGCCAGCCGCAGCAGGTCGCGGGTGCCCTCCACATTGGAGCGGTACATGGCCTCGGGATCGCGAATCCACAGGCGGTAATCGGCGGCCACGTGAACCACGGCGTCGCAACCGGACAGCGCGGGACGAAGCGACTCCGGCTGAACCAGGTCGCCCACATGAGTCTCGCCTTCGATGCCTTCAAGATTGGCCAGATTGCTGGTTTTGCGGACCAGCATCCGCAGATCGGCGCCTTCGTCGGCAAGGGCCCTGGCCACATGATGGCCTATAAATCCGGTAGCGCCTGTAAGGAAGACTTTCATAGTCAGAGATCAGAGATCAGGGGTCAGAGATCAGTTTACTCTGAGGCTCAACAAATTATCTCGCTCTTTGGACAGCACGTGGTGAAAGCCACAGATCACCGCCAGCACCTAGAATAGAATTCTGATCTCTGACGATTGATCTCTAGCCCGCTATTCCAGCGATTCCGGCACCAGCGCGATGTTCTTTTCGCCGGCGGCCTTCTTTTCGTTATAGGCCTTGACCCAGTCTTCCCAGTGCTTGCCGGCGGCGCGATCCTTGCCGCTGAACTCCAGGCGGGCTATCTCGGCATAACTCACCTTGCGCTTTTCCGGAGCTTTGGGCGTGAAGTAATCCACGTACGAATCTGCCAGCGTCTGGCCGGTGCGGCGGTTGAAGATGAAAGCCTCAATGCGCTCGCCGTTCTTGAGCGTCAGCGTGACATCGCCGCGATAATCCAGGGCCTTTTCCAGGGCCTGGCGCAGATCGTCGTCGCTGGCCAGCGAGGGAATCCAGCCTTCCAGGTTCTCATGCTCTGAGCCGGGAGCCAGTTCCAGAGCCTCAACCTGCTCCAGCGTATATTTCAGGACTTCAGCGGTCATACGTGGGTCTCCTCAAGGCTCTGCGCGGACTCTTCAATCTGCACCAGCGGAGCCGGGCCGTGCGGGGCCGGTTCGCTCAGCAGTTTCAAAGCGCCCGCATCCTGGTAGCTGTTGAAGGTTCCGCGCACCATGGCCAGGAAGCCCTTCACCGAGCCAAACCCGTCGATCACCGCGGACGTTTCGTAGCCGCAACTGACCATGCAGTTGGCGCACTTGGGATTGCCGCTGGCGACGCCGTAGTTTTCCCACTCCGTCGTCGCCAGCAGTTCGGCATAACTGTCCGCGTAGCCCTCCTGCAGCAGATAGCAGGGCTTCTGCCAGCCGAAGATGTTGTATGCGGGCATGCCCCAGGGGGTGCACTCGTAGTTGCGCTTGCCCATCAGGAATTCCAGGAACAAGGGCGACATGTTGAACTTCCATGTGGGCTTGCGGTTGGAGAGAATGCCGCGGAACAGACGGCGCACCCGGGCGCGGCCCAGGAAGCGATTCTGATCGGGCGCCTTGTCGTAACTGTAGCCGGGCGAAAGCACGATGCCCTCGACGCCCATGCCCATCACTTCGTCAAAGAAGCTGCGCACGCTGTTGGGGTCAGTGCCGTCAAAGAAGGTGGCGTTGGTGGTGACGCGGAAGCCGCGCTTGACGGCCTCCTTGATGCCCTCGACGGCGATGTCGTACCCGCCTTCGCGGCAAACGGAATAGTCGTGATGCTCGCGCTGGCCATCGAGATGGACCGAGAAGGTCAAATACTTGGACGGCGTGAACTCCGGCAGCCGGCGCTTGAGTTCCAGCGCGTTGGTGCAGAGGTAAACGTACTTTTTGCGCGCGATGAGGCCGTTGACGATCTCGACAATCTGCGGATGCAGCAGAGGCTCGCCGCCGGGGATGGAAACCATGGGCGCGCCGCACTCATCCACCGCCGCAAAACACTCCTCGGGGGAGATCTGCTTTTTCAAAATATGGGGCGGATACTGCACCTTGCCGCATCCGGCGCAGGCCAGGTTGCAGCGGAAGAGCGGCTCGAGCATGAGCACCAGCGGATAGCGCTTGTTGCCGGCCAGCTTCTTCTTCAGCACATAGGTGGACACCGTCCACATCTGGGAGATGGGAATAGCCATCTTGAAATTAACCTCCGGCGCCGAGAGCGGCGCGATCCATGGCCCGCTTGTAGCTGGTTAGAGCCATCAGCGGGAAGTATTGACGATACATGTGGTAGGCCAGGTAAAAGACTCTGGGGAAGCCTGTACCCGTGATGATGCTCTGGCGCATCGCGCCCTCGCCCATCGATTCGTCCCAGCTTCCGTCGGGCCGTTGACGGGTGAGCAGCCAGCGCACACCCTTGGCGATGGAGTCGGAACGGTCGTCCCCGGCAGCCAGCAGGCCGAGCAGCGCCCATGCCGTCTGCGACGGCGTACTGATGCCTACGCCGCGGGTGTTGGGATCGTCGTAACTGCCGCAGGTCTCGCCCCAGCCGCCGTCGGGATTCTGCACCATGCGAATCCATTCCGCGGCCTGCTGAACCTGCGGTTCGAGATGGTCCACGCCGATCGCGTCCAGGCCGCGCAGGACGAGAAATGTTCCGTAGATGTAGTTGACGCCCCAGCGGCCGAACCAGCTTCCATCGGGTTCCTGCTGGCTGAAGATAAACTTGATGGCCTTCTCGACGCGCTTGTCGTCGCGGGTATAGCCGTAGCTCGCCAGCATCTCCAGGATTCTTCCCGTAATATCCACCGTCGGCGGGTCCAGCATGGCGTTGTGATCGGCAAAGGGAATGTACTGGAAGATCATCTTGGTGTTGTCTTTGTCGAAGCTGCCCCAGCCGCCGTTCTTGCACTGCATGGCGAACTCCCAGTCGATGGCGCGCTCGGCCACCTGGTGCTGGTAGCGCTCGCGCGGGTTATCCACCTTGTTGAGGGCCAGCAGAACCTGCGCGGTGTCGTCGGTGTCGGGATAGAACTCGTTGTTGAACTCGAAGTACCAGCCGCCCGGCTCGGTGTTCGGCACTTTGACTGACCAGTCGCCCTTGTGGCGGACTTCCTTGGAGAGCATCCAGTCAGCAGCCTTGAGCAGGCGCGGATCGTTGTGCGGGACGCCGGCTTCGCCCAGGGCAAAGACCGCCTGCGCCGTATCCCACACCGGAGACACGCAGGGCTGCATGCGGAAGGTGGGCTCGGGCATGTCTTCATTGGCCGGCTCTTCGATGCCCAGCTTCTCAAACTCGTCGCGGGCGCGAATCACCTGCGGATCGTCCTCGGAGTAGCCAAGGCAGCGCAGGGCGATGATGGCGTTCAGCATGGCCGGATAAATGGCGCCCAGACCGTCGGTCATCTCCAGGCGATCCAGCAGCCATTTTTCCGCCTTGCGCAGCGCCAGCCGGCGCAACGGACGGATGTGAACCGCCTCCGCCCAGTGCATGATCCGATCGAGAGCGATAAAGAAATTGCGCCAGGAGAAGATCGAGTTGCGGTCCCTGCGCAGGCGCAGAATCGAGTTGGCGCGGCCGCCTACAAAAAGCTCCTCGATTCCCTGCTCGGGGGGAATCTTTTTGTAAGGCTTCTTGGCGTAGATGATGGCCAACGGCACAAGAATCGAACGCGACCAGGACGATATTTCGTAGATATTGAAGTAAAACCAGTTGGGAAAGAGGACAATCTCGGGCGGTATGGCCGGCACCGCGTCGTAGTCGTACTGGCCGAGTCCGCACAGGTACATTTTGGTGAACGTGTTGCACTCCACCACGCCGCCGTGCGCCAATACCCACTCGCGGCATATAACCAGCCGTGGATCGTCCGCGCCTACACCCATCAGCTTTGCCGACAGGTAGCACTTCACCGACAGGGAGATATTGCCCGGTCCGCCGGGATAAATGCTCCAACTGCCGTCGTCGTTCTGGTAGCGCATCATCTCGGCAAAGGCGCGTTTCAGGCGCCCCGGATCGCCACTTTCCAGTTGCGTGTGCAGGTAGATGTAGTCGGCCTCGAGCATGGCGTCCGCCTCGAGTTCGCCGCACCAGTAGCCATCGCGATGCTGAAGGGAGAGAAGGAAGTCGCGCGACCCGGCAATGGCCGACTCGACATCCGCCAGATCCGCGTCAAGACGGCCAAATCTGGGCGCCGCGGATTGCTGTTTTCCCTGTTTCATATTCATGCGGTTTGAAACGCCTCAATCCTTCTCCGGAACCCTCTAAACCATCTGGATTCCGGCTGGTAGCGAACCCGAATGCAATCGGCGGCGCCACCGCTGCCTGTTCGGCACGGGGGCCATGATTGCCAATCTCAGCCGTTATCGCACATGTACAGGCTCTCCGTCGCCTGCACTGCCAATGGCTTGAATAATCTCCGGCGGCAGGCCGAAACGAACATTTTCTGGCATGACTTCTACTTCTTCGACGCTCGAATAGCCGTTTTGTCGCAAATAATTCACCACGTCTTCCACGAGCACCTCGGGCGCCGAAGCCCCGGCCGTTACCGCAACCGTGGTCACGCCTTCAAGCCATTTGGGATCGATGGCCTGAGAGTTATCGATGAGGTAGCCGATGGTGCCCAGGTTGCGCGAGACCTCAACCAGGCGGTTGGAGTTGGAACTATTCGTGGAACCGACAACCAGCACCAGGCCTGCCTTGTGGGCCACGTTGCGCACCGCAACCTGGCGGTTCTCCGTGGCATAGCAGATGTCTTGCGAGTGGGGCCCAACGATGTTGGGGAACTTTTCCTTGAGAGCGTGGATGATGTCCCGCGCCTCGTCCAGGCTGAGGGTGGTCTGGGTGAGATAGGCAACACGGTTGGGGTCGGGCACCACCAGCGTTGCCACCTCGGCGACGTTCGAGACCACCTGGGTTGCCTCGGGGGCCTCGCCCAGGGTGCCCTCGATCTCATCATGGTCCCTGTGGCCGATCAGCACCAGAGAATAGCCCTGCTTGGCAAACTTGACCGCCTCGATGTGGACCTTGGTCACCAGGGGGCAGGTAGCGTCAATCACCTTCAGGTTGCGGCCCTTGCTTATCTCGCGGACCGCGGGCGAAACGCCGTGGGCCGAGTAGATAACGCGCTGGCCATCGGGCACGTCGTCGATCTCATGGACAAAAATCGCGCCTTTATCCGCCAACTCGTTCACAACATAGCGATTATGAACAATCTCCCGGCGCACGTAGATGGGCGCGCCAAAGGTTTCCAAAGCGATCCTGACAACGTCGATCGCGCGCACCACGCCCGCGCAAAAGCCGCGAGGCTTGAGCAACAACACCCGTTTCTGACTGGGGGAAGTCTCGGCGTGGATACCATTCGAGATGGAATCGAGCACAGTAGGGGTCACTCTGCCAGTATACCAATGCATCGGGTGAAGGAACAGCAAAGAAGAACCAAGTCTATTGAGCACACCGGCCATAAGCCGGCACGCTCATGCTCCGTCTTTTGCCATGAGTCCGTGCCGCGCCGCGTCCGCAGGTTATTCTGAGGCGCGAACAGACAGCACGGTCACGCTCTCATGCGGAAACATATGTTTCCAGCCGTCCTTTTGCGCCGTTTCCAGGCTGTCCATCGGCGCCACGCGCAGGGGAACCATCTCGTCGTTCGCATCCGACAGGCTTTTCCCGCTCACCGTGTGCACCTCGACCGTCTTTCCTGCTGTAAATCCGCTCAATCGAATCGCGGCAGGAATGTCCGTGTCCAGACTGCGATTCACGCAGAACAGCGTCAGCACCTTCCCATCCGCGCTTACGGCCGCGAACACATCCAGATAAGGCGCCTTGTCGATCTCCGGCAACCGCCCCACGCCGTGGGAAACGGTATAACTCCCCGCATGGCTCGTCACCGCGACCGCCCTGGACAGATCGGCATTCGCATACAGCTTGAACACGTAATAAGCCGGCGTGGCGTAGACCTGACTGCGCTTCTTCCATATCCCGGCGAACTCCTGAATCCCTGTCATATCCGAGATAGGTACAATCCCGGCGTTCCGCATCAGCATGTTCAGGAAGCCGCCGGTAATCACCGCTCCGTGCATATTGGCAAAGCTCGGCGTCTGAAACGGCTGCCCGTTGAACAGCCACTCGGTAAAGGCCACATGCACCTTCCCCTGATAACCGGGCACTCTGTCGATCTGCGCCTGCTCCTGGCGCACCCTGTGTTCCAGTTCCACGGGAAGTGCAAAGCCCGCCGCGGCAATAAACGCGGGGCTGGCGTCGCGCAGTTCGGCACTGCCTGTTCCCACCACAAAATGCGTCGAGAGGTAGTTGAATGTTCCCGCCGGATTCTTCAGTTGCTCCGCGTCCCAGGCCTGGAACGAGTCCGGATCGGCCCCGGTTGCAATCAGCCGCGCCGTGGGATCGACGGCGCGGATAGCCCGGCTATACTCCGCGGTCCGCGCGCCAATCTGATCGCGGGTCGGGTAGCCCGTATTCCAGTTGCCCCACAGTTCGTTGCCCAACTCCCACAGCAACCCGGAATGCGTCGTCCAGTGCTGGTCGATGTAGCTGACCCAGTCCGCGGCCTCCTGCGCCGTTCCCGTGCCCAGGTTCAACGCCACCTGCGGCTCCGCGCCAATCTGCTTGCAGAACTCCAGAAACTCATCGGTGCCGAATGTGTTGTACTCCGGAATTCCCCACGCCAGGTTCATCATGCTGGTGCGCCGGTCGCGCGGGCCAATGCCGTCGCGCCAGTGATAGCCGGAGGTAAAGTTGCCGCCGAAGCGGACCAGCGGCGTTTTCATCTCCCTGGCCATGGCAATCTCATCCGGGTCCATGCCATCCACGGCGTCGGCGGGCATCAGGGAAAACTCATCCAGCGCTACGCGCTCGTCGCCCGCGACCTCGACGACAAAATCCGCCGGGTCCAGCCGGTGCAGCGCTCCTTCGGGAACCTGCAAGGCGAATGTGTACTTGCACCAGGCCGTGTCCGCGGTGTCGATGCGCTGCGAAACAAGTGTCGTTCCGGCATCCCGGGCGCGCAGAGAAACCGTAATTCCCGTTTCGCCGGAAAGGTGCTTCGCATAGAAGCTGCCGGTATAGCTCAGCGTGCGATGCACGGGCAGATACACGCGCTGCTTGATCCCGGTCGGCTGGCCCGGAACGCCCATCACCTCCAGCGACTGCCAGGAGTTGGCCGCGTCTCCGCGATGGACCTCGTAGCGGTTGCCCTGCTGCGCATCTTCCGGCTCCCACGGCAAGGGCAGTCCCATGCTGCTTGCACGGACCAGTTCCGGCCGCTCGCGCACCATGTCCACAATCCGCGCCGGTCTCCACAAGCCATCTTCCAGGCTGGGATTCTCCAGAATCTCCGCCCACAGCCCGTTGTAGGTCGAGTTGCCGATGGGCTCCAGAAAGCTGCCGAAAATGGTCCGCGGAATCGCCTGGCTGCCCACCGCCGCGGCGTTCACGTCAATCGTCGCTGTCTGCGGAATCGGCTCCAGAACCGTGATCTGTCCAAACAAATTGCCGGCGCAGAACGCCAGCGCCACACCCTGCAGAAATCTCTTCACCAATCCCCCTCGCATTGCCTTCAATCCTGCGCAGCAGGCAGTTAGCCTCAGCAAAACTAACGGTGCCGCTCTACATACTCGCGCAAGGCGAAATTCATCCGGGTTTGATAGCCCTGTCCCTGCCGTTGAAACCAGTCTATGATGTCCGCATCGATGCGCAGCGACAGAGGGCGCTTGATAGGGCGGTAGAACGGCCCGCGCACCCCATGGCTCCAATCGGTGATGGGCGGCATCTCGGTGGTGTCGATCCCGCTCTCCGGCATCGCGGCTAAAGCATCCAGTTCGGCCTGCAACTCCGGCGTTAGCGGTTCCGGATTACCTCTCTTCATACTCCCGCCTCTCATGGCTTTCCGCTCGTCTTGCGCTGATAATTCTTCCGGCCCTTGATTCGTCCTCGGGCCAGGTGTGGACGACATAGAGAACCACGACTCCATCGATGCTTGGCGAACCCAGCGTTCGCCACCGTTCCTCGTTGGGGTATGGATCGGGAACCGATAGGCAAAACGGATCGCCCAAAGCACGTTCGGCGAGTTGAAAGCTTACCTTGTGCTTCTCGAGGTTCGCTTTTGCCTTCTCAGGGTCCCACGTCCAGCGCAAACCGGTCTCCCTGTATATACATAATCGTATCTACGTTTATGCTCTATGTCAATCGCCCCTTACCGGCTGGACGCGATCATTTGCGCCGCGTGCTGCAGGCTGGTCTCAGTCACTTTCGCGCCGCTCACCATGCGCGCCACTTCGTGCGTCCGTGCCCGGTCGTCCAGCAGCCGGATTTGCATCTTCGTCCGCCCGTCCGCCTCGCGCTTTTCTACGACGAAATGCTGATCGGCGAAGGCGGCAATCTGCGGCAGATGGGTTACGCACAGCACCTGCTGGCCGCGGCTGAGAGATTTCAGTTTCTGCCCCACTGCTTCCGCCGCGCGCCCGCCGATGCCGATGTCGATCTCGTCGAAGACCAGCGTCCGCGGCGTGGGCGTTTTCCTTTTCGGCTTCACCGCGCCTTCTTCCACACTGACCTTGAGCGCCAGCATGACGCGGCTCATCTCGCCGCCCGATGCGATTTCATGCAATGACTTGACCGGCTCGCCGGGGTTGGTGGCGATGCGGTATTCCACCACGTCCCAGCCTGCGGAGGTCCAATGCGACTGCTGCTGGTTGGAATGCACATCCACTTCAAAGCGCACCTTCATGGCCAGCGAGTTGATCTGCGCCTCAGCCAGTTTGGCCAGTTTGCCCGCGGCGGCCTTGCGGTCGGCGCTCAGTGCGGCTGCGGCCGTTTTGTACGCCTTGGAGGCTTCATCGAGAACGGCCCTGAGCTCCTTGAGAATTTCGTCGCGGTCTACAACTTCGGCCAGCTTGCGGGCCACGTCCTCGCCAAAAACGATTACCTCGGCGACGGTCTTGCCGTATTTGCGTTTCAGCCGGTCGAGAAGGGCCAGGCGGTCTTCAATCTCGGCCAGCCGCTCAGGTGAGGCATTGATGCCTTCGGCGTAGTCGCGCAGGCTGGCGCCCACATCGCCCACCGTGGCGCGGGCGGAAGCTATCTGCTGCACGGCCTCGGTGAAACGGCCATCGTAGCGGGCCAGCTCCTCCACGTTGCGCAGGGCCGCGCGCAGGGCAGCCTCAGCCGAAGAGCCGCCTTCGTAAAGCTGATCGAAAGCGCCCGTGGCGGCTTCGTAGAGCTTTTCCGCGTTGGCCAGCACGCGTTTTTCGGTTTCCAGTGCCTCGTCCTCGCCGGGCTCCAGATGCGCGGCCTCGATTTCCTTGCTCTGGTAGCTCCACAGGTCCACCATGCGCAGCCGGTCCTGCTCGCCCTGCAGCAGTTCGTCCAGCTTGGTTGCAGCTTCGCGCCAGCGCGCGTGGGCTTCTGTGACTGCTTCCGTCGTCAGGCCACCAAAGCGGTCCAGCAAGATGCGCTGCTGCGTCTCGTCGAAGCTCACCAGGCTCTCGCTCTGGGCGTGGACCAGCGCAAGTTCCGGAGCAAGCTGCTTGAGCACGGCCACTGTTGCAGGCTGGTTGTTGACGAAGACACGGCCCTTGCCGGTGGAGAGAATTTCCCGGCGGAGAATGATCTCGTTGCCTTCCGCGTCGATGCCGTTTTCTTCCAGGATGGTTTCGGCCCCGGATGTGGACTCGAAGACGCAGGCCACCACGGCCTTCTCTGCGCCGTGACGCACAACTTCCGCCGAGGATTTGCCGCCCATCAGCAGGGCCAGCGCGTCTACCAGAATGGATTTGCCCGCGCCGGTTTCGCCGGTGAGCAGATTGAGCCCCGGTCCAAAGACAGCAATGGCGTGATCGATGACGGCGTAGTTTTCAGCGCGCAGTTCGACAAGCATTTTTGCGTCCGCCTCCCCGCTTTCATTTGGCACATGAGCAACAAGAACCAGATCGGGAATCCGAGCGCAGCATAGCATGAATGGATGCTTTGCGGGCCTGGCGAATCTGTAATCACATCTATTCATGCACCAGATCGATAACTTGGACGCAGCCTGCCCGTCTGATACCGTTGATATTGAGGGTACATGCCGATACTTACTGCTGCCTTTGCTTTCATATTGCAGACTGATAGCAGCGCGGCCTCCGGGGCGCCTGCCGCACCCCAGAGTTCCAACGCGCTGGTAGAAATGGTCATGAACAGCGGCCCGGTGGCCATGGCCGTTTTGATTCTGTTGCTTTGTGCCAGTCTTTACTCGTGGACCGTTATTTTTGGCAAAATGTCCACCTTCAGCAAGGCCACCAAGGAGAGCCGCCGCTTTGTGCGCGCGTTCCGCAAGGCCACCCGCCTGCAGGAGATTGCCGCGCTCACCAGCGAATACAGCCAGAGCCCGCTGGCGCAGGTTTTCGAGGATGTCTACGAAACCTACAAGCGCCAGACCGGAGGTTCCGGGCCACCGCGCAATCTGGTTCCGCTGGAGCGCTCCGCGCAGACCGCGGCCAGCGAAGCGGTCACCAACCTGGAAAAGCGCATGACCTGGCTGGCGACCATCGCCGCCGTCAGCCCGTTTGTGGGCCTGTTTGGCACGGTCATGGGCATTGTGGACGCCTTTCACGGGCTGGGCACGGCAGGTGCGGCCACATTGCGCGCCGTTGCGCCAGGCATCTCCGAAGCGCTCATCACCACCGCGGCCGGCCTGTTTGTGGCCATTCCCGCGGTCATTGCCTACAACCAGTTCACAGCGCGGGTCAGGGTTTTTGCCTCGGCCATCGACGACTTCAGCCGCGAATTGCTGAACTCTCTCGATGAGATTCCCGCACGCGCGCCGGCGCCGCCCCGCACGCCCGGCACAGGTTTAAGCTCCGAGCTTCCCCAGGGGGCCGAACGTGGCGTTTACAAGTAACAGCGGCCAGACCCGTTCCTCGCTGGCGGAGATCAATATCACGCCGCTGGTGGACGTGGTGCTGGTGCTGCTGATCATCTTCATGATTTCCGTGCCGGTGCTGCAGTCGGGCATTGAAGTGGCTGTGCCCAAGACGCGGACGGTGAAGGAGATTACCGAACAGCGCATGGTGCTGACCATCGACCGCGATCAAAATATCTTTCTCGGCGATCAGCCGATCAATATCCACGATCTGCCGTACAAGCTGCACCAGAACGGCACCGATCCTGCGCACCAGGTGATTTATCTGCGCGCCGACGAGCGGGTTCCGTTTGGCGCCTTCGCCAGCGTGATGGACGCGGTGAAGCAGGCCGGAATCACCAACATCTCCATCGTCACCCAGCCGCTGGACACCAACAAGGCCTCTACGGCTGGAAGCAATTAGGAGTCTCCACGGTCCCTGAAGGAGACCCGGGCAAGCGCATGATGAGCACTCTGTTGGAAGGCGACGAGAAACTGGAGCGGGAACTGGTGCCGGAGCCGATCGCCGCGCCAGCCATGGGGTCAATTGCGCTCCACATTGCTCTCGCCGGATTTCTGGTGCTCTATGGCCTGCTGGGCGGCTTGTTTCATCACAGTATCTGGGGCGATAGCGGCCAGGGCGGCGCCATCCAGGTGAACCTGGTGAGCAGCGCCCTGCCCCTTCCCTCCGATCAGCCTCCCAACCAGAACGTGCTGGCCACGGAAACCCCCAGCCAGGCCCCCGCGGAGGCCACGCCCAAGGCCAAACAAGCCGTGGATGAAAATGCGCTGGCCATCTCCGGCAAGCAGGTGAAGCCCAAGCAGCAGACGGCGCCCAAGACCCAGCAGCACCAACCCCAGACGCAGAACAACCGGGCGCAATACGGGGAGCAGGCAAGCAATTCCATGCCCCGCGTGTTGCAGCAAAGCGGCTCCAGCGGCCCGGCGACCATCAACGTGGGCGATTTCGGCAGCCGCTTCGGCTGGTATGTGGATGAAATCAATCGCAAGATGGTGACCAGTTGGTACAAGGCAGAGGTGGACCCGCGCACGCCCAAGGGGGCACGCGTCTATCTCACCTTCACGATTCACCGCGACGGTTCACCTTCCGATGTGACGATCGACCGAGCCAGCGGCAGCACCACACTGGACCGGTCCTGCCAGCGGGGCGTGCAGCGCGTGGACTCATTCGGCCCACTGCCTTCGGCTTATAATTCAAGTACGCTGAAGGTCTCCTATTATTGTGAGTACTAACGTTCGAACGGATTCAGCGTCATGCATATAGGGGCTCTGACGAGCGTGCGCTCAAACCTCCGTTCCGCACCAGGAAGGATTGCTCATCGCATGAAGGCATTTTCCAGGTTTCTGGCTCTCTCTGTACTTGTCCCCCTCACGTTTTCAGCCCGCCAACTTCCCGCTCAGGACTGGGTCCACACCGGCACCAACCTCGGCGCAGCGCGCCTCCGCGTGGCTGCGGCAGACTTCAAGCCCGTCGGCAGCGATCCCCAGGCTCCGGCGCTGAAAGCCGTCTTCGATGCCACGCTCTATAGCGATCTGGGCAACGCCGGCATCTTCGACCTGGTCTCAAAGAGCCTTTCACCGCAGAGCATGCCGGGCTCGCCGCAGGAGATTCTGCTGTCGCAGTGGGCCGATGCGCCGGCCAACGCCGCCATGGTCGCCTTTGGCGCGCTCTCGGCCGATAACGGCCGGCTTGTGGTTTACGGCTGGCTGGACGACACGCGCAACACCGCCGCGCCGCAGGTGCTGGGCAAGCAGTACAACGAAGTTGCCAGCCAGGACTCGGCGCGCACCGTGGCGCACCGCTTCGCCGACGAGATCATCTACCGGCTGGGCGGCGGCATCAACGGCATCGCAGAGACAAAAATCTACTTCGTCAGTTCCCGCACCGGGTCAAAAGAGATCTGGGTGATGGACTACGACGGGCAGAATCAGCACCAGGTCACCCACCTGGGCAGCATCACGCTTTCGCCGCGCATCTCGCCGGACAATACACGGCTTGCCTTTGCCACCATGGGCAGCGCCGGATGGTCGGTCCGCATGTATTCCCTGGAACTTGGCCGCACGGTCAGCTTTCCGGCCGGTACGGCGGGCGGCAGCAATCTCTCTCCGGCGTGGTCCGCCGACGGAACCAAAATTGCGTTTTCCTCAGGGAGAACCGGCGACTCCGAAATCTGGGTTTCAGACGTAAACGGAGGCAACCTGCACAAGCTGACCTCTTTCCGTGGACCCGACGTGGCGCCCACCTGGAACCCGCGCACCAACGCGCAACTGGCCTGGGTCAGCGGCCGTACCGGCCTGCCGCAGATTTACATCATGGACCAGGACGGCGCCAACGTGCAGCGCATGACCGACGGCGGCTATGCCATCTCGCCCTCGTGGTCGCCGAGCGGCCAGTTCCTGACCTTCAGTTGGAATCGCAAGTATGGGCCGGGCGCGCCGGGCGGGCAGGACATCTACGTCATGGACATCGCCAGCAAAAACTGGCTGCAACTGACGCATGAATCGGGCAGCAATGATTTTCCATCCTGGTCGCCGGACACGCGGCATATCGTGTTTGAGAGGACCATTGGCGGGCATACGCAAATCTGGAGCATGCTCTCCGACGGCACGCAGCAGCAGCAATTGACCCATACGGGCAACAACTTCATGCCCAACTGGAGTTGGAAGTGAACCGGAATTTGGTAAAAAGTGTGTACGCGCCGTTACTTGGTGCGTGAATTTTACCGGCTTTATGGACTATGATTCTATCGTTGCCAATTTCCTCAGTGAGTCTGTTCTGAAGGATCGAGGCGCACCCGGCATGCCGGTACTGCATCCAGTTGATTCAGGATGCGCTATCGGCCTTAACGATAACGTTTTCTGAAGGGATATAGGCCAGCACTATTGCGTTCCACTCCTGAATCATGTCATTGGCTTGCGGTATGGCGTATTTCTGCAATACCGAAGGCTGAGGATGGACGCAGGGACAGACAAGGCCAGATCGCTTGGAAGACAATTGCAAATGCGGAAGGAGCAATTCAGTGAACCTACGTAATCGCTTTGTGGTATTTTTTGTTCTGCTTGTGGCCATGGTTGCAGTTGCAGGTTGCAAGAAGAAGCCCGCCCCACCACCTCCAGTGACTGCACCCCCGGTGGTCATACCCGCGCCCACAGCGCAAATTACAGCCACTCCTACGGTGATCTCGGCCGGCGATCAGGTGCAGCTTTCCTGGAGCACCACCGATGCAACGTCCATCTCGATCGACGGCATCGGCGATGTACCCAGCACCGGAGTCAAGACGGTAACGCCTACCGAATCAACGACCTACCACTTGGTTGCTCGCGGTCAGAGCGGCTCCGCGGATGCCTCGGCACGCGTAACCGTTAACCCGCCGCCCGCCGTGGTGGTGCCACCCCCCTCGATGACCGCGGAAGAAGAGTTCAAGGCCAACGTTCAGGACATCTTCTTCGACTATGACACCTTTGCCATCCGCAGCGACGCTCAGGCGACGCTCTCCAAGGACGCCAGCTACCTGGTGAGCCATCCGAATGTAAAGTTTGTCATCGGCGGATACTGCGACGAACGCGGCTCCAACGAGTACAACCTTGCTCTGGGTCAGAACCGCGCCGAAGCAGCCAAGAATGCTCTGGTTACCGCAGGTGTGGCGGCCGGGCGCATCCGTGTGATCAGCTACGGCAAGGAAAAGCCCTTCTGCAGCGAGTCGAACGAGGCCTGCTGGCAGCAGAACCGCCGCGGCGGCTTCGCAATGGACCACTAGAGTGCCGTGCGGACCGCACCTTCCGGGTTCGCACCAACTCTGGTTAACTTGAGGCAGTGCGCCCCATCCCACACCCGTGAGATGGGGCGCACTGCAATGTTTTAACTTGACACGCGGCGGCCCTCCCAAACCAGCCGGCCCACCGCGCGTTTTCCTCTTCATGGGAGAAGAATGTACATAGCACGCACACTACGCAATCGTCTGCTTGCGGCAGCGCTCCTGGGCATTGTTTTTGCCTCGTCGCCCGCGCCCGCACACGCGGCTTCGAAAGAGATCATCGAGCTGCAAACCCAGGTGCAACAACTGCTGGACATGGTGCAGCGCCTCCAGTCCACCCTGGACGGACGCTTCGGCGTGCTACAGCACCTGATGGAGCAGGCTGCGGACAACTCCAACCAGCTGACCGCGACCGTCAGCGCGCTGCAACAGAAGATCAACTCGCAGAGCGACGCCACCAACGGGAAAATGGACGCGGTCTCCGGCCAGGTGCAGTCGTTAAACGACTCCGTCGATGAGCTGAAATCCCGCATCGCGAAGCTGAACAAGTCCATGCAGGACATGCAGGCGCAGTTGCAGAACATTCAGACTCCACCCGCCTCGGCAATTCCTGCCGGACCATCAGGAGCGCCGTCTGGCGAACAGCCCTCCCCTGCGGCCGCAAGTCCCGGGGCAGCTCCCACTGCAGGCCTTCCGGCGCCGGCGCAAACGCCACCCCTTCAAGAGACGTTTCAGGCCGGCCTGCGCGATTACAACGCCGCCCACTACGGCATCGCCGTAGGCGAGTTCCAGGACGTGCTGCACTACTACCCTCTCGACGACCTGGCCGGATCTGCGCAGTTCTACCTTGGCGAGATCGCCTACCGGCAGGAGAATTACGCCGACGCAATCACTTCCTATAACGCCGTATTGGAAGGTTTTCCCGGCAGCCCCAAGGCTGCAGCCGCTCAACTGCGCAAGGGACTGGCGTTGCTTCAGTTAAAAAAGCGTAACGAAGGCATTCGCGAATTGCGCCTGCTTATCCAGCGTCATCCTCAAACCCCGGAAGCCTCCCAGGCACGCAGCAAGCTGACCAGCCTGGGCATCCGGGTATCGGCACGCTGAACGCTCGTTATTTCACAGCAACAGAAAAGCCCCGCATGACGCGGGGCTTTTCTGTTGCTTCATCTTTTGATGCCAACTACTGGAGACTGGCCATCAAGCTGTCCAGCGCCGACTTGGGGGGCCGCGTCAGCGATTCCGGCAGTTGCCCCAGAGGCTCGTCCACCACGTTCAGCTGGTCAATGAACGTGGGCTTCTTGGTATCGATGCAGAACACGCCGGTGAGGATTTCGTCTTTGTCGTGCGCCTCCATCAGCGTGCGCACCGCATTGGCCTTGTCGGTGGGGTCGTAGTCCTCGTGCAGCTTGTGCAGCCGCATGTTTGACCCGTCGTGCATTTCCACTTCGTAGATTTCGCCGGAGCCGTAATCGACCTCGATCTCATCGAAGCTGGCCACAAAATCCACTTCGTTGATCGGCTCGTCGTTGTCCTGCATGAACTTGTAGCTCTTGGTGGAACCCTCATGGTCGTTGAATGTGACGCAGGGACTGATTACGTCGATCATCACAGTGCCTTTGTGGGCAATGGCCGCCTTGAGCATGGAAAGCAACTGCTTTTTGTCGCCGGAGAACGAGCGGCCCACAAACGTGGCGCCCAACTGGATGGCCAGCGCGCAGGTGTCGATGGCCGGCAGATCGTTGACTACGCCGGTCTTGAGCTTGGAGCCAAGGTCCGCCGTGGCCGAGAACTGCCCCTTGGTCAGCCCGTAAACCCCGTTGTCCTCGATGATGTAAATCATCGGCAGGTTGCGGCGCATCATGTGGACAAAGCCGCCCATGCCGATCGAGGCGGTGTCTCCGTCGCCGGAGACTCCCAGCGTGGTCATGGTGTGGTTGGCCAGGATAGCCCCGGTGGAAACCGCGGACATGCGTCCGTGCACACTGTTGAAGCTGTGCGCGCGGCTCATAAAGTAAGCCGGGCTCTTGGACGAGCAGCCGATGCCGCTCATCTTCATGACCCGTTCCGGCTCCACGCCCATCTCGTACATGGCGTCGATAATGCGCTCGGAGATGGCATTGTGCCCGCATCCTGCGCACAGCGTGCTTTTTCCGCCGCGGTACTCAAGAATGGGAAGGCCGATGCGATTGACTTTGGGAGTTGGAGTTGTGGTTGCCATTTAGAGGCCCTCCTTGGTCGCAAACTCTTCCGTGATGGTGCGCGCGTCCAGAGGCAACCCGTTGTAGTGCAGAATGCTGCGCAGCTTCACCACCTGGTCGGCAGTCAGATCCAGCTTCAGCAGGCTCGCCAGTTGCGCGTCGCGGTCCTGTTCCACCACGTAAACCCGGTCGTGCGAGGCCACAAAGTCGTGAATCTCGTGCGCAAAGGGATAGGCGCGGATACGCATGTAGTCCACGTTCTGCCCATATTCGCTCTTGATCTGGTCCATGCTCTCGCGCAGCG